>JGI24159J19872_10010528_pt1 | contig 12126 bp, 11 predicted proteins | sample Ectturendosymbi4_FD_19872 | JGI IMG/M metagenome (IMG submission 19872)
TTTACTAAAAAATCAAATTGGCAAAATTTTAGGAAATCTGGCATAATTTCACTGCTGGTTTGGCATATTTTCTTCAAAAGCATCTGGCAACACTGCTCGGAGAGTCGGAGGTCTGAGCCTCTGCTGGTCGCACGTGAGGACAGTGAAGTTCAGTTTGGCCATTGCAGAGTATAAATACACACTTAACAGCATGGATGGTGCGGTTTATGAACCTGACCTTAAAAGAAGAAAATTCCACGACGATGATCAAATTGTTGAAAATTTTGCACAGTGGATGTGTGAGAGGAAATTTGAAATGTCGCCCAAAGTAAAAATGTCTAAAACGGGTTCCTGCGCCAGATATGGATTAATTGCTGTGCATCCTGTCGAAAAGGGAGACATACTATTCAAAATACCCAGGTATAAATTAGTATGTGCTTGTGTGGCACCAGCATAAGTTTTAGTATGCATTTTCAACTAAAATACAGAGTATGGCTCTTACAACCACAAGCATGAAGCATGGTGGCGTAAACATATTATTGTTGATAACAACTACGCAACAGGCCTGGATTTGCATGTACAAATGTGAACTAGGCCTACACAGAGTTTTTCACCTTAGTTTCACTGAGATTGCGAGAGTCCGAATAATTTGAAATTGTACATGACCAATGCAGTAATAGTCTTTGTGTGAGATTCTGCATCAAACCTAATGCATGAATTGCTTGATTTTAAAATTCTGTAATATGCCTAGTAGTAGATGTCAAAAAATATTTCAGAGCTACAGAGATGTTCAAGTTAGATTAGCTGATAAACGTACTAAACCTAGTCTTGTAGCAATTTTGGTTTGTTATTTCAAAATGTTGTATGCAAATGTTGCTGTTTTTATGTTTAATTTGAGTTCTTCCATGAACAAGCTGACTATGCATCTGAATGCCACTACTATCAGAAGTTAATCAGAATCACCCAAATCAAAACTTAGCTTGGGATTTAAACATCAATAGAAATCCTTACATGTATTTCGTTATGTGTTTCTTAAGCTCATTAAATTTTAGGCGCTAACAACCTATGTGTTTTACTCCCTAATAGTGTAGAGAATTGTCAACAATTTCGTTGCCAAACGTTTTTAAAGACAACCAAAATTTTTGGATTGTGGAACAAGATGCCTCAAACATAGTGGAATAAGATAGTTGTGAAATCATACTCCCATAGTACCTTGTCTTATGGTGAGTGGCTTAGATCAGGTGTCAGAAATCTTTTCCACACTGCAAGCTGGTTTTAGCCTGGGATTATTTTGCAGTCCGGCCCTCAGTGAAAGAATGAATGTTTGTCACATGAATACAACTCCTAAGTTATCATGGCACTGATTCAGTGAGAGAGCTGGGCTTGCTTTGCTGCAATAAGATGCTCCGACCTGAAGGGATTATGGTAACGGGTAATGATTTTATGTTAATGGCACCTGCAGTGCGTTCCTTATGCCAGTTGTTCCAGTCATTTTTGGACCAATTTGGCCTTGGTTCTGCACAGCCCAGCAACAATCTCTTAACGGACCGGCACTAAGCTTAGGCTACCAACCCCTGGTTTAGATTGAAAAAGAGATTTCCCTAGTTTCATTTTACAAAATAGAAATCATCTTTTGCAGGTCAGAGGACGTGCAGAAAATGTGCCTTGCTTTGTTTGTATATGATAGTACATTGTTTTTTTTAATTCTTTTGGAAGCTAAGACCAATCACGGCAACAGTAAGCAATAAGCATGCTTTCATAAACCTTAAATTTTTGTGTGGAAGTCTGAAAAACTTGTGTACTATTGTGTCAGTTACCACTGGAATATGTTCATTAAAAAGAGCTCACATCTCTACTAATGTTTTTCAGAACAGGTCTTCCTTGTTATGGGAACAAAACTGCAGCATATCTGATGTTCTATGTTCAGTGGATTTCCCAGAAAGCAAAAGCGGATGGGTGAAGCTTGTTATCTGCTTGATGTTTGAATACAAAAATGCAAACTCCCATTTTAGGCCATACCTTGATTTTGCACCACCTACTTCATGCTTGGACCAACCAATGTTTTGGGATGAGAGTGCTAGAAAGTGGTTGAAAGGTGTTGTATAGTTGTTTGCATTATCGCTTGTTAGCATGTTTACTTAGTGTTAAAATTTCTTCTGGCAGCATTGCACACAGAACTGTGGCCAGAAAGTTTTCAGTAACAGACTTGCTTTACATTTGTTTAGACGTCTTTACATTCTGAAATTTGATAAAAACTCCACCAATTTATAGTGCTTTATAAGTTAATTTGGGGGGCTTGGAGCTTTGTTTGGGGGGCCTAAGCTCCCAAAAGCCCCCCCTGTGGTGACAGGACTATTTGCACATTTTAGTAATTTTGAGTTTGTGAAAAGTTGTTGCATCCTGCAATATTCTAAATAAATTCAGAGTGAATAACCATACTTAGTGAAAAGATTGTCTGTGGTGGTTTGCAGTGGAGAGACATAATTTTAGGTCAGTTTTAAGCTACATGTTTTTGCCACTTGGCAATCGTTCAAGAGCAAAAGCATTTCATTGATCTTTACCTCTTTGATTTCTTTGCTACTGACAGAATGTTTTTGTATGGTCATTCTTTTAGGTCTTCAGGTAAAAATATTTGTGTTGTTGACCATGGCTCATCTGAGTTTGCATTCATATCTAGGGAAGGCAAGAAGAAACGAAGCTGATAGTTGTGTTTAATGTATTTTTTGTTTCTCAGGTACTGGTATTTTGGACCTGGTCAGCAAAGACAATGAGCTGATTGAAAGAGAGTATGCAGAGATAGCACTTCCATTTATCAAAAGAAAGGATTTTGACCCAAAAATTTACAATCTTGATTTGTACAAACATATGGTAACTTCATGATTTTCAACTGTCTTCTCTTTCATTACTTGCAGTGAAAAATATTAGTTAAGTCTAGTGGTTCTTAACCTGGGGGAAATTTACCCCTGGTTGTAAATTTAATCTTCCAAGGGGGTAAATTTACTGAACCATAAATTGCAGCAAATGTAAATTTTTTAAGTCATTCTAAAGTGTAAGAGTTTGTTAATTTCATATTTTTAAGAAATGAGCCCATTGAATGTATTGGGAGAAAATCTGGTAATCTTGTTTGATAAAAGGAGATAAAAATGTAAAAAGGTTAAGAACCACTGGTCTAGTCTGTTTCTGTGTCAGCACCACATTACATCTGCTTTTTTTCTGTCATAGACTGAAACGTTTTTGAAATGACCGAAAAAAAATTAATTCATTTCGGTCTGAATGTTTGAAAATATAGACCACAAAACACTTTTAAGGTGAGTTTTAATACAACTGAGAATGTTTCAGTGACCAAAATGTCCCAGCTAAAAATTATCACAATGTTCTGTGAAAAAAAACAGCACCGCATTGTTGGGCGAGCAACTTTCCTTGCGGTTGTCTGTGCTAATACAAAATATCAGTTGGTGAATTTTGTTATTCTTTGTGCTTAGTTTACCTTGGGTAATTTCTTTACTTGAGTATTAGTCATACTGATCCGGTATAACCAGATATTTTTCGCTCGGGACGCCAATTTATTGCAGTGTTGAAAGCATCTTTACTTGAGCAGAGTTTGAGCTAAACATTTTTGTCGTGCATTTATATATCAGTTTCCTTTATATTTGATTTTGTACTCCTTCTGGAATATCACTGAATGCTGCACTGTTGGCGATTCAGCACCGCACATGAACCGTTTCCTTGCACCGACCCATCAACGACGAGCACGAACAGGCTACAAGTACCACTTTTCAAGTTTTTGGTATGACCAACCGGAATTGAACCTATCCCACCAGCTTTGGTGGCGCGTGCTCAACCAACTGTGCCACTTAGCCGTATTATTATTTTATCCCCTAAAATGTACATGTTACAAAAAACTGAAGTTCTAAATAATCACCTTTGTTGAAAACAGTTGTGCAACCAGAAATTAGTATCCAGGTTTATATTTTTAGGTAGCATTCATCATGGCATACAGCTTTACTGAACCATCTGATGACTCAGAAACGAACAATACCCCGATTATGGTAAAGCTTTTGTTTTGTGCAGCAACATGTGTTGTCCGCCATATTTGTTCGCACATAACACTGGGTTCACAGAATTTCTAGCAATGTCATTGATTGTCGGAATGGATGTTTTTTCGAACAGAAACAGCTGTTGGTAGTTATTTCTATTTCAGAATTTTTCTAATTCTGATTTTCAAGACTGCAAACACGTGCACTTATGGATAGCCAACTGCCTCCTTGTCCATTGATCAGTGACTTGAGTAATATTTGCTGGTGAAATAGTATTTGTATCAATCTTGGAACGCTTAATACAAGAACATTAGAACGGCTAGTCAGTCAGCCCAACGTAAAACACCAAGTATTGTAAATGTATGATTGTTTATAATTCGAAGTGAAGTGCAAATATGTTTCATGCAGATGAAGCACAACTATTTAGTAGTTGTGGTTGAATTGTTGTTTGAACAGTATTTCACTTTTTCACACTGGTGGTTGCAAAAAAATTCAAGAAATAAACAAAACTTCTGCAAAAAAATGTTACAAAATATTTTCTTGGTGAATTCAATTGTTTCTGTGCTATTATGTCCTTTTTTGACCTTTTTTTTGTGAAAACTTGTATGTACGTGGACTACCGGAGTATACGTTGGTTATGTCGTACTGCTTTTATTAACTTCGATATCCTCCAGCCTATTTATTACACCGAAACGTAAAAAAAAGGAACGTAGAAATCGTTAAAAATGTAACAACAACCTGTCAAATCAATGTCGAGTCTAGCTGATGTCTTCACCTTAAAATTTTTGAAAACATATTTTTGCATGTAGGGGAAAGTCGGCACCTACGAGCTACTTTTCAATAAATCGGGCGTAAATGCAACAAAGTGCAATATTTTCTGTTCAAACTTTCGCAGTTAGTAGCCAATCGATGCGGGGTGTTATGTGGAAAATTACAGAGAAAAATTACTGGCGCTCGAAGAGTTACACGAAAAACTTTAAACCTCTCTAAAATTGTTCAAAGGTCCCGATGCGTCGGGATCCATGAGCCTGCTTGCGGGACCAATGAACCATGCGTAAATATGCACGAAACTGGTGTATCGTTGCTGCAAAGTTTATATTTCCCCAAAAAACGAATTGCTGAAACTTCTCGGAGCTAACTTAAACACATTAATGGCTTTGTTATCACTGGCCAACTTATGAAAAGTAGATCGCAGGATTAAACTTGTTTAGAGATGAATCAGAACGAAAAGTTATTTCAAAAAACGAATTCAAAAATTTAACAACAATACAACAAGGTATGTTTGCAATCGTCCACAGAAAACACAGTAAATCATCACTGTATGTATCCAGTAAGGTTCACAGCAAAATTTTTTATGCCTAACACTGTTTTTGTTGAACCTGATGTGACAGGAGGAGGAAGTACCAGCACAAGTGAAGAAGAGGGGACCGCATGAATATCTTCTATGTTTGGCTCAATAAAACCATCTTACCGGCTCAGTAAATGGTCCCTTCTGCGCAGTGGCGTAACTGACGGGGGGCAGGGGGGCGAGACGCCCCACTGGCAAGCTAAATATAAAAACTGGGACCCCTTTAGCTCACATTTTGATATTTAGAAGAATTCTTTTGGTTTTCAGTAGGTTGTTGTTTTTTGCGTTTTTCAGGGTGTTTTCGTTTGTTTTTAGCTAGTATAGACATCGACGACATCCGAATTCACTATCATTTCTTAACTTTTTTTTCTGAGTGTTGGCTAATGGGCCCCCTTCAGCTAAGTTGTGCCCCCCGGCACTAACCTCCAGTTACGCCATTGCTTCTACGCCATTTTGAATCATAATTGCGTCTACACTCAAACCTGGTCACACGGTGCTTTTCCTCTTTTGCAAAAATACACATTATGTTCAACTGACTTAACTGTATACGAGATGCAGGCAACTACCTAGTAACAACAGCACTAATGCAAAAATTTCAAGACCCCATAATTTCACTTCAACTACCTGAAAAGTAATAACCAGCAACAAAAACCTCAACGTTATGCTTGCTTGATTTCCATTACCATAGGAAAGATAAAGAAGCATGAGGAACAGTCAGTATTGATAGGTGGCGCTAAAACTATATGGTTTTCATAAAAAACGGGTGGTTCAAGGGTCCCGCTATGACCACAGGTGCGGGCCTTCCCCTATAGCTTTGCATTTATTGACGTACGTGATTAAGCGGGTTGAGAAACTCAACGACAAAAATTCGTATTTTATCCGACATTCGTATCGCTTTATAAGCTCTCAATACCTCAACCGCCATACAAAGAAATCTTAATTGTTCTGGCACAGGTTCCGATGGCCGACGTTCTCAATCACGTCGCTAAAAATAACGCACAGCTAGAATTTGAAACGGACCATTTGAAGATGGTTGCCGTGGAAACGATAGAAGCCGGCTCCGAAATTTTCAACACTTACGGTTGCCTGGCTAATTGGCAGCTTTTACAAGTGAGTGAGCGGTGGCGAACTTAACGCTCCCCCTACTTACGTTGAAACAGGCAGATCTTCTGTTATTTTAGATTGAGCTTGATTACGTTTAAAAAAGTCTTGCCATTGCATTGATTTTTAATACTGCGCTTTCTTGAGAGTTTATGGGAGGGTTTGGAAAGCTCAAGTACAATTTGTTAGTCTTCGTGCTACACAACATTAAGAAATCAAGCTTATACCTCTTCTGTTTGTAATAGTGAACAGTTTTGGGAGTAAAGCATCTAGAAAAAAATATTTAGAAGGTCAGGCAATCTTGCGGAAGGGTCCTCACGCATCACATTAACATTGAGTTTCAGTAAATCATCGCTTTGCACTCACGGTTTTTGCCCTGGCTTGGCGTTTATTCTTTATTCAAACGCATTCCATTTCAGATGTACGGTTTTGTGCAAGATGTCGACGATAATTTTTACGACACGGTCGACGTAGAACTAGCGGTCTTTTACGATATTTTGACGTCTGCTGACTTCTCGTTTTGTCTTACCCAGGACAAAGTGAATTGGCTGCGAAAAAAGGGTAAGAGGAATAAATACATTATATTCTTCGCGCTTAATTATATTTTTTGTTAAATAGAAATAAATACATTATATTCTTCGCGCTTAATTATATATTTTTTGCTTCCATATTTGTGCTATGTACTCTTGCAAAACGTGTTGTATATTTGTAATACGTAATTTTATTAAAGGAATGTAAATGCTGCGAAATGCATTTCTCGGAGTGACAACAAACCTATCTGGTTGTTAGTGTGGTGTCCGACTCACTATTTCTTTTATTTGTTTGTCGTCTGCAACGCAAATCCGGAAATTGGATCGCATTTGCAGCTTGTTTAAGTCTGTGTTTGTTCTTGCCTTCTCTAATTAACTGAAACTTGTGCTGCGAAGATTTTCGCCAAAACTGATCGCCCTTCATCAACGCAGGTTTTGTGAAAAACCCTTCCATTCAACAACCAGCTCACTCAGGTTCCGTCACATGCATAGAAGGACACGTGATGCTGTTTTTGCGCCGTACCCGACTATTGGCGAAAACCGCGAGCACACGATAAATTTGAGACATTCGCGCGAAACCCAGTCACTTCGTAAGGTTCCTGTTTTAAAGAACCATGATGATTAATACACCTTTACTTCAGGCTTAGGTTGAGTTGGCCACGGATTTGCATGATTTAAATTTGTCAAACAGAACGCTTTCTTTCAGCCACTCGAACTATATAGCCCGCGATTGATTTTGCGTCGGAGGAAAAGTTTGTTTGAACGACTGGTTCACCTTCTACCTTCATAGCGCTGGACCTCAGTGTCTTCGCACGAGAAATGCTGCAAATTATCTTGACCACGCCAAGCAGAGCTTGTTGTACAGCGGCCATTATGAGTAATCACTTCTGGTGTTGGCAAATTCAGTGTTTAGCAGATCCAGTTCTAATTATCTGGCGATCTTCCGCAGGCCGTATATCACTTGTCATTTAACTTAAACGCTGACCCGAAGAAGCCCGGTGGAGAAATATCAGCACAATGCTCCCCTGAGATCTACTCGAATTGATTTGTTTGCGCAGCAGACAACCAAACCAGGCGCATTTGTTGCGCATCACAGTTTTGTGAAATCTTTTCGCGTTTAAGGTGGTCTCCCCGGTGATCACGTGATCACAATGGGACGCGAGGGAGTTCTGAGCTGCTTCGAATTCAAGCGACTGGCTAAAGTACTTCTGGCAACGCGCGACGAGTTCTTCAGGTTGCGCGACGAGTCGAACGACAGCGAGTGGGAAAGCGACTCGTCCGTCCCCAGCTCCGACGAAGACGCTTCGGAATTCGAAGTCGTCACGTACCACCGGATCTCGAAAATGCCGAAGCAGCTGCGCAAACTGATCGAACAAGTGGCTCGCAAGAGCTTGACGCGGTACGAAACGTTCGCGGAGGCGGAAAGCGACGTTCAAGTTCCGGCCACCGACGAAACAAACACTTCGTCTATCGCTAGGTGGAGATACGAGCGAGCGCGAACGTTGGTTGAAGGCCAGCGCTGCAATTTGCGGCGTCTTTGTGCAGCGGCTGCAACGCGTTAACTGTGAAGCTTTCATACTGGGACGGCGAAAACACGCAATGTCCGGCAGAATATTTTAACAAATCAGTCCGTAAAAGAGTCAAGTCGTTGATTGGTGTTCACTGGGCGAACATTTCTAAAATGCTGAAAGCTCACCTGTGCTCAGCCTTGCAAGTGATTAAAAATTTACTCAACAGAAACAGTAGATTTCTCGGCGTTACAAAAGTTAGCAGACGCTGCCAAAGGCTACTAGTAAAACATATCTGTCAGAAACAGGTCATAATACCTTTCTAACAACCATGTTTTTCACGCAGTATCATTCTCACCAGGGGCTTAACATCAGAAAACTAGTTTTTTTTATTGCGCATTGCAACAGCCAAAGTCGAAATGTATTAATCGGCAGAAGAGATGGCTTTCCCGGCTGCTTGATTTTTTCATCAGTTTGCGACACGGAAGTACAGTAGGTGCCTCGGACATTACAATTATGTTGAGTGGATCACTTTCTTAGAATGAATTTCGCTCTGGGTGTACGCAAACAGACCACTGGCAACTGCAGTCACAGAAAAGAACAGTGACGATCTTCAAACTGTTCTAACTAAAACAACGTTGGCAGATTGTAAAAAGACTCTTTTTCATCAGTTTGCGACACGGAAGTACAGTAGGTGCCTCGGACATTACAATTATGTTGAGTGGATCACTTTCTTAGAATGAATTTCGCTCTGGGTGTACGTATTGACATGATTCTGCTTCTCTTGTTGTTAGTGTGTGAAGGGCAAATCGCATCTTCGAGTGCCCCACTTGCAAGCTTGCGTTGTTTTTTGCAAACAGACCACTGGCAACTGCAGTCACAGAAAAGAACAGTGACGATCTTCAAACTGTTCTAACTAAAACAACGTTGGCAGATTGTAAAAAGACTCATGCGTGCCATTTTTATTCAAAGCAGCTCCAGTGGGAAGCGGAAGAAGTATTTGGGTGATCGAGCAAAGAGGCTTTATCACGTGCAGGAGAAAGACTTTACCAATTGACAACGAACAGTCGAACGCTGCATGCGCTTATTTGCTGTGTGATTAATCGCCGGATTTGTTTCAAAAACAAACGGTTGCGTGTGGAACCTGCGGAGACCCAATTATTCTGTGCCATAGAGTGTTTGTCAAACTTTTATGTCCCATCGCCCACTTGTCACTCTGGACATATCGACATTGCCCCTCACGCAGTATAAAGCGAAACAAATAAAAGCTAAGATAATTTCGTTCAAAGAAATTATATGGTATGCCCCCTTGTTCATCGTGTTGGATATGCTTGGTGACATTAATAAAGCTTGGAAACATTAGGAGACAAGAGAGCAGACGTAAGAGCCCAGGCAGCAAAAGTTATCGGCTTTTACGAGCATAGTCCCGTTTACGATATCTGCTTGTATCCTTCCCAGCTTGGGACACCAGGTGTGGCGAAGAGTTTTCTGAGAGGGGACCAAAGTTTCTAAACTATGTCCAATAATTTTAAACTAAGTCCAACAACACATTTTTCCAGGGGGCGAACATTTTTCTAGTGGGCGCTGCGCCCCCCCTGGTTACGGTCCTGCTTCCCAGTAAATCCATTTTCCCATTCATTGTTTACTACGAATCCCCCAGAGACGTTCCTCTGGCGATGGGTCTGCTTCTGTGCAGGCCAGCAAGCAACCACGGGTGAGAATCGGACAATCACCAGTTCAGAACCATAGATCTCACCCAACACCACTACCAAACAATTTTTCGGTCGAAAAAGTTCCACCATAAATTGCTCCAGTTTACGTGAGTTAAGTGGGCTGAGCTAACCAATATGCTACGTATTTTGTCAACCATGTAAAGTTTGTCTTTTTAACCGGCACAAACTGTTAATGGCCAGCCGCAGGAGGCGCTTTGCTCTGTTACATGCGGCTCTTACGTAAATACCGTATTTATTCGAGTATAGTCGGCAATATTTGTACCAATTGCTCACCTTGAAAGTCGGTTGGAGACTTACGTACTGTGTGGTAGGTAGCTTACGCAAGCACATACACACGCGAGCGCATTTACACGACACATGTGTCAGTTACCGTGTTGCGTGGAAGCGCGCTTCGTGTTTTGCGCAAGAACATACTGTGTACAATCATGTTCGCGTGTATGTGCATGCGCGGGTAGATGTAATCCCAGAAAGGCAGCGCAATAGGTGAAACAAACGTGCTGGAGTGGACATGTGCAGTGTATACCAGGCCCGTAACCAGCTTGGGACACCAGCGGGAGCGAAGAGGTTTCTGAGAGGGGCCCAAAATTTATAAACTATGCCCAGTAATTTTAAACTCTGTCCAACACATTTTTGCAGGGGGAGAGAAAATTTTTGTTAAGCCCCCACCTGGTTACGGGCTGGCTGTAAACTACGTGTGGATAACTTCCCTGGCGCAAAAGCCTTGCCCGATGTGCGGGAGAAAGCCTGTAGCTTATGATGCTGGATTCAAGTTCAAGGTTGTAAGTTTTGTGATGTGGCTGTAAGGTCACACAATAAAAATTGTGACTCTTGGTATCCGAGTGGCTGGCCGTCCCTGGTCAGTGGGTTTGCAATCGCAACAAAAGGCGCAGAACCACGCGGTCTTCAGTTGGTACATTATGGTTCAGTGTGATTTCATTACAATAGAATAGACTCCTCCACTCACCTTTGTTGCCCACTGCGGATTCAACGGACTGCACTGATAACACAGTTGAAACTTAGTTTTCATTTTGGATGCCCTTAGAAACTGGCATCAGTGCCGGCTGCCATCAAACATTAAAGCAACAAACTAGAAACAAAAACAAATCAGTTTCGCACAGGCACGCGGAAAAATGAGAATCGTACTTGTGGATATTTGGACTGCGTTTAATATTACCTGAGTAAAGCTGGGCAGTTCTCACGTGAACAAGAAATGACGGAAAAGCTGTTTTGTTTTGAAAGACTAGAACTGTTGATACTATTCGATAATAGAGCAGTGCCGTATCCTTCGTCCTGGGACACTCAAGGAACGCTGTAAGTTTTTCCCCGAACATTTTCAAATGGTGGTGCAACATAAAATTGGAGTGCCAATGATAAATGTGAAAGAAAAGGTAATGAAGTCACAAAGAAATGTAACATATCGCAAAAATAGAAACATAATAAACAACATAACACAGATGATGGTGGGCAAGCAATGGGTGAAGAGATGAGGCATGTAGGCTACAGATGAGCAGGTGAGGCAAGCATACAGGTGAAGGAAGCGAGCATTAGTAATGGTTATGAGGCAGAGAGCAAGGCATTTTAATACAACATTTCATAGCAAAAACATGTAGTATGGGCAGAAAAAAATGTTTATAAATACAAATCGTGAAGAAATGTAGGTTTACCCACAGACCATAGTGGCAGGGGCGCAGCCAGGATTTTTCTAAAGGGGGCGCTGAAATTATGGAAGCAAAAGCTATGAAAAGGAAAAATTGCTTGTGATAAGAATAGCCAGGAAAGCACATATATTGTGGATAAACATTTGACTGTACTCACCACGAAACCTGGGGTCCTTCCAACTAAACTGCCATTTTGTTTCTCTGATATTCTTTCATGACGACCGTAAAACTC
>JGI24159J19872_10010530_pt1 | contig 12125 bp, 5 predicted proteins | sample Ectturendosymbi4_FD_19872 | JGI IMG/M metagenome (IMG submission 19872)
TCTCTTTCACACAGTTATCAAACTTGCCGGCTTGATACATTGTTCTAATGTTCCATGTACCTATTCGTAGGATCCCCTTCCTCAGAGTCAAAGTCGTATCACCAAACGTTATAAACAACAAAAAAATTGAAATTTGGCGTTTGCCTATGAGTTAATGGTGAATTGAGTAAATTTTCCCTCGTTTTTCACTTCGGTATCATCAAATAACGTCTACCGCTCTTACGCTGTCTAATTACACTACTCATTTTTGTCCCTTGTCGTTTATCGATGTGTTAACTTCGTGTCACAGTAATTGCGCGCTTTCCGTTTATGACTCACTTCTATTATTTTGGCTTTTTCCTGCCATTTGCCCTGATGAAAGCCTGTTGTTGTTTGCTGGCTGAAACATCAAGGTCGTTTTTCAGTTTTATAACAGTTGAACATAAGATTTTAAGCCTACTTGTGTGAGGATCGTGTTTTCTGGAGCAGTCACGGAACTTATTGTCTAAGGTTTGAGACAATTTAAAGAGAGACTTTCTCTCACCCTTCCTGAAGTTGGAATCGTGGTAAAGTTTCCATCCTTCTAACGAAGCAGCTCTCCATGCCTGGCCATGTGCGAGACAAAGGTCTTGAGCCTGGTACAGAAGCACAGTTTAAGCACTTTGAGAATGCGAAATGACACGCTAAGCGCATCTAAGGGTTTGCACTTAACCCTTAAACGCCTGAACGGGTCGTTGACCCGAACGGATATTTAGAAACACCTGTAACCAACAATACTTGGCGCACTGATGTCGCCCACCATGTGTTCAAGTTGCTTGTTGGCATTGTTTTCATAAACACAAAAAACTGGTATTTGTAATTTCAATTATATCATCAACTTTTTACACTAAATAAAATAAACTTAATAAAGTAATAAAAGAAACTTGGGGACGGAAATAGGTCAGTGGTGAAGTGCCCGCCTCTCAATTGGAAGGCTGGGTATCCACAGCCCTGATCCACAGCCACTGAGTGAATTGCCGTAGCGCTCCTTGGGTAAGAGCGTTCACCTCAACCCCCCGGCAAGAAGCACAATTCAGGCTTCGGTCTGCCTCCAATTGCCGTCACCAGAAAAAAAACTTACTTCGTGAGAAAGAAAAAGATATTCCGTGAAAAAAGTAATTTTCAACATTTCGCTGAAAACACGTTACATTTGTCAATGTACTTCTACTCCCTTGTTTGATGCTCTCTTACCACAACACGCATCCGGGCGAAATTCTACATGGATCCCTAGCGACCCAGTTAGGATAGAATGAGTGGCGATCAGCTCGGGCGTTTAAGGGTTAAAAACATCAAGACAGTTATATTTTCAAACGGTTGAGTTAATAGCACCAGGAAGAGCGATTAATGCTTGCAGCCAATCAAATGTGAGAAACTATGAGCGATTAATGCTTGCAGCCAATCAAATGTGACAAACTATGAGCGATTAATGCTTGCAGCCAATCAAATGTGACAAACTATGAGCGATTAATGCTTGCTGCCAATCAAATGTGAGAAACTATGCAGTAAAAACAAATTATGAGAAGTTTCAAGACGCTAGTTTGATAGCGGTCAACGTATAGTATAATAAAGCCAGTTTTTTAAGGTGTTTTAGGGACCCGATTCGAGTCCCTGGATACAGAGAAAATCGGGTCCCTAGAATCAGAGAAATCGGGTCCCCACAAGTCCATACCAGGTACCTAACATTTTCCTTAAAAAAAACTTGATAAAGCTGTTGTTGCAACTATAACATTTTTTTCGACTTGTCATTCAAATGAAAGAAATCGTCGACATTTACAAATTCTGACTATAACTATTTCAAAGATCTTTTAAATCCAGTCATTATGACAGCACCGGAGACACACGAGGTACATTTGGGGGACGAAAATACCATCACTGCAACTGAAAGCTGGGAAGGTTGCGTTTAAATCGGACCTGAAATGCTCAAAGCCTTGAATTGAGAAAGAGTTCTTTGATTGAAAAGCGTGTCAGGTGGCCTGGTGTTCTGGTAAGGTACCGAAAGATTGGCAAACTGGGGTGGTCATCCCTATATACAGAACGGGAGACAAGAATTAATGCCGGGGAATCTATCTCAAAGCGCATTGAAAAACGAAACCGCGAAACAGTTGAATCAAAGCTGGATGATACCCAGTGTAACTTTTTTCACGTCCCGTAGCACTACAGACCAAATTTTCACTCTCCAGCAAATTTGAGAAGCTTTGGAAGTATGCGAAAAGTGTCTACACAAAGTACACACGTTTTGTCGATCTCAGGAAAGCGTACAACCGGATTCCTCTAGAAAAGCTTTGGGCAATGTTCACCATGTTGACAGCCGCCTGTGACTGGTCAAGTCACTACATGCCTGTTCAGACGTTTATGTCCGTGTCGGCGGAGTTAAATCATGACCGTTCACCGTGGGTGTTGGACTCCGACAAGGGTGTGTGTGCTGTCACCACTCCTCTCCACAGTCTACAGTATATCAGGGATCGCAAACTCAAATTGCTCCGAGGGCCAAATGAGGACTTATGAAGTGACCCGAGGGCCGCATTATGACGCTGACGCAACAGTGGCGGTACTTAAATCTTACTAGGAGCAGGTTTGACATCTTGTTTCTTACGAACGGCATCACGTGTTACAGGCAAATCATTTCAAAACGTCCCTACATTCGTTTAAAAGGAACTTGTTCACTCGCTGGCCGAGCATTTTCAAACAACAATGAATAAACTAAATAAGGTAAAAGTTAATTATTTGAAAATTCCCCAAAACCATCGCGGGCCGCACTTAACGTCCTCACGGGCCACACGCGGCCCGCATGTTTGAGCCCTTGGTCTATATCAGGGGTTCCCAAACTGGAGTACATTTGCCTATTTGAAGGGGGGTACATTTAAGGTTAGCAATAGAAGGGGAAAAATGTTTATACATTATTCACTTAAAATTATTTAGGCATATGAATTTGTCCGAACAGTTTCATGTTACTAATGGTGTTAGACAAAGGGAGTATTGAGTCCATACTTGTTTTCTGTATATTTAGATGGTTTATCTCTTGAACTAAGCAACATTAAAGCTTGGTGTTACATTGGTGAGGTCTTATTGAAACACTTGATGTTTGCTGATGATATCTGTGTGTTTTGTTCAAGTGTACGTGGGTTGCAAGGTATACTAGATGTTGGTCAGGATTATTTAGAATCGCATGAAATTATTTGCAATTGTAGCAGAACTGATTGTATGATGTTTAAGGCTGAGACCGCAAGAAGCACGGTCATCCCGTTACTGGCACTGGGAGTACAAAGAGTAAAATATGTTTCCCGCTACAAATATATGGGGATTGTATTAGATATTGAGCTTTCAGATGACAAAGACATTCAGAGACAACTGGGATATCAATATTATGCAGTAAACAAGCTGCGAGCTTCTTTTTCTCAATGTTCGAACTCAGTAACAAATGTACTTTTTCGTTCCTTCTTTACGCCCATGTGTGCATCACAATCACATGGTGTGATTTCAGGAAGGCATACATCCACAGATGGCGTGTGGCTTGTAACTTTGGTTGCAGGGCTCTGTAGAACCTGCCGTGGCAAGCGAGTGTTAGTAGTCATCAGGTTCAATGTAACACTGCTACCTTTGAGGCCTTATTCAGAAAAATGTGTACCTGTTTCTTGAAAGATGCAAAAAGTCCAACAACGTATGGTTACGCGCTTTGATGCAGTCAGATTGTTTATACCGGTATTGTCCTTATTCTTTGAACACTACAACCGCATTTGACTTTGTGACAGAGTGCCCAGACGTTACAGTGTTAGTTTGACGACGTGCGCAGGCCACAACGCATTCGTACTTACCAGGGTTGGACTCTATTTCTAACATGCGATTTTCGTATCCTACTCTGGATGTAGTGTTGTACCAAGTGTTACGAGTTAGCGAGCGAACAAGCGTCTATAATCCTGTGGTCCTACCACCAACGCCGTTACAAAACGTTCTGTGTCTTTTTATTATCAATATGTGTTGTGCAGATAATGTGTGCTTGTGCTCTACGGACTTCGTGTCTGGTTCAAAGAATAAAATAATTTAAATGAATATCAGTAAATATGATTTTCAAAAATCATTATACGCTTATTGGTAAATATATTTTTGTTATCTTCCTCAGCCTTTTTGTTATAAGAAGTTTTGTGGGCATGGGCGTCGGAAAGGGGGGCCAAAGCTCCCCAGGATTTTGAAATTTGACGTTTTCCCATCAAATATTTTGCAAAAAAGGTTGTTGTCTTAGTTTCGAGTGGTGGAAATGTAATTTTTCCACTTCTGGCCACCCTGCAAAAATATTTTTGGCCCACCCCTGGAAAATCCACTATTGGCCCCTCCCTGGAAAAAAAACTTCCGGTGTCCATGCTCACCTATCGAAATGCTGAAGGGGTGCATGGCCAGAGAAAGTTGGGAACCCCTGGTCTATATGAATTGGACAGACAGTAACAGCCGAGTCGACGAAGGGGAAGCTGCAGGATCAAACGTTTGCTTTTTGTGGACGATCTGGTGCTGCTAGTATCTTCGCAACAGACCCTGCCCAGGAATCCAGGGTGGTCCACTGCCCAGAGGCTTTTTCTTTTGCTAATTTCATACATTTAGAAAATTCTTAGAAACCTGTGCTTCCATGACTTTTCCTGATTTTCAGAGATAAATGGAATGGTGCCAGAGTTATTTTACAGAAATGTTCCTGAAAGCATATATATATATATATATATATGATATAAGGGTACTATACTACCCGTGGTTATCTGATGTGTAGCAAATTTCGGACACCTTACTAAGTTAACATTTCAATGCAATTTTATGTGCAAAACATGTTTGGCCAGATATGACCACTGATACCTTATATGTGAAGCGTCTTCCTACACCATGACTTTATATGAAAAAAAACGGATCAAACACCTGCATGACGTTTTCGACGCACAAACGAAAAATCCATTTTTGGTAGTACCCTGCATAAAATTTGTATGATATGTACGTCTCGCTGCGCAGATGCAGTTTTGTTGCGAAAGTGATTAACAATGGACAAATGGAAGTCAAAAGTTGTTTGGTCTGGAAATAACGGATATCACGTGTCGCAGGAAGACGTAATCAAATTAAGGGTGGCATTATACCCTACTTTTCCTGACTCGTATAGTAAAATAAGGTTATCTGAGCAGGGTTTAAACATGCACTTGGTCGGTTTTCTGCTGCGTGCGACCAAGCCGGAATCAAACTCGGCGCCAAAAAGGCCGAGTGTTACGTATCTCAGCCTCTAGAAACCCAAAGTGGTGTATGCTGCAAATGAGCGGCAATACACTTCAGCAGGACGAGAAATTCAAATACTTTGGGTGGTATTCACGAATGACGGAACAAGGAGATTGATCCATGGATTGGGAAAGCTAACGCAGTTCTGCGTGAGCTTTATCGCTCTGTGGTGACAAAAAAGGAGCTTTCAAGCGCGGCAAGGCTGTCAGTTTTCAAAATTGTTCCGATCCCTCCTATGTTCACGAATCCTGGGTGATGACTGAAAGGGTGTTATATCAAGCGCAAGCGGCAGAGATGGGATTTTTGCGAAAAGTTCACGGTTTTACACTTCACGACAAAGTGCGCAGCTGTAAGATTCGTAAAGCCCTGAATGTCGAGCCACTTTTCCTCCAAAGCGAGAGGTCCCAGCTACGTTGGTTCGGCCATTTGTCCAGAATATCCCACGAATAACTGCCGCGGCAAGTCCTGCTGGCTACACCCAAGGGAGAGCGGCCCAGAAGATGGCTATGGACCAGGTTTGTCCCGTCTTGGTATGGATCCAGCCAGAATTACCTGCGTTGGTGTTGACCGTGGAGTATTTCGAGTCCTTCTTGGGCTGCTGCCCCCGCGACCCTCTCCAGAAAAAGGCGGGCATGAAGATGAATGAGTAAAACCCATTTTAAGAGTTTGGCTGAAGCATCAAACAGTTTCTTAATAAATGGGTTGTTTGCAATGTCCCCAGGGCCCTAGCAGGTGCGGGGCCCAATGCAAGACCTAGGCGCGGGGCCCCTCTGAGCAGTGATTTTTTGACGTCATCGTGTTCAATCAACCGTGTTACGATCGTGGTAGAGCGCAGATATACAGCAAAGCACTAACACGAGAACTGAACACCTTTGCTAACGTTCGAGAGGAAATTCGCTAGTTCTGACGAGAGCTTTCTTTGTTAACAATGAAATTTATATGGCGTTTCTACTGAATTTGCAAGTGCAAGGTGTATCCGGCAAAAATGAACAATCTACCCAAACACCATGGCGCGGGGTCTCAGAGGTGCATCGGTTACATCGGCTTAAGGCCAGCCCTAAATGTCCCTATCATACAAGAAGTAATTCGAGTTCCGTGCAAGGTACCTTGCCAATATTCTTCCAGTTTTAAGCAGCCTGTACAACCTTACTTGCATTCATTGAAAATTACAATCGAACGAATTGTTTTTCAAGGAGATAGCATGAAAACGACACATAAACTTAGAGACCCTTCCATTTTTCCACGTGCTACAAGGCACCATACACTATAATGTCGAGGTTTTTGCACAGAAACTGGTTGATATATTTCAGTGACGCTGAATTCTCAGACATGCGCTTGCCTGATCAATCTTGCCAGCTCTGATGCAGGTGAAAATAAACTTTAACAGGCGAATTTCATCTTCCTGATCCAACTCGTCGAGCTGCTTCCGAGTGCGAGTTGGCGCGTCGGGATCCTGACAAGCATAACTCACATAAATTGTCGCCCGCGAGCAGTTCAGCGATTGCTAACTAGCACGAGAAGATCAAACTACACAGAAATGAATGGTCTACCAGAAATACGAAGATAAAGATTTTGCACCGTGGCCGATACGCGTCGTTGCAGCACACAACACACCATTGCAAACGGACTGGTTCCCACGAGAAGATAGTTTACACCATAAAACTAATAGAAGCGAACGAACGGAATGGGTTCGACACTTAAGTTGTAAATTCTTTCGAGCTTGATTCTTTGGAAGCCCAAGTTCCAATTGCACGGAGGTGGATTGCGCTATTTTAACTCCGCGCGTTGCTCAAGGCCAGCGAAAATCTGCCTTAAGTTTATGGCTTTGCTTTAAGAAAAGCTTCACTGTAATGACGTCGCCGAGCTGGTAGAGCCTTTCCTGTACAGCATCGACGGTTTGTCTGAGCGGTAAATGCATCAGCAGCCAGGTCTTAAAGTAAACCACCTGATTCTTAGCATTGTCTTTCTATTCAAACTTCACCATGACAGTTATCGACATCAAAACGTCATCACGAAGTCTCTACGACCAGCATCATCTTACCAGGAACGAAGCACACTGGTCAATCATGCTGCAGGAGGGTTACAGTTCGGTCATGACCATTATTTTCTTGCGTGGTAATTTAGTGACAATGCCCAAACAAGACCAGAAAACACGAGCATTCCAAAATGTGCATGGGCTTAGCAATATTCAGAAGTTGTCACAGAAAAAGACAAGTCATACCATTTCATCAACGCAGCTACCAACGGAACCGTTCTGTTTCCGCATCTTTAACTTATGTAGTGAATTTTCCCTGTTGAGAAAATAAAACGGTTGTCAGTAACCAGCACTGTTGTATCTCACATCTAGAATGCACGCACTAGCGTTACCTGATAAGAGGCGTTGTATTCGTAATGGGTGGTAGGATCTTGCACAATCAGAACTGGTAAAAATTCGTTACTGACACTACAGTATATCACTAACCAACTACTGCTGTCGTGTGGCGAACCACAGTTTGGCAGGTTTACTGCTGTTTGTTCACTTCGATGATAAGCTGGGTTAAAAATGATGTTTGGAAAAATATGGTCCACGCGTAGCTTCAGCACTGGCGCTAGCTTGAACGAATGAATGTGAAAAAAACGACCGGTTTGTTCAAAAATTCAATGCGACGATCTCGCTGAGCATCAAGTGTCGCTGGGAATTTAGCCGACAAACAAGCACGAAGCAAATATTGTGTTGACACCACATGCGTATGAGACGGGGTGCCCCTAGCGTTGCAAAATTTGCCAAAACCATATTAATGGGGCTAGCCCTTGTCAATTTTGAGAGGAAAGTGTGTTCACGATGGTAAAATAAAATCAGAGCAAGCAGAGTTTTGACAGATGAAATGCGTAAATTTGCAAATCATGAGAGATTATTTCAAAATGCGGGCGTATTATGGAAAATGCTGTTCGCGAAAAATCGATGACTTTCCTGCTTTCACTTCATGTCTAAGGAAATTTTCGCAACATCCTACGAATTTCTTCTGATACAGGTGCAATTTCCACGAGAAACCTTGTCAAATTCGCGTCAGAAATCCAGAGAAAAACAAATTTTTCAGAATAAATGGTTTCCGCTCCCCTGAAGCAAGCTTTGCCGTACACCCATGAGAAAAAAGAAATTTAAACTGTTTGCTGAATAATATCAACGAGCCAGCTTTAAATCACTCTCGTCCAAAGCGTAGTGCCTTTCGCATCACTGAACGACCAAAGCAAGCCATGCAGCAAGAGCAGTCTTGCAACAGACCATGCGAAAAAGATTGATCTCTAGAAGCAATTACCAATTACACGTTTTGGAATGACAAGTAACTGCGATATCGGCATCCAGTGGTCGCGTTTCGGGTGAAATAAATACGATTTATCAGAACGTAGTTTGCACAAAAACGCGAATAGCCGGTTTCTGCGAACATACCACGTGACAAGTCCAGTGTAATGCTGCAGCTGATCTGCAGTTACATCTTGCAAGTCGTCAGCAGCATTTTGTTCCAGCCAGTCAATCACGATCTAAACACAATACGCATTGCAAGGTACGAGATAAATAAAGAGTAAGAATAACGTACATGATGTTATCTATGCTGATGGGGAGGAGCAGCAACCTCGCAACTGCAGGCATTACAACTTCTGCATGAGTGAAAACAAAATACCCTCTTCAAAAAGAAGAATCTTTAAAGCAAACTACACACCTTATTTTGCGCGACTGCGCACAACCGAACATCTTCATAATTAGCGAGAAGCAGAAACACCGTTTTTTTAGTTTGATTACTCGTCACTTTATCGAGGTACGCACGCGGTAGCTCTAACCAAGGTTAGGGTGTAACCAATTCTTGGCTAAACCAGAAACAAAAGCAAAAGCTGCATGTAACTTAACGAAGCCTTGTCCTGAAACGCTGCGTGAAACAATGTCTTGGAATGCGATTGAGTCTCACCACCACTACTGGAATGTCTTTCTGTCTTTACGAATACTTCAATACGCGACTAATAAAACACATAGAATGTTAGGAAGTAGAGCAGACCATGGGTGTCGGGGCCAAGCCCCCTGCATTTTGAAGTTTGAAATTTTCCTATGGAATTTTTAGTAAAAAAGGTTGTTTTCTTAGTTTCGAGGGGCTAAGATGAATTTCACCAATTTCGCCCCCTCCTGGAAATATATTTTTGGCTATCTCTGAAGAATCCACTAATGGCCCCCTCCTGGAAAAGATCCTTCCGACGCCCATGCAGCAGACGTGAACGTTTGACTAGATTTGGTTGAGGATTCTACAGAAATGCTTAGGTGCCTTGATAAAACTCAATAATCATAAGTGAAGGTACTACGCACGAGCGCAGGTAACAAGGAATGTGACACTTCTGCGGCAAAGCTGGCTAATGTTTTGGAAAACTAGTTCCATCAATGAAGTACGTACTTCGCAAAATATTCTCAATACACTTGATACATGTGTGCAGTCAAAGCGTCTCTTCAATTCTAACTTTGAAATAAAATTAATGCTATAACATAGGTCTGTCATCAATGCTGGGCGGCGGTGCTAAGCCCCAAATTTTCCCTTTTCAAGATGTGTTTTAGGCTTAAAACTCCACTATTTTGACGTAATTTGGTGAGCTCATTGGAATTTTAACAATTTCGCGTAAACACTGAAGGGTCAGGGCAAACGCTGGAAAAATTTGTTTCTCTCTCCTTGCCTTTCCAGAACACTTGGTCTCAATACAGTGGCTTCCATTGCATTTAAGAATGTGTCCCCTACTTGTGCTGTTTGGCCGCTCAAACAAAAAAAATGGAGACACATTTGCTATGGAGCACTTGAACATTTGCATGGGAATAGCAATCGAAAAACAACAATTATGTTGACTGCTTGTGCGACATCTATGGGGAATATTTTCGAAATTGGAGTTACGCTGTTAAAAATTCATTATCGCGTTAACTTCGTTACACAACGAACTTAACTTATCAAATTATTATTTCATCACTAAAAATTCAAACATTAAACACCAAATGTCACCTAGGGGGAATAAAGCGCCATTGCTACTGTTTGGCTTCATCTCAAACCACAAAAACATCTAAAAAATTTGACCAGGCTATCGGAGGTGTTTGGGTGGAGTCGGATTAGTAAGAGTAAGAACAGTAGGAGCCGGAGTCGAATTTTTTTATCCGACTCCGGAAGTACAAATGAATCATTTTTTACTTCGCATCCCTGCGTTAGGAATCCTAACTCGTGCCTGTTGAAAATGGAAATGGGACAATTTTTTTTTAACCTTTCATTGAAACATATAATTCTTGCTGTGTATCACGATTTCCGTTCATTACTAGTTGCTACAAACTTGTTGGCAGCCAAACTTCATTCACGTTAAGCTAAGGAGTCAGAAATTTTGGAATGTCAGAGTCGGGCATTTTACCTCCGACTCCGCAATCCTGCTAGCAGTAACAGTACTCGATGCAAAAGTTAATCATGAAAATGATTTCTAGAAAAGCATATTTTTCCAATGTTGAAAAGTTATGGTACAACAGAAAGACACATCCAATCACCATTTAAACATGAGCAATTGTTTACGCACCTGAGCTTGCCTCACTTCAGAATTTTCTTCAAAAAACTTCTCTACTGCTTCTTTTTCGCAGAAAAACTGGTTCTAAACAAACAAATCCAAGTCTGCTTAAACAACACGGCCGAGTGTGGAAATGGCATAACCGATTAAATCACTTACTGGTTGGTCAATCCTCATTTCTTGATCAGGTTCGGTGATGGATTCCCTGTCTCTGCACGTAAAAGAGCAGTATCGGAAAATACAGCCTTTTAACCAATACTTCTCTACGAAGCTTTAGCGATTATTACCAGATTTCCAAAACAAATTCTCTCACGATGCGCAGATATCAGCACTTAGACTGCCTCGTGTGAGCTATTGCAAGATCGTCAGCGCAAGCCTTCTTTATGTAGGCACAACAACCTGAGTCCTGTTATCTTGTATGTTGAAATCATGAAGCCAACCTTAATCAGCCCGTTTGCTCAGAAAAGCACGAGAATATTTCCGGAATGAAGCTTCAAATCCTTAAGCTTACCACTGATGCGAATGATCTAGTTGAAATCACAGTTTTACAATACTTCATTTGCAAACTGCATAACCAAAACTAAGGATATAAACTTGCGCATAACGAAAACAGGACAAAAACGTTTTGTATTACTTTTGTTTCAAACAGTCGAGAAATTCAGTATTTTCTTACTTGTACAAACAAGATATCAATCTCCATGTTTGCTTTTCATTCTTTAACATCTTTTTCAGCGATGTAACTGATTCCTCTCTAATAAAACAACAAAAATCGCAGAATACATGAAGTGAACCACATTAACACGCAATTGCAGTACCAATTTCTTACTCAAAGTGTATTTGAGGAGTGAACAATTTTTGAAGCAAGTCTACATGCTCTTTGCAAACTTCTTCAAATGAATCCACTAAAGTGAAGATATCCATGGAAGATTCACACCGACACAGATTTTGTCTGAAGTCAATGTAGAGACTTGTGGTCACTGGCAAAGAAAAATCAACGACAGATATGACACAGGGGTGATGTTTTTTTTGCAAGTGATTCTCTAAAGAAAAGCAAACCTGTTTCATACGGAGCTTTTTCAAGGTCATATTTCATGCTTTTGTCTTGTCTTGCAAACGTGGTTGGCGTTCTAGGTTCAAGCAAGCTTTTGCCAACGTCGATATCAAGGAATGTGTTGGAAAGCTGTTAAAAATATTTACAAGGTTACTATACACTATCATCGAACAAAACTCAAATATGCTTTGCACTGTCAAGAAAAAAATGAAAACAGTGATGAGCGGAATCAAATAGTTACCGCAATAGTAAGACACACTGCAACACAAGA
>JGI24159J19872_10010531_pt1 | contig 12125 bp, 10 predicted proteins | sample Ectturendosymbi4_FD_19872 | JGI IMG/M metagenome (IMG submission 19872)
TCGCAGATTTATGATATGGTGGTTTCAATCTCAGCATACACGAAAAATACCTAAATGCTCTCAGTCTGCAGCAAGTTTTCAAAGGAATCAGCCGACAGGCTCTGCATTTTTCGCTTTGCGATGATTCCAACTTCCACACATCTGTATTCAAGCAACGAGTCTTCGCCAACACGATTGAGCTGAATCCAACAGCAAAAAAATTGCCAATGCATTCAACTCAGCCTTTTGATTTTTCAAGAAATCATCAATTATAACATGCACACAGGATTCCTAAAGCAGCTGAGTAAATCGTTATCGGCACTGACGACTTTGAGTGGCTATATTTGCAGCGAAATGTAAACTGGTTCTTTGCGTCGTTCAAGCCGGGGATAACCATTGTGTTGCGGACACGGTCGAGTGCCCATCTACTTGCGCTTTCTCATGTGGAACCTGTGCAAAGTTTTCAGCAGGGTTGCCAGGTTGGCATTTTTAAGGCCAAATTCCAGAAATTTGGCCTTTTTGAAGTTGTTTGTCATGAAAAAAATGGTGTTTGTCATGAGCGTCATAGTTTGGTGTTTTTGGCCTTTTTTCATGGAGTTGGCAAGGAAAAATACTGTTTGGCATTTTTTAAAACCTCTGGCTCAGTTACTGCTGTCAGCTTGGACTTATATAACTTTTTTCCGGACTTTCAAAGGCCTTCTATTTTCTGCCACGGTCCCATTCTCGAAAATACAAGCGGTTTTGCTGTCTAAGTGATGTCACAGGGCAAAAGACATACTTTTGTGGGCAAAGACTTTGAAAATTGCGCCGGTTTTTAGCAGTACAGACTTTATAAAATAAACATAAAAGTTATGCAAATTCAGGTTAGCTGTTGCGCTGTACAGTATTTAGGTTTCTTCTAAGAAAGGATCTACTGTACAGTGTGTGTTGTCATTTGCAGATTATTGGTATTTTTCATGCTTGTGTGTATGTAATAAATAAGTGCATATCAATGCACCCATTGGCAATATTTTAATATAAGCAGGTTTTTATTTAAGGAAAATGCTAGGTACCCAGTGTGGACCTGTAGGGACCCGATTCTCTGATTCTAGGGACCCGATTTTCCCTGATTCTAGGGACCCGATGATAATTTTCTCTGATTCTAGGGACCTGATTTTCAATTCTAGGGACCCGAATCGGGTCCCTAAAACGCCTTAAAAAACTGATATAAGCACATAACAGTGTTGACATTTTTTTCACATAAGTTTAAACCATGATAAAACCAATTTAGTAGACCTCCTCGGTTAAAAACAGTTAAGTTAATGTGAATGTAGCAGATTTTGATATAAATCAATGTATACCAGAACAGCCAAATTTGGCAGATTTTCTTTCTGTAGTAGATATTTTGTGGAATTACGAAATGTCTAATGCTTGGTTTCAAGAATCAAGTGATTGGTAACTATGGCATGATGGTGCATGTGTATTTTCATAAACTGTGATTTATTGTTTCGGGCATTTCGTAAGTAACCTAGTTTCTATTCAGTATTTTCAAGCAAAAGTAAATGGTAACATATTTTGTTCTAGCTCTGGCTCCAGGGACAAAACCTTGTAGGCCTATATATAGCAAAGGGTGAAAATTGAGTTAGAGTGTTCGGGTTTAATTCTATTTGTTTTTCTAATAAGCGCCTTGTTCACAAGCACCACTGTGTTTTTGCCATATTACTCATCTGGTAATATCAAAACCAACAGCATTAGCCTGTTTCAGCTTGTTTAGCGTTTTTTGAAACGATTTGGCATTTTTTTGCAACTGGTTTGGCATTTTTTGTTAACTTGAACCTGGCAACCCTGGTTTTCAGTTCCTCAGGTGTAGGTTTGTCCGGTTTGTGAGACAGATGCTGACAAATCAGAGTTTCATAGACTTCAAGGTCTTCTTCTTTGGCGAACCGCAATCCAGTCAGGGCTCGAGTCAAGTCTCCACGAGAGATAAAATCATAAAATTTGATGAAGTCCAAATCTCCGCTGGACACTGCACGCAAAAGTAGCAAATGCGCCGTGGCGATCATTTTCGAAGGCCACACTCGCTTTCTAACCATTTCTCGCAGATCTTCCAGTTTTTCTTGATCAACCGTTCCGTGCTTCATGTCCAGCAACAGCTCGAGATCGTCCAGACCTCTTCCACGCACCATGACCATGACCACCGACACCGTCTGGCCAACCGTGGCCAGCAGGGAAATGGCCAAGGCCGGAAGAACGAAATCGTTCAATGTGTAAACACAGCGATATCTTGCTTCTTGTTCAGCAATGTAAGAGTCACTGCTTACGCGGGTGTTCCATGTCCAGTAGCCGATTAAGGGGGATGCTGACTGGGTTACACCATTTAAAGGGCCCAGCTTAGTGTTTTTTTCCCTCTTAACGACAGTTTCATATACATATATATATAGAAAGGCCCCTTTCAAAATTTCAGCCAGGGACCTCATACAACCTTAATCCGCTACTGGCCATGTCTCTGAAGTTCAGTGTTGCCAGATTTTAAAAAGCTTTATTGTCAAACTTCGCAAAATATTAGCCAAAAATAGCAAAAATTGTCGCAAATCTATAGCCAAAAATATCCAACTCTGAAAAGTAACGCAAAAAGACATTGAAAAGTGCAGCTTGTCAATTCTGTGAACTGCAATTGCTTGCTCTCTGGCGCATCTAGCAGTGTTTTTCAACCTTTTTGCTGCAGTGGAACTAGGGTTGTCAGATGTATTTTGTAAAAATACCGGCCTTTTTATCAACAGTGACAAAAATCTTTTCATCTAAAAATAATAGAAATAAGGCGTAGGCGAGCACTGCGCATTCAAACACAGCTTATCCCTATCTTTGCCACTGGCGATAGTGACGATGATTGAGGTAAAACTTCATCCGAGAGATCTTTGCACATTAATCACATTCACGATGAAAACTGATTTGTACGAAAAGAAGTTTAAGAAACTACTTAATCAGAAAGTTGGTATGTCTTATTAAGAGTGCAATTTCTCAATTTAGTTTTTTTTTACGCAGTGGAGTATAAAGTTTACTAATCGCTACAATGTCCCTCTCTTCCTGTCCATTTCTATGAATTTCCTACATTCTTCTGCAAAAGCCTGTAGTAGTGTAGTAGCCTAGTTTATACAGTTCCACCTGCGCTGGTTTCACAGTTAATTGTCAAAAAATGCGCATACAGATCTTGACGAAGGAGTATGGTAAGTATGACTGAACACCGGAACAGAGAAAACAACGAGACTATGAGTATTCTTAAGTTATAAGTAATAATAATTTGCCACCATTTTGGACTTAATTTCAATGAACGTCGGTGAAGGAACTGTCCTGACAAGTTTCACTAATAGAGTCATCAGAATTAGAGAAGTTCTACGTTAGCTTTTTTTAGAGTGACTCCAATGCATTTATTTTTAAAATATTGGCTGCAGGCACAGATTTTCAAAATACCGGCTTCTTACCGGCCTCTGCTAAATTAGCAGTAAAATACCGGCCAGGTCGATGAAATGCCGACCATCTGGCAACCCTAAACGGAACCTTGCGCAAATGTTTGCGTTGCTCATGGGACCCTATACAATGGTCCAAATGTCTGTACTACTTTCTGCAATAAACTTGTGCAACAGTGGTATTTGCTACAACTGCATAGAAACGTGGTTGCGAATTTCATCCCCGGCAAATTTGTGTCTGTTTCAGCGGAACCCCGGTTGGAAACACTGGCATATAGGAACCATGCAATCTTTGCAAAACCAATTTGTAAAGGCAGTGACTGTAGATGGTGTACATCAGTGGTCACCAACGTGGTGCCCGCGGGCACCATGTCGCCCGCAAGGACCAAGTGGGTCGCCCGATGGCCTATTCTAAAAATAACATTAGCATGATCAATGTCTTCACATTAACGAATATCAATACTAAAGTAATTAAGGTAAATTGGGCAAAAGTATTATTTCAGAAGTGTGTATCAAATCAGTAGCCCTTCGCATTAATCGGTACACAAGTAGCTCGCAGTTTAAAAAAAGTTGTTGACCCCTGGTGTACATGCCATCGCACCTTGCATAAAGATTATAACATGTACCACAACCTCTGCCATTTACAAAACTACTGTATCTACAAATGTCAAACGAAACAACTGATTACTGCTGTCAGAACGTTTTGAAAACCAAAGTTTAACAAGTCACCATGTTGGCGCATGGTACAATGGGAAACGTCATTACGCTGGTGTTTATTACAAGCATAAGGGCTATTTACAGTGAATCTGAGCAACGTGCTCTGACTTCGCAGCGATAAAACTTGCACCAGGCTTACTCAGCATTACTCTGCACTTTTCGAATCCATGGTTTAAAACCGTTCATCCGTTCACGTTCTTCGAAACCTGATCACACTTCTTTATCAATAATAACATCAGCACCAGAAGCAACGAGGAACATCTGAGTGTTATAGAACAAACTAAGCTAGAGACCATGCATGAATAAGATGATGGATCATTTCCAGTAACTTGTACAATGTTATCTAGAATTGAACTTTTCACAAAACAATCTGTACAAATAGGGGTTCCGAAGTCATTAATCTAAACAGCAGGGGCCTCCAAACTTTTTTGCCAGAGGGCCATGTAAGCTACTGCACAGCAATTCGAGGACCGGACATCTTACGTAAAGTGATTATCTCGAAATAAGTTACGTTCTATCAAATCAACAAATGTTACGTGAAATATACTGTGTTGTTTTTTTCATTATTGACAAAATGTCTGTGCAGCCGGATAAAATGCCTTCGTGGGCCGGATGGAAGGACTTCGCAGGCTGCATTTGGCCAGCGGGCAGTAGTTTGGAGACCCTGACTTGCAGAACCCTTGTTTTGTTTTCTTTTTATCCAAAACTGTGCGCAAGTGTCCCATTCTTTCATTTATCTTTTTATAAAATATCAAAAATAAAACTGTTAAATCTAATAGGATCACTTTCAACCATGTTCTCTGGAAGAATCTTGTCAGTAGTTATACAACTTAGGACTTCCCACATCTCTTCTCTGAGCAGGTAGATTCATTGCAGTCCAGCACGTGTCTACTACATCGACCTGTCAAGTGACGAGCATCGAGCTGATAACTAAAACCTTACTAAATACAGGGTTTCGATTGGACTCAAACAGCCGGCACTGTTACAAACAATCTTCACAAACGAAAAAATTAATTTGAGTATACCAGGTTTTTTTTTAAGGAAAATGTTAGGTACCCGGTATGGATCTGTAGGGACCCATTTCTCTGATTCTAGGGCCCAAATTTTCTCTGATTTTAGGGACCCGATGATAATTTTCTCTGATTCTAGGGACCCGAATCGGGTCCCTAAAACGCCTTAAAAAACTGAGTGTACCATATGTGGATTTTTACAACTTTTTTATGCGCCAAATACTGGTCTAAATCTTACACAAAATCCGCCAAGTTTTCCTTCGAAATATTGCGAAAATAGCCAAAAAATCCGCCTCCCGCAAAGTTTAGCCCCCAACCAAATAAAAAATAGCCAAATTTAGTGGAAAAATGGCACATTTGGCAACACTGCTAAAATTTTTCGAATCATCAAAGCGATGAACCAGGCTATCGAGAAAACGGTCGACAAACAATTTCGCGTCATGCACTATTTCACGAATAGAATTAAGGCGTTTAATCAACTGACCTTTATCACCGTTTTTTTGCATTAAATCAGCCGAATGTCTCAAATCCTCTTTGACCCTTAGCAATGCTTGCTTTCGTTTGCTCTTTATACTTGAGAAAGTATCTCTTGGTAGCAGTTGTTGTGTCTTCCTTCACCACAATCTGTGTGTACAAAGGGTTTTAGAGTAGTGGATGTCCTTAATCTTGTGCACTATCTTAGACGTTATTCGACGCAAGTGCAATCTTCGGCAATTTCTTTACTTTGAGGTAAACTCAAATGCTTTTCTTTTCTCGCACGTCCTGCAAACTTTTGGCGGTTCTCATCCCTGCCCCTCCGTCAGTTACGCCGCCGGAGATATGGAGTGTGCGTCGGAAACAGAAATGTAAAATACACGAAGTGCTTTTGCTGCACGTGAGCGGCATGTTTGAAACGCTTCATTGGTAGTCCGAAAATCAGCACTCGACGAAGCGGAAAGCTCCAGGCAAAGACTGAGCGGCAGAACACGACTGCTAACGCGCTTTGTAACAGAACAGCCCGCAAGTAGATTTCAAGTTCAAAAATTTATGAAGTGTAGCGACAAGCATGGCTGCGAGTCTCTATGATGCCTTAGGCTGGAATGATTTGCTGTCAAAGCATAATATGAAGTCGTGGCAGGAAACAGTTCGCTCGTTTTCCGTTGCTGTAATGACGACCACAACACTCGTGCTGCTTTATAAGTCAGACCAGAACACAGTTAGCTGTCTGCTGTTGAATGAAACCTTGGCATCATGGTACAGAGAACCACAGGCAGACTTTGCCAATAGCGTTTGCTCTTACCAGGCAAGATGGTTTTTTAGTAACGTGCCATGGCTGTGCATGCTTGCCACTGGCTTGCTCTTTGTCGCTGACAATTACTGGCTCGTTGTGCCTTCGGTTGGCGCGACCATTATCAAGGTCGACGAGATTTGCAAACTCTTCTTACAAATCGGTGACGTGACACACTTGCCAGGTAGTTGCATTGTCGATCATCAGCAAATAAGGAACAGCTTCAGGGAACTTTGGAAGCTGCTCAGCTATTTCGAACCTGAAGAAATGTTCCTGTGTCTGAAAAAACGCACGATTTCGTCTACAAGCATCGCTATCAACCAACAAGAAGGCAGCAATAACCGCTGTGACGAAACAAACGAAGCAGACGCTCTGATCGCTTCGCAAGATCCAAACATTGAAAGCTCGTCAGCAGCTGCTGGCGATCATGTACCACCGCCAACACCAGTCAAACAAGTTGACCACGAAACTGAGATACTTTCTCATGTAGAGAGCAAACGAAAGCAAGCATTGCAAAGGCGCAACGAGGATTTGGGGCATTCGGCTGATTTAATGCGAAAAGCTGAAGCTGAAGGTCAGTTGGTGAAACGCCTTGTATTCGTCAAAAAGTACATGACGCGAAATTATTTGTCGACCGTTTTGTCGATAGCCTGGTTCATCGCTTTGGCAATTGGGACGATTTCAGAGACATGGCACACCCGCGTAAACAGTGACTGTTACATTGCTCAACAACAAGCACGGTATCGCTGTGTTTACACATCGCACGATTTCGTTCTTCCGGCGTTGGCCATTTTCCTGCTGGCCACGGTTGGCCAGACGGTGTCGGTGGTCATGGTCATGGTGCGTGGAAAGGGTCTGGACGATCTCGAGCTGTTGCTGGACATGAAGCACGGAACGGCTGATCAAGAAAAACTGGAAGATCTGCGAGAAATGGTTAGAAAGCGAGTGTGGCCTTCGAAAATGATCGCCACGGCAGATTTGCTACTTTCGCATGCAGTGTCCAGCGGAGATTTGGACTTCATCAAATTTTATGATTTTATCTCTCGTGGAGACTTGACTCGGGCCCTGATTGGATTGCGGTTCGCCAAAGAAGAAGACCTTGAAGTCTATGAAACTCTGATTTATCAGCATCTGTCTCACAAACCGGACATTCCTACGCCCGAAGAACTGAAAACTTTACACAGGTTCCGCATGAGGAAGCGCAAGTAGATGGGCACTCGACCGTCTCCGCTTCGTTCGCGGTTTGAATGCAAACAACTCAGTTACATTTCGCTGTAACTATAGTCGCTGGAAACCATCAGTGTTCATCACGATTTACTCAGCTGCTTTAGGAAACCTGTTTACGTGTTATTATCGATGATTATATAGAAAATTTAAAGATTTACTCCTTGAATCACCGGAAAAACTAGGCTTTTTCATGTATGCTGAGATTGAAACCATCACATCTTAAATCTGCGACCAAGGCAATAGTAAAACAAGTTCTTAGCTTCTCTGGCGAAGCACTAATACAATGCCATTTTTTCCTTGGTCTGTTTGAATTCTGAAGAACGACTGATCTGAAGAAAGTTTACAGTGCATCTTTTACTGTGTTTACACGTAATATGACAAATGCGTTTTTTTAGTTGTGGTCATTCAAAAAACGTTGCTGACATCGGCCACAACCTCGCATCCACTTGAACATCGACCACAGGGCTTTGGGAGTTTCGAGTTTTGGACCACCTCACAAGCAAAGGTACACTAAAGACACAATAAAGCAACAAACTGGTGATCCCGCAAAAACAGCCATGCTCGAAGCAGACCCCAGTTAGCCACAAATGCGTCATGTAAACACAGTATTTGTTACTTTGAAGTCAACGCGTATCGGTAAAATCTGCTTTGGTGGATTTGAAAAATGTAACTTCATCATTTAACGCAATTCTTGTGAAAAGGCAGAGAAAACGAAAGTACAGTTTTGGACAATCATTGCGGGCTAGTTAGTGATTGTGTCTACAACTTCCACTGTGGTAACATTAAATGTTTTTTGTCAACGAATGAGCATTTCGTGCAAAAAGCACAAATAATACAAAAGAGTAATTTCAAATGTGGGATGCACACCCCACAGTTGGGCCTTTTGGATGAGCAAATCTGAAAATGAACTTTAATGTGGATCGTTAGCGAACGGTAAGAAAGACTGCAATAAGAAGTATATAGCTTTTGTTACAGGAATGATCACAGAAAGTTGTCCTAGGGGTGCAACACGAGTTGTCGATGGTTATTTGGTGCATCGCCAAAAATTGTTGGCAAACACTGGACTCATGCTTTTAAAGATTGTCGGTTTAAAGCGTTCAGTATACCAGTCTATCATCAGCTTTTTGTGGAAACAGGACAAAAAATCTATTTTCAGTTTAGAACTAAATATATAGCTACAGTTTAACAAAGTGCACAAATATTTGTGTATGACTTTACTTTAAAAGCCTATTAATTGCATTCACATCATTCGAAAATACGTTTTGCAGTTTCAAAGATAGTAATTTTTATTTCAGTACAACCAACTCGGTGATATTCATCATGTCACAAACCGCAAACCAACAAACTTTTCATGCGCTTCTCTTATTCGCAACTGATTTGGTTGCAACAAAGAAAGAGTTCCTTGACTTGTGTGCGGCAAAACTTTGAAAGAAACATTTCGTAGACTACGTTGTATTCAACTGTAACCACTAGCGCATTCGTTCAGCAAAGGGACGTCTATCCTGATAAGCAACCACAACTGAATCAGATAAAATTTAACGCATAACAATTTTTATTGCGTAATGCAGAACGAATCCTTTCAAACTGTAACTTTTGTTTTTATGCTGTCGTTAACTTCTATACGTAAATCATAGACAAAAAGAAAACAGCAATGAATAAAGGCATTAGAAGCATCTCTGAAACAACATTGAAGAGTAAAACACCAATAGGCTTAAGTGAATTGGCGTCACCTTGGAAGGAGAAGGCTCTGCAATTGTGGCTCCAGCACTTCTTGCGCTGATTTTTTTGCAGTGATTAAATAATCTTACTGAAATGTAATGAGAAAAATTTAGACACAAGTATGCTGGTTGCGTTCTTCTCACGACACAAATATTGAGGGTAATAAGATATAATCGCTACCTTGATTCGGGCAACGGCTCGAAAAAGTTTGGGAACCACTGGTCTACATTCTCTCGTAGATCAAAACGTACACCGTTTAGAAAAATGGTCTCAACGAAATATCACGCAAAAGCAACTTGAACCGTAATACCTGACTGAAGGTTTGCCGATGGGAGCTTTACACTAGTTACACCTATTGCTGTTCCATGATCTCGTGGACAACAACGCTTTGTTTGATCTAATATATTGATACCCTCACGATCACAAGCACTTCGCAATTAATTGTTACGTCAGCGCATTATACGGTGATTTCAAAGGCCTTAGATTCCGAAGAATACTTCGTAACGAACATATTGAAGTGACCCTGGTCTCTGTCACTCTGTCAACGCGTGCTTGTTTAAAAAAAATCAGCGATAAAAAGTTTTATGACGCCGCATTTTTTCCAGGAGATCTCGTTGTTGATTGTCTCCAGGTCTGTATCGCCAAGAATCTCACGCTACATGCTACGCCTTATAATCATTAAGATTTAATTCTAACTTCTTAATGAGCACTAAGTGCAAAGCTATATTTGCTGTGTACAGTTTTCGTAATTCATCTGCTCAGTTTTCTTCACTCTGCGTTGTGTCATAACTTTAGTAATTTTGTCTACGACATGTCAACATATATTTCTAACTGCCATTGCTTGAAACAGTTTTGCGAGAGTGTCTAACTTCTTGTGTTTTCACTGTTCATCATGTTTTGGCCGTTAATTACTCTTAAATTGTGACTTGTTTGTACAACGTGCTCGAGAAAATGGATCTTGGGCAGTTTGTGAAAAGAAAAAGCATTTCTAAAATCGAAGTGTAAACATCATTTCAGACAAAATATTGCGAATCGAGTTTCAACCAGCACAAACTAATGGGGCAGAAAGGGTAAAGCGTTTTAGTGAACGTCCGGTTGCATTGCATGGTCGGCAACCTGAAAATATAAGCAAAATTTCGACGTTGACCCCTGGAAAAAATTCTGCTGACGCCCACGAATGCACTGATTTCGATCTAATTCGGGGTCATAAGGCGTGGTGACGTTTGGTTCAATTCTATTAAGTCACTCAAAAACGATAAATGCCAAAGTTCTCTGTTTCCTTAACCTATATACTAAACGCAGTAATCAGAAAGCTCGACACTCTTGACGCGTGGTGAACAGCCTGAAAACATGAAAAACCAGTAAAGGAGTGTTTTGATATTCAAGCGCGAGGTCCCCAAAAGGGCGATGCCCTGGGCATTTGCCCGGTTTTCCCAGTGGTTAATCCTGCCCGAAATGTCTCAAATTAATTCTGCAACAGTAAGGCATTGCAGAACCGGCCATGTGTTGTTTGTACGTATAATTCTGTATTTAGAGATTTTCCAGAGTCATAGACCTAGCAAGATCACACTAGAATTTACTTTATTTGAATAAGATGTAGGTATACTTTATTTGAATAAGATATATTAGAATATGATGTAAGGACTGACGATGCGTAGTGTTACGTGAAATCGATTTCCTAACAAGTATTTGCGATTGATTCCTTGCTTCTTTCACCTGTGGAGTGAAGTTACTTGAATACAGATAGGCGCAAGTTTGAATTATTGCAAAAAATGAAAACAGAGACCAGTCGGCTGATTCCTCGAAAGCCTACAGAAAACCTAGAGCGTTTATTTGTAGGGTATACTTTATCATTAATCAACACTTCTTAACTACTAATGCGTAATGTACTACTAATTGTGCTAACGGGCAGTAAAAAACACTATTTGGTGCCGACTGCATGCCACTACGTGATTACCAATTTTGGAGCAAATATACACAAACTACAGTATGAAGCGCATACGAGTAGCATACTATAATGCCTATCGATTTATGCCATACATACCCAAAAATGTAAGCGTTCGCCCACACCAAGTTAACCATTTTCAGGACCTTTGATACCTTGTTTAGAAATAATTTGCATAGGTCTAGTAGTTGGCATACATCTTCATCATTAACGGCATACATCTTCATTTGCTTTTTCATCCGATCGCTTTAAAAGTCTGATGTTTTTTTGCAAATCTTAATTTTTCCTCCAACGATCATGTACGACGGCGGTCAACCGCAGTAGCTGTTGGCGAGCACAGGTGCGTTGTGGCCAGGGGCGTAACAAGGTTGGCTGGCGCCCGGGACAAGAAGCAAGTTTGGCGCCCCCACATGTTCGAAACTGAGGTCTTTCGGAGGCAACACTGTTTTGAAGACAATACTTGCGGCATTGTTGGGACTTTATCGCACACCCCGCAACCATTCAGCGCCTCGCGCAGTGATCTGGCCACCCCCGTATCCTCCCCTTGCTACGCCCCTGGTTGCCGGTGCTTCATCAGTATTGTCTGTGCGTAGCAATAAAATCTTCTGTGTGCTTCGTGGTGCCTCAGCATTTCTGTATTTTCTTGTGATTCCTCTATCACCCCCAATGTCGATACTCTAATGTGCGTACGCCAAACATGTAACAAGTGAATATTATGTATTTAACTAGTAAAATACCAACCGTCAAATCTTGCTTTCAATTCAATGAAAACAAACGGCTGTCAGCCTCAAGGTAAATGTCTCGTAAGAACATTTAAA
>JGI24159J19872_10010533_pt1 | contig 12125 bp, 10 predicted proteins | sample Ectturendosymbi4_FD_19872 | JGI IMG/M metagenome (IMG submission 19872)
ATTTACATTCATTACAAATAAAAATAATAACAAAATATTAATCATGTGTGTTGATGTATTGAAGTTGAGTGATTAAGTTATCAGAGGCATAGGTTTTGCAAGCAGACTAGTTTCTGTGAAGATGAACCTGGATTCAGAAAAGATAACGAACCCATGTATAAATAGATTACTTCTGAATCCGAAAGGTATCTTCGTCATCCTCAGGGATCGCGTTATACCTACTATACTTTTTCACGTTTTTGGAACCACTTGGATAAGCTTTACACTTGTAAAGGTGACGATCCATTATTCTTCTGTCCACGTTTATTCATTAATAAGCTGAACAGGGCTGCCATAATTTCATCGAAAAGAGGGAGAACAATTTACGACTGTTACTTACTTGGGTGTAGCCTGTTATCTACACTTAACTAGTCAAATATCAAATAGTCCTATTGATAAGTTTTGAAGTAAGACGTCCAGTGTAGACGATGTTTTAGTCAAAACGCACAAAGTCCTTTTTACTTGTCCTATTTGGCCCATGAACATTTTGCAGTTTCCTTAAAGTTCTTAAAAATGCAGAAGTGCCTTTATCAATATTATGAAATTGTTTGCATGAAAGGTGTTTCAAATTGCACACCAGCTTTAATAGACTAAACTGGTTCAACCAGAAAAATGAATCTTTTTTTAGGTTTGTGGCTGCATCAAGGAAAAAATCGTTCCACATTAGCGTAAAGAGCCATAACGCTGAAGTAAAACTGTGCAATCTGTATCAGTTTGCTGAAGCATTCAGTGGTACTGAAAGTTGCAAAATATTTTGTCTATTTTTCATGTTCCATCATTTTACAATAAATTGCATTTGGTTGATGCTCTTTCTGCACGAATCCAAACACGTTTTGGTATCGGTCAAACCGTTAAACGTTTCTCTCAAGCATATATTACTCACATGGCTCATCATTTTCTCGTTCAGTTGTTTGCAAACGTAGTAATCTAGTCAAAGAATTTAAATTCAGCAAATAAAGTGGTCCAATTAGCCAGATGTGAAACACAAGACTTGTACAATACAGATACATCTGACATGAATAAATCACAGTCATGATCCTTGCCTTCTATGAATTTTCTTAGTGCTGATTTAACTTGGTTTGATATATATTATCCCTGACTGTCTCACTTGAATCCTTGACTTCACAGTGGCGAAACACGATACAACCTCGACAGTTGATGCTTTTGACATCTCTATTTTCTGAAATTGCTCATTAAATGCAAACACAGATGGTTACAAGTGTCATAATGTGTTAAGCAGTGTTCACTCAGAGAATTTCCGAAAAAACGTTTCAGAACAACAGTTGGTTTGTCTATTGACAAATGTGAAGTCGATTGACAAAACGATTGACAAATGGTTTGTCGACTGACAAATGTGAATGTGAAGCTGGGAACATTTGAAGCATCCTTTGAAAGCTAGGACAAAGTGATAGTCATCTGGCTACGCTATGAGAAATAAGTTTTTGGTACTCAATATCCACAAAGTCACAACGATCTTTTCATTCTTTTTTGCGAACTGTGCAAATGCAACCACATGTAATTCACTCACCTTTAGAACCATTTAGTCCTTTTCTGAAAAAGGGATGCTTCTGACGTATTTCTTCACTTTTTAGCATTACTCATTAGCTATAATTACTGTAAACTACTACATCAAGCTATGTGCAATACACTGATCACCGTATCACGGTTCATCAGCAAAGCTAGTAGAGTATAATGGAGTCAGCAGTCCGCACTCTAATGCCAAAGTCATTGAGGTATTGAAAAAAATTTACCACTGATATGTAACGATTAATGTGAAAGTATTCCCGCCTTTCCAGCCAAAAATTAACTCAACCAAAACACAGATTAATTAGACAACTTGCAGGTCCTCCCATAAACTAAGCTACGCCACAAGCTCGTATCTTGTTGCAGTTGAGTAGAGACAGCTTACTGTATGTAAATACAATATATCATAGCTTGTGACGTAACTGACAGGAGGCAGAGGGGCGAATTGCCACCCCCTGGCAATCTAAATGTGAAGACTGGGCGGGTCCCTTTTATATTTTGGTTTCAGTATTCTTTTAGTTTTCAGTAAGTTGTTTTTTGTATTTTTCGGACTATTTTCCGGTGATTTAGGGTTTTAGTATAGCCATCTACAACCGGATTCATCATCATTTCTCAAGTTTTTTTTCTGATTGTTGGCTAGGGGGCCCCGTACAGTGGCAAATATGTCCCTTTTATCTAAGTTTTCCACCCTGGATTATAGCTATGTAAAATCAGAAATGCAAAAAGGAGGACATGTTGACATTTTTAATGTGCTCGGAGAATATTTTATTTCTCATGAAAAATGTGGACATGTGCTATGCTAGCCCCACTCAACAATGCTACTCATATGCGGCCTTGCAGACGCAAAATCTACCAGAAACGAGTAAGCTAATGCGTTCTACAAGGCTTGACCTAGCTTGCATTCACTAGATTCAGATACCTGACCGACTTTCTGGAAACCAATAACCGTAATAATTTTTACGTCACAATATAATGTTCAAATGAAATACTACCAAGAACGTCTACAAAAAATATTCCTCGGTAAAAATGTGTAAGTGGCACGTATATGTCGTACATATGGCTAAGCACATGAACATGGTGGTGGGGGGACCGGGCCCTCCCCTAAATCCCGCGCTGCGTTACGGAATACAGGCACTTTTTCCATGTCATCACCCAACACTATAGACTTTTATGAAAGGACTTGAAAAAGATTCGCAGATGCAATTAACACAATTTTAACAAACTATCCAGTGATTAATTGGCGCGTGATGAAAAGTTTAAGTCACTAAACCCTCTCGGTCAAGACTTTGCCCAGGGCCTCGCGCTTCATGTAATCTGGCCATGTCCCCGGGAAATTTACTGATGCCGCCCTGGGAGGCGTGCCCCCCGGTTAAGAACCACTATTCTATAGTGATCACATAACCTGGTTGTCACGCAACGTAATATTACATTTTACAAAGAAATACTAATGATGAAAACGGACATTTCAAAAACAACGGTTCACTTCTTCGGCAGCTTTAACGAATGAACCGCAAAAAGATGAACGACAAACCACGCAGCAGGTTGTCCATTTAGCTGCGATTTTTGCAGCTAAACGGTAAGTCAAATTCGTTTGGAAAGTAAATAAAGATTTGAAGCTAGGCCGAGATTCATAGATGACTTATTCGAAACTTTTAGATGAAATCTACGTTTCAGTGGTCATATTTTTCATACCAAACATATTTCCTACAATTATTGCAACGTATGGAAACTTGTCTTCGCTTCTTTTACTTCCAATGCATGACTCCATCATGAACAGATTATACATCTGGTCTCAAGTGCTTGCAGCTGTGAATAGAATCCATTAACGTCCTTGTTGATTTTTTGTACGGATCTCTCAGTTTTAAGAATTTCCGTTTTTTTAATATTGACTTTACTGCTGCCATATTCTCTAAAAGTTGAAATTCTGAAGCCCAAGACTACGAACAACCGCCGATTGCACCGTAACCAACAGTCTAGCCAGATCAAACTAGTGCACCGCGTCTTTTAATGCACTACGTGACAGGTCCACAACCAGGCAATTGACCCCCCGGTATTTTCATAAATATGTTTATTTGTTACCTGTAAGTTACCAGTGGCGTAACTACACCAGAAGTTACAGCCAGGGGGGAGAAATTAGTTAAAGAGAGCTCATTTGCCGACAATCATCCGCACGTGGACTTTTATACTAAAACCCGAAATCACCGGAAAACACTCCGAAAAACGCAAACAAACAACCCTACTGAGAATCAAAAGAATACTGTTACTGAATGCCGACATATAAGCTAAGTGGAGGCCCGGTTTTTATACTTAGCTTGCTAGGGGGCGGCTGGCACCCCTGCCCACCATCAGTTACGCCACTGGAAGTTACAATCACTTTGCCTCCCCCGAAAACAGTACCGGCTACGCGAGCTGCTCTAAAACGATTTAAAAAAGCAAATATTTTGAGCTTGAGTCACCTCAAGGCTGACAATTTCAATTAAGACACCTTTTGATGGTTGTGAGCCAATGCGACCGTCAAACAATGTTGACCTTAGATATTGTGGAAACAAAACCTATTGAATCCTGTAGTAGAAAAATTCTCAGTCTGATGTGCCCATGCATGACATGTAATAACTTGCTGCTGCATCTGTTCTTGACAGCATATCTAGGATAGTTTTCGTGTTTTTAAGCATTTACAGCCTTTATCAGGAAATGGAACAGTTTAAGACTGACCGTAAATATCGCAAACAAAGACGAAACTGTCAAAGTTTAGATAGACTTCACTTTAGCGCAGCTTCAACTTACAAATACGATTGCACGAAAAGCAGATTATGTGTCAATCCTTGTATTATTGCAAATGATTTTGTAAACTCGCAGGGTTTGGATCATGCGGTACAGTAGCGTTTATAGAGTCATCTTTTTCTTGCTTTCGGCTGTTTAGCCTGGATATCGCACGGGGAATAGCAACAATTTCGAAGCAAAGTTTGAATACGCAACAGCATTCACAATGTAACTGTATGCTTGATGCCTCATACATCGTATCTCTTGATCTTCCCTTGATAAACAGCGGCCGTAAGCAAGCCAAAAGAAACACATTACATCACATCAGCTGGACTAGCAGTATTTCTTACACGTCTTATTGATGTGATGTCAAAAATTTCAGTGTGAATCACACGATTCAAAATCTGGTTGGAACTCATGCTTGACGTGCTGAGAGCTGTGTTTCATCAAATCAGCAGTCGACACCGAATTCCAACGAACCAAACGTAGTTGTTTATGAAGTTTTAAACAGGTTAAGGTAAACTCGCAAGTGCCGCGTCGAAATCGTAACACTGACGTGACTAACTATGACGCGCAGATCTCTATGCAGGCAACAGTAAAAATAAACTCAGGAAGCTCTCAATACCGGAGCAACTAGTACGAATAACATTTTACAGCAACCGACAAAATGACAAATCCCGTAACTGTGGAAAAAAAGACAAAAAGCACCGCTCGTTTTATTCAGCGGGCTTCATGAAATCAACAATATACCACAACTTTTAATCCCTTTAGTACAATGACATGGAAAAAGTGAACTAACCTGACGCAAGTTAAAGATGCTGTGGGAAAAATTTCAGAACACTGACGAATTCAGTGATGCAAGTGCACATGGATTGGCGCGAGTAAAAGAGATTTCTCATTACAACCATATTCAAAATATCTTTCGTGCAAGCACAGTAAAAACACTGCATTGTTACCTACACACTGTTAAAACGCAAAGGCAATACAGTATATAAAATACGTGTCCTTTACTTAACAACGTTATCTGAGGGCACACTGTCACTGCCGCAAATTTACCGTCGTGCTTGTTTATTAGAAATGCGAAATTTCAGAGGATACGTATCTTTTTCAGAAAGCAAAACACCAGCATTCTACGCTGACGCACGTCTTTCTGTTCTACCGATCCTTCTTCATTTGAAAGGCCATTCCAAAAGCCCTACATTTCTTCAACGGCAACGAAAACCGAAGGAAAAAACTGTATCTTTCATCTGTGAAGACAGTGGCCAACTGCTACGAATTAATCCTCTGACAGCAAGGCTACGAGTACATTCAGTATTGTTTCAGGCAAAGTGGTTTGACTGTCGCTGTTGCCGATGCAACAAGTGTCCAATAACGTAATGTTGCAATTGCCGGTTTTTCCAACGTCTTTCAGGTCCTTTTTGGTGAACACGTGCTTTGCTGTAAGAGCACCTGGGAAATCCTGGAAAAGCAGGAAAGTACTCAAATCTTCGTGAAGGTTACAAACAGCTATCAATCAGTATAAAAAGGAGCTCTTCTGGTAAACTAATACGTCTTTTCTTCTTGGCCAATGTTTCATTTCTCACTGATCAGTTTAATTAAAGTGGGTCGGAGAAGGAACGATTTATCTCAAGCACTTTCCACAGGCTTCAATGACTATTATCCCAAAGTACAGTAACGTAAGTCCGTTTAAACAAAAATTTGGCCAAACGATACGAAATACAAACGCATTCACTGACAAACGTGAACACACCAACCTGCTTATTTGATATCAATAGACATGGGACGTCACTAATATCAGGGGAATTTAAAACTCGCATCAATTCCTCTTTGCTCTCTTCGAGACTTTGTGAATTAGAGCCATCTACCATGTACACCAGCAAGTCAGTTCCATTGGTGAAGTTTCTCCAATATTTCCTAGTTTCTCTTCCCCCACCCACTAGGAAAGAAAAATATTTTGACCATAACGTAACATGTCATAGATGAACTGGAGAAGTGTTACTCGAAATTTCTGGTTTATTTATGAACATGTCTCCTGAACTTAGTATTTAGTATTACGCGCCACACAAATACCGTCCCAATAGAATAAAGTAACAGGGAATACTAAAACAATGAATGCTTTTTTCAATTTTGTAAGTGTCATTGGATAAAAACAGTTGGCACCACAGAATGCATCCACAAAAACAGATGAACTTTGAAAACTACACCTAATTTGGAGCACCGATAAAGAAATTTGTAAAGTGCACATACGACAATGATCTCTTGATCCCCAGAGCTTGCAATAAGTCGCTTTGAAACGTGCTATACGCAGCACTTAGCCAGCTGAGCTGAGCTGAAGTATTGAACTCCAAGATGGGCTGACTCTGTCCCAGTGACTACATGTAGTATTTTCAATTTCGAACATCATTTTCACAAACTCTGGGCAAAAGGTATTAAAATCTACCGATATATGCGACACAATCCATGCTCGCAATATCGCAGCAATGCGAAATTACTGGCAAATCGCCTACTCCATAGCAATCGATGACAGGCTGACAACCTGCATTTTCGTTGTGCCACCTTGCAGTGATTCATTTTAGGCGACTTTTGCGCAGATTTCGGTACGTAGCGTGCAAAAACTCGCAAACTGTAAGTGAACAACCTAAACCACAACAATTTTTAAGATAAATTTAACGTAGTTTAACTTATGATGCTGTTGACCTCAGGTGCTGCAACTTCTGATACCCAAAGAAAACAGAACCAACAAATCTTTGGATAAAAGTTTTAATATTAATTATTCCTCTTTTCCTTTTTAGACTGTAGTAGTAGACTTAGTGCATGAAATACTGCAACAACAGTTTTTCCCACCATGTCTTGGTCAACCAAAGGGAAGGCATTCTGTATGGAGGCGTATTTCGCCAATAATTATTCATACGAAGTACTGCAAGCAAGTTTTCGGAGAAAGTTCCAGTGTCGTTATGCTCAATCAAAAAGCAGAATTTTTTACTGCATTTAGAAGTTTATAAAGTATGGGACTGTGCAAAATCAAACGATTGGTGAATGAAAGGCAGTAACCACAGCCAAAATCAGTGAAATACTCGAAGAGGAATGTGTTCAAGTAATTGTCAATTTGCACGACGCATGCAAGTTTGCCTCCAACACCGTGGAGGCTATTTGGTGCAGGTTTTGGAAAGAACATGACTTTTATGCGAAGGGACTTCAATGACTGAAACTTTGGAGAATGATTATACACAAACTTAAGTTTAAAACCTGCAAACTGCTTGAAGCTCACTGGATCTTTGTATGATTTAATACAATTTTTACGGGTCCTGTTTTTTTGGGTCACCCTGTACAAGCAATGAAGCAGGATTATAACAATGGCATTACAGAACTGTTGTCATACAGACAGAAGAGAAAAATTATGCTGTATTTAGTGTGAAAATACCAAGCTCTACGGTATTCACATGCATTAAAATCCAGATTTACTACTACATTATCCCAGAAAAAAGCAAAACAAAAGTCGATTAACTGATGGTGAGTCCTGCTTTTGTTACGTTCAACTAACATGCCCAACTTCAATTCAGTAGGAGTCAGTGTAATATTGCTGCTTACAATCAATTTACTGTACTGCAGTCTGAAATCAAAAATAGCCTGCAATATCTCAGACAAAGAAAACATGATGTTCGGCTACCGAAATCCAATTAACACTGGCATGATTAACAGAAAAACATTTTATTATTCAATTTTCCAAAGCTTGTGATTTCTGGAAAAATGATTGTTTCAATTTTCCAAAGCTTGTGATTTGTTGAAAAATGATTGTTTCACTAACGCTGCAGCAGTAAGAACATCTTGATTAGATTCCAGCCTCACTTAACCACTGAACTTAGGTAATGATACCTCTAGCAACACTCCTTGATCAAGCAGTGCAATGCTGGCACAGGAGGAAAATTTGCAAATTTGGTGGCATTTAAAAAGCTGTTCATCTCCTTAAAGAACTCTTAAAACTTTTCACCTTTCCAAAAATGTTAACAACTATGACATTGCTAAAAAACTTGTACAATCCTTAACAAGGATGCAACAACCCTTTTGAAGGTCACAGGTCAGCGCTTTGGAATCACTGACCAGTGCAAGTAATTCACGTAATTCTTAGAATATATTCCAAATAAAGTTTATATTACTATAATAACTGGAATTGCTTGTGGTTACTTAGTTCTAAGCAAACTTATCTGAACAAATTTCAAATGTTGCAGTTTTACCATTGCCAACACAAGGACCAATCCTAAATTAATTTAAATTTTCCTGTAATACAATTAACTACAAACTTGAATGATATGAAAAGGTTTTATTAATTTACCTTCCATTATGCTCAGCGCCAAGTTTTTCCATTCAATTTGCACTGCATTAAAACCTTGTGTTTTTTGATACTCGGAATTTTCAGGTCTTTTGGCAAGAATATTTAATAAGGATGACTTGCCACATTCATTCAAACCAAGAAGCAAAATTTTTTTGGGTTTTAAAGGCAATGCACCATTTCCAGCTTGTTGCATAAGCTGACTTGATTCTCCACCTTTATCACCAAGCAGACTTTCATCTGTTAGCTTTTCAAATGAATCATGGTATTCGTGATCAGACAAGTGTAGACCAACTATAGAAGATGTGGGTTCCAAACTTGAAAGTGAAGTTGAGAGGGCATCTTTGTATTCATGATCTGATGGCTTCGCTGCAACTTCAGATTCTGTGTCAGTCACAGACANGCTAATACCAGGAGCAGAAGCAGCTACTTCAGAAGATTCAATCTGCAATTGCATAGATAGATTTTAGAAGTCTTTACTNTATTCCAAAAAAATATGATGAGGTCATTTTGGTTACACTGCCCACTTTTGATTACATGGAAAGCATGCAACAAGCAAATCTTTGTAATTTGATAAGCTATCCTTTCTAAAAGTGCAGTGGTAATGAATATGATGCTTTTCTCATGGTTTCACACATTGAATATGAAACCAAAGTTTGGTCAAAGAAAGCAGTTATTACGAAGTGATTGATGAATTACCCTGTACACATTCTACTTCACAACCTGACAGGGGTTGCTGATTGTACTAAAATATAAGATGGGGTTTCTTTAAAAATCACATGCCACATAGTTTTCATGAAATGTATGATTCCACCACTACATAATTATTTGGATCAAATTTCAAATAATCTGTTTGTGGCATACAGATTGACTTTAAAGACAAATCGATCTCAGAAAACTATTTGTTTCAACTATCGATCCCAGTCCAACAAGTTTGTAGGATATACCACATTTACCTGCACAGGGCAATCAGTGTGGTTGATAGGTGTTTTATCTCATCATACCAGCAACTACCAATAAGTAACATTTTTGAATAAGTTTACAGTGCTCCAATGCATAAAACAATGTGTAACCTCCAGGGCCAGGCTATTGGATTAGGATGTGGTACCATTTTTCCAACCATTTAACTGGTGCTTTAGCACACAATAGCATTGCCAATGGCCTTTAACATTAATAGTAATGTCTAAACTTGTAGTGTAATGCACTGAATATACACATGTGTCTATCTACACACTTATTTATATTTAAAAATCCAATAAGCCCCATCAGTAAAATGTTGGTGCACAACACATACCTCAGTCTCTGAAACAATTGAATCAACATCTCCAATCCCTTCATCTAGCTCAGGAGTTGAAGCATGCTTTTTAATTCTTTTGTATATAACAAAAGCAACAGCAGCACCTGTGGCAAAAATCAAATGTCCAACTTTTAGTAGAATATCATCAAATTTATGCACTCTTAGCAGTGCAAGACAAAAACACAGAAGTTATTGCCAAATGTATAGTCCATCTTAAATTTCACATATCTTCAAAATCGAATGATGGTCTCATGGTAAAACCAGCGATAACTTATTTATAATGCAGTATTAAACCCATTGTTTTCATTTGATACTTCTTGCAATTTGCACAATGTTTCATGCAATGATTTCAGAGTAACATTTCATTATATTACGTTTTTTAACTTTGAGCAAATTTTGTTTATCATCAGTATAATATTTATTTTGTTGCAACATCTAAGCAAGTTAAGTGTTTGAAGAGCATCTATGCTCATCAAGCTAATTGTTTACAGACCTACATTGAAAAGTTGCCTAGTCTAAAACAGAGCATGCAGAAAAGTTGAAGTGAATGTGTAAGCACAAACTTTGTTATATTTTCGTAGTTGGCCAGTTTACGACCATCAAATTTTTCCCTCTTAGCCTACTTCATTAGGGTTTTGATTTTACACATACCGAAGTCACAAAAAGACATAAAAACACCTTGGAGTTTTGTTTCTTTTGATTACCTAAGCTTCAGTGCAAATTGATATGCAGATAATTTAGGAGACGACTTCCTGATTTACTTTTGATTGTTGTAACATGGTGGGTGTGATAACTTGTTTGGAAACATTACAGCATGTACTTGCCAATCAATACACAGAAAATTTGTAAAACATGTCAATTGAATACATGGGAAATTAGGCATGGAGAAAAGATCCACCCACCTAACAGAGTTTGACGCTTACACATTGACCACAATTACAGGTTACTTAACTAGTACAAAGAGTTGACAGCTGTAACTATATCTTGTGATCCATTGATAAGACCACAAAGCCATAAGACCTTGTAAAATTATCTGCATGCAAGACTACATAACCTCAAGAACACCAAGTACCCAGCATATCTAACTGAGGTGATTGATCAATATCACTGGTTGATTGAGTTCATGGCACCACGCAGTGTGCTTCAAAATCGCTTGAAGCACTCCTATACTATTCTACATTACAATGTAACAGATAATATCCGATTTTAGTGTGCATGATCCAGCTTGAAACAAACTTTTTGAAAAGTTTAAAATATTGATCTGCCAGGTAGCCAGTGTAGTGTTCATTTCTTTAAATTAAATTATTTTTAAAACTACCTTGTGTTTGTTAAATGACCTAAGGGAAATGGAATAATGACATGTTGAGAACAAAATAGGTGCTGTGGAATAAAAAAGGTTGAGAACCACTGTTCTACATGTTAATGGAAAGTTTATTGCTTGAGAAACAACATTGATCATATTGCAACACGATAATGTCAATAGTTCTATGCATAAACCTTTTCCGTGCTCATACTTCAACTTTAGAAGTTTAGTAATTTGAAATTTTGCAAGAATGATTTTTTTAATTAGACAAGTCGCAAGTATAACAGCCTACAGCCACATTTTCTGCACAACAGCAATGTGGTTGTTTTGTAATAATGGTACTGTACACAACGTTAGAAGGGAAATGCTGTTACCTGTTCTAAAACACCTGCATTAGAGACCTGCAAAGGCAGCATCTTATATTTGATCGGTGTTACTGCAGAGTACCTGTGGCACAATTGGGCCTGTGTCATGACAGTGAAGTGATGCGCCATTGATGTAGTAGAGCAAAACATTAAGGTTTTCCAAATCCCCACATGTTAGCCATGTTTGCAACTTGGTGGCAGTTAATTCTGCACTGCCGCCAAGAAAAAGATCTCTTGGAAGAGGCTGATGTGCCAAGTTTTACAAAGATTTTTTCAAAGTCATGTTTGTGCAAGCAAAGGCAACTGCTCATTCACAGTTTCTCCAAGCATTTTGTCTAACTGACACATTAACAAAACAACAACAACTGATTTGGAAACATACAGGAAACAATGCGCTCAACGACGTACAATGCATGTGGTCGGTTAAGTAACTGCAGAAATTACTGTGCATGTTGGTGTCTCAAAAGAAGCTTATGTGGTGAACTGCAAAATGTCATTGCATGCATCTGG
>JGI24159J19872_10010534_pt1 | contig 12124 bp, 5 predicted proteins | sample Ectturendosymbi4_FD_19872 | JGI IMG/M metagenome (IMG submission 19872)
GAGGAAAATGTGTTTTCCCGCTCTGAGTTTGCTGCACTGAATCGAGCTGAACTGGTCAAAATACTTCTTTTTGGACACCCTAAGCTGTCTAAACATCCGTCCTTACGCTTGTTTAAACAAACGTGTCTGTTCTTGTCCAAAAATCCACCCTATAACCTCACCATTTAATACCTTTTCTGTTTGTGCTGTTTTATTTCTGTGTATGTGCGTCATTTTTCTTTTGTGTTAATCTTCACATTGCCAATGATTTCTTCAGGCCTTGGCCTGCCTTCATTGGCTGTTTGTCAATAAATTCAATTCAATTCAACACACAGGAGGATATAACGTTTCATTTCAAAAGCTACATATGACACAATTTTTTGAATGTCCTCTTGCACTAATAAGTTCCCTATGTTTGACTTCCAAATAAAGATGTCTGCAGCCGCTGCTCTTGTCAAAGGGTCGCTTTATTCGGTTACTTCGGTCAGCGGCAAATCAACAACCTTTGGAGTGGTGGAGTGCTAATGACGAGGTGTGGGAACGCATCAAAACAAGCCATTTTCAACAGAACTTCAAACTCATCATTTTTTACACTACAAAGGAAAACATAAGAAAAATGTGGGAACGCGTTCACGTCCAAGCGTATCCCTGCCCTTTGGGAATCACTGTAGGTCAGAGCTTGTTTTTGGAAGTAGAAGGTATTAATCAGCCTGCAACCTTCTTACTCATTTATTGTTTCTTACATTTCCAGAATTTGTTATATAAACATTCTAAAGTGGAACATTTTCTGCAGAAAGACATGATTAGCCATGGTAGAAAATCAATTCAAAATATGACTATGGCTACCTAGAAACGTTTCTAAAAATTCTAAGCAAGAAACGCAAAATCCTTGCCTCAATTTTTATAGGCTCAAAGTAAAAATGAATTTGCAATCCCTGATTAAAATTAACGCTTTCGTCAAGTGCAGCGCATCTCAATTGTTTGGTGCTGCCAAAAAGGATTTGTGATCTTATCTTCAACTGGATTTTGTCTACTTTTTGTGCAACTTAATGCAAAATATGTGAATGGTTGTTTCAAACTTTGTGCCCAAACCGTTTTATCCATTAAAAAGCAGCGCACATTTACAATGATACCATTACAGAAAATATTTTGTGTAACAGTTCCTGTCCTAATGGTGACTTGGATTTTTCTCGTTATTTCAAAATCTGTTTCGTTGAAAACTGCAATTTTTACAATAATATGATTTGGTGAAAAACCTTAAATTATCTGCGGCCAGCAAAACAGATTCTTCAACAGCCTATGACTGACTAAATTGCCTCTATCGCACTTTGCAAAACAACTGAGGGCCTTCAATGTTTGCTTCTATTTCTGTCAGAGACGGGGATTTTAAGACAGAGTTGGAATTTCCACGAGCATAGAGGAAGCAAGTTCCAGGCAAATTTATCAACCTAAAAAGAGATCGACTTTCATTTACTAGCTTTCATTTGCACAAATTGTTTCGAATCTAGGATCACCTTTCAATTTAACCCCCCCCCAGATCTCGCAGATACGAGATAAAATCAACTGTTTTTCGTTGTCGAGGAGCCAGGCAGACAACACCAGCTACGACAAAAATGTGCAAAGTATTTTGTTGCTATCAAAGTTTAGTACACCACTCTTAGTGCTAGGTTGCACAAAAAAAGGGAATGTGCAATATAACATTAGCTGTAATGTTTTGGGATGAACGAGAAAATAGCAGCTAAGTTGCATGAATTGCACAGTTGTTGCTTGGAGAAATTTGTCTTTTAGCATAGAGACGTAGGGCGGAGACTGCTTCGCCAGTATTTTGTGGCTACCTTTACTCGCGACGAACATGGGCGTCTTGGAGGAACTGGAATTAATGATGAACATGTGTTTAATTCACTGAAAGACATCTAACTAACCTTGCTCGTAAATAGAGTAAGACTGAAACAGTGATGTTTTTGAAAGTCTTCCTATTCACAGTGATTGTTCTCCAAGTGGTGCCTACAACTCGAAGTACGTATAAGATCGCGGCATTTGCTCGATAAACACTAGATTTGATTTAATATTCTTGCTTTCTTAGCCAATCTTGAAATTGGAAAACTAATCAGATCAGCCAAACCTATATCGCATACATCCAGTAATATCAGCTGTTGTTTGTGCGTGGCTATTCTGTGACATTAGTTCAGGAAGAAGGATTCTGGACCAATTAGACACCGACCCAAGAAACCCTGGATATCCAGTGACACCCTGAAGATTATTGATCAGCGTCGATCTGCTCGCCTCTCTGGAAACTTGGCCGAGTATTGCAGACTGAACCGAGAGCATAACGCCGCCATCTGCCGTGATCGACGGAAATTCTGGAATGATCAGGCGGAACGTCTAGAAATGGCGGCCCAAACAAACAACTTCTCCCAGGTTTTTAAGTTTCTTCGGAGAGCAAGAGCTGGACACTCAATAAAGACGTCCCTAGTAAAGGACAGGGACGGCCATATCATCAACAATGAGAGTGGCTGCATCTCTCGATGGATGGAACATTTCAGTAATTTGCTCCAACACCCTCCAGTAAGTATTGATCGGGATCTGGAAGCATCTTCACACGCCGCTGAGCCATCTCTGGAGTGCTCCACCGATCCAGTAACCGTGGATGAAGTAAAAGAGTCTGTGCAACTGCTGAAACATAACCGAGCCCCGGGCATCTGCAAGATTACGTCTGAAATGCTTAAAGCCGGTGGTAATAATATCATTCGGTGGCTGACGCACATCATCAATGAGGTCTGGCACTCTGAAAATTCTCCATCCAGCAGCAGTTGACCCCCTCGGGCAGGACCATGATAAATGGCGGGCTCTCGTGAATCTGGTTGGCTCAACGCACGACGAGCCGACGGGCGCCGTGCACGAGACAAGATGATGATGATGGTTGCTTATCTGCTTACTGTCAGCGTATAAAACTTAAGTGTTTTCAATAATTTCTATTTAATTTTAAGATCTTCGTTCAACCAGTGTAGGCAGTGTTTTTGTTAATATTTTCAATAGGCTTTCAGTTCCAGGACCGGATTTATCATCGAAAATAATGATGATAACCGTCAAATTCAACGTTTTTTTAACCAAATACTGATATTATAGAGTTCATGTTTTTAAAACCATGCGTATTGCCATTTCATTCAAGATACTTATGGCCGAGAGGACCAATATTCTTATGTCGTTGTTCATTACCGTCAATTTGCGGGATTTATAGTAGAGTTGATGAGACTGCGAAAGACGTTTGTTTCTGTTTGACAGTGTTCTATAGTTCCGTCGTTTTGTTGTCATTTTTCATCGAGTTCTTTACCCATGTCTTTATCTGGTTGAAATATTTTACTTGAGCTTTCTTTGTTACCAGTATCTAGGATTTTTTCTTTGAGACTGTTTTCTAGAATGTTTTTTGTTAATAATTTTGTTTTGCATGGGGCATGGGGTAGGCGTACATTAAGATGAAAACGCGAAAAATACTGTAGTAAGAAAATAATGAAACGTTTGAGCAAAACTAGGTAGGAATAAAGGTAAGATACAACAAATATGTTACGAAAAGCAATGAAATTGTGAAGTGAAAGGCGAGATATAGTGCCATGAGACCTAACTTAATAAAGATATTGTCATGGGATGTGGTCCTGAGACAGCCGAGGATGAGATTTGCACCAGAAGTTTGAACGCATTCGAGAACTTTTGCGTCTGCAACAGAACAGTTCTCACAAACAAGTTCTCATAAACAACGTCTGCGAATTCCGGGACGCTAGCCTGAAGCGCATTAGTTTTGTTGTTCAACTTTCACGAAGCCTCAAACATTACTGTCAAGAGATGAATAGCACTAACTGCGCTTAACTTCAGAAATAAGCCAACAGCAAGCAAAAAAGCGTACGTTTGTTTTGGTTTCAGTATGGTTAAGCACCAGAAAGAATTTCAACCCATGTGTTGATAACCAGAAAGCAACCTCTACTTACAAGAAACCTACTCACACAGACCTTTGCTAAAAACTATCGAGTTTCGTACCATTGCACATGAAACAAAGCTCTGTTAACTCTACTCCGTTTTGCATATGATACTGCCAGCTCTTACGAACTGGTGGTTGTAGCGATGATGAATGTTTAGCGAATCTTGCCTGGCAAAGTTAATCTAATATTTTTGAACCGTTGCATACAGCATTTTTAAGGGGAATCAGGGTGTGCACAACAATGTGTTTCATCCGCTCAACCCTCTCTTTCACCCAAATATGCCTCATTACATTTCTCAAATTTGGGGTCTGTAGCTAACAACATACGACAAGATCTCAGTGGCTTTGTAAAACGCAATGATGTTGAGCAGTGGTTTTCAACCTGGGTGTCCCGACCGCCGGAGAGGTTGTGAACCATTTTTGGAGGAGTCAAGAGTAGGTATTTTATGTACACAGCTGTATTATTTCATTTGAGTTTTAGATGAGGGTTGTTGGGTTAGAGTGGGTTGCTGTAATGGGCCGGGTTACAAAAATATTGAAAACCATTGATGTTCAAAGTGTGAAACGCAGTGATGGATATACAACGCAATGACGATGTAAAGAATGTGAAGCTAGGTTTGTTTCAAAACACCTAGAAGCTTTAAAGGTGGCTTTCGGTTAAACACCTACAAACTTTACTCATCCGTTTCGACCCTGTTTATAGGCTTGCGTACAGTATTATAGCAGCACATCTTATATCACATTTATGAGAAATCAATTGAGCGGAAATCGAACATCAAAAACCTTATCAGTCTGCAAGGATTTGCAGACCAATCCGGATGATTTTCACAGCCCCGACATAATTTGGAATGACATCAACTGGCGGCTGCAGTTTTTAAAGCTTTGTTTATTCAAGAACACAAGACAGAGCATTTCCTCAACGCCTGTATACATTTTTTCATGGAGCACAGCTAGCTTCGTGCATCAGCGTGTATTCGTTTGAGTCACGTGACTGCTGATGCTTGCGACCCTGCGGCACTGCCGTCACATTTTTACGTTCTTGTTAAAGTTTTTGCCACAATATTCTCCCTACTGGTTACACATGCAGCAAACTTGCTGCCACTCTAACAGTGCTGATGAAGGTCAAAGTGTTTACCGAACCCAGGGATATCTAGAAATCTGGAGTTTAAGATATCCTTGATTTACTAGCGCAAATTATTTTGACTTGCACATCATATCTCAATGCGATGGCCATAGAAAGGCCAGACACGAGATAAAAGTCAGCTGCTTCAAGATGCGGAAAGCTTGTTGCTGTTTCTATAATATTCGTTAACTGCTGTTTATGTTGGGTTGCCGAGAAATTCGTCTTTTAGGGTAGAGACGTAGATGAAAACCAGGCAATTGGTGTGAGTGTCGGCAAATCTGCTTCAATGGCGTTTTGTTGTCACCCACAGTCGCGACGTAGTCCGGAGGCTTAGAATATGCTTAAAAGTAATGATGAACATGCGTTTCTACATCAAGAACTCTTGAAGTCAATTGAAAACTCATTGCCACTTAGTTTTACTATCACAGCAAAAACCTAGCTTCTGTTGACTTTATGTACCTTCTGTACATTTCATTGTAGTTTAGAAAAAATACCAAAAAGTTTTCCAAGTACTTGTAATATCTTCAGAAAAAATGCTTTTCAGAGTTGCCAGAAGGCTTTTTGTTTTTGGATGGCTTACTGTCACTTTGTTTCTGCAGTTTTTTGATCTGGTGCTCTGTTTTAATTCATTGAAGGAAATCTACTTTTGTTTATAATTAAATAAAACTGAAGTTGCGATGTTTTTAAAAGTCTTTCTATTCTCAGTGATTATCCTCGAACTGGTGCCCACCAGTGAAAGTAGGTACAGTACAGACAACAAGACCGGCGTTTGCTTGCATAGCAATACTTTCGATTGAGAATCCTATTTTCTTATTGTCTTATGAAACACGTAATGTTAGTATAACACTGAAATTAGTTAAAAGTTAGAAATATAATCAGATCTGTGCATTGTGTCAGCTGCTGTTCGTGCTCGGCTATCCCCTAGCATTGGTTCAGTTACGAGTTGAAAAATCTTTTGATGAATGCGAATAAGCTTGTTTGAAAGAAAACAACGCGATACTTTTGAACAAATAATTTTCACATATTAATAAAACAAAACATATTTTGGATACCTGACATTTAATCCAAATTTATATGAAAGCTTTAAATTCATCTATGCAGTGATTCCTTTGTCTTTAATTTCTAGTTTCAAATGTTGCTCAGAAACTTACGGCATCTCTTAAAAGTTATGACACTTCGTCCATATGGTTTGTAAAGAAATCTTACAAGCGCACATGTACGTTTCATCTTTCTTCTGACAGGCTGCTTTGGACAAACTAGAAGGAAGAAAAGGAAAGCCAATGACTTCAACAAGGACCTTTTCAGTTCTTTTTCTGCATGCGTGCAGGGAAAGGTATGTATTAACTGAAAAAATAATTTTTTGCGTTTTGAATCATTCATATAAATTCTTAGTCTCTACCTAAAAATGTACAAGAATGCTTTCAAAGCGCAAAAATGAAGAACTAATTAGTCATGAACTTTTATTGCAATTCGCAATGCACGAATATTTTGTCACTGGAAGAGTAGTCCATGGACCCACTCACGTAACAGAACGGCAGTAATAACTAGCGCTGTAAAAGTGTCCTCGTGAGCTGCTGCAGTAAATTTTATTTTGTTTTCTACGTTTTGAACGCTTTTTGTAAGCTTCCCGCGCGATGCTGCCAATGTAACACCGCCAACCAGGGATCAACACAAAAGTATATGCGTGGCTCATGTCGCAGTTTAAGCTAAAACGGATCCCGAAGTAATTCACCACATCCTAAATGGGGCTGCAAAGCAAGTATAATGAAACTTTTTTACGTTTTCAGCAGTTCATGTTTGCATTTTTTTGCATTTTGCTCCCAGTTTTGTTGATCCCCCTGACATTCCTATGCTAAACAATCACAATTCCAGGAAAAAAGAATTATTTCATTACCAAAAGTCATCGGAATCATTATCATATATTGTTGGAGTCACAGCCGGATTAAAGGGTAGGGCGCCCGGGGCAATTTTTACTGGAGGGCCCCTATGACGTAATTCATGACGTCATCCTTTGTAAAAGTTATGTTTTCGCTGATTCACAAGGTTCCCGTGTGTTTCTTCCGGTAGTCGAGATTGAGCTTACTCAAATGCGCATACAGTTAGCTGCGAGGAGTAAATACTACAGTGTATTTTTACAAAGAAAAATGTTTCCCAGGCTAGAGAGAGTGACTCGGCAAGAAACAACATTCACCCGAACATTAAGCAGAAACAAGAGACTACACACAAAAACACCGGAAAAAGAGCATATCAGTATGGTCAGCCAGCCTGAGTGTGAAAGTTGTTTCCAAGCTAATGTCTTGATTTTCACCTTCATTTTCAGGTGCTCTGGTTAACGTCACCGCTTGAAAGTTTTGCTAGAAAAAGCAATTCAGTCGCGGCGTTTTAGCTGACACTTCCAGATCCTGGCGCTTTTCCTTGTTAGAGGTTTGCGTTTTTCATAGCTCTTGATGGCATTACAGATTTCGGCATCGCTCAAGCTAAACTGCAATCCCGTTTTCTGTTCTTTCGTTCTACGAATCGACTGATTAAAACCTTCTCTGACGGACCACGCAATGACATGTGGTGTAAATGGGCCTGAATAGCTTCATATCTTTTTGATATAACACAACGTTAGTAACCATCGGAAGAAAAGTGCGTTTCCATCACACGTTACCGTTTATGACGAAACAAACGTGCAGGTCGGCTGCGGCTGCGTCGAGATTTCCGCAGAAGTTTGGGATCATTGATACCAGTGTTGCCACTTCTGATGTGTTAACATGACATCAGATGTGATGTTCTCAGATAAATTTCTGATGTTTTGCCGACAAATCTGATGTTGACTGGGTTGTTGTTTCTGTTTTCCACACTTCTTTTCATTTTAGGACCAAAATAAGTTAGATTCATGATTTTTAAGTTCCTTTCATCAATTTCTCACCCTAATGTGTGTTTGGTTATCGTTGCAAAGTAAAGAAGCTCTCTTCGCTTCGTTGAGACTAACATTTTACGTAAATTACAAATGACTTCTCCATTTAATGGCGATATTTCGCTCTGTTTCGGATACGAGGGTTATCGCGCTTTGTTAGGTTTGTTTGTAGTAGCATTTAGCTTATATGAAACAGTAGCGTAAAAATTTAATGTTATCTGATGTTGAAAAAGGCAACAATCTGATGTTAACGAAACTGACCCAGTGGTAACATTGACTGATACTAAACAGCAGTCAGCAACCACTAGCTTTAGCACGCAAATGGTAGCATTTTCGTCACATTTGTGCAATAGACTTGATGCACGAGCAGAGAGTCATGCCCAGGCCAAAAGAACGCTCATTAGGAAAAAATTACCAGCGAAATCAAATATATTTGCATTGAACAAAACCGAAAAGACTTGTAGGCTTTTCAGTGGCGATTACTAAATCTGGCAGGCAGTCAAACTTGTAGAGAAATCTGTTGCTGTTGGGGACCGCTGATACTTAACGTAACATAGAAATATAATATAGAGTTGTATGCCTGTATCGCTTCTGAATCACAAAATTTTTTCAAACGAGTATTTTATTTGAAACAAATAAATTTTATCACGGGGGGCCCCCTTGCAGCGGAGGGCCCGGGGCAACTGCCCCCGTTTCCATCCCCCCTTAATCCGGCCCTGGTTGGAGCTTTAAAAGTGAAATGTCACATCAATAAGCAATGTTGTGGTGATGCTCTGCACTGCCAATTTCAAACCGCAAGTGAATAATAATCCCTGTAAATGATGAAAATTGAAGTCCCCGACTATAAGTAAGTTTAGACATTCACTTCCATTACCCGACACCTTATCCCCATCGAAATAAGTACAGATTTGTTGTTCATGTAAGCATCACATTTGAGATATGAGTTGAACACAAACTCATTTGCAGCTGTTGTAGTGACGCATCTAACCAGTGCCGTGGCAAGGCAGCCCCGTACCCCTCGGTCGGCAAGGGGCGACCTTTCGTAGGGGCCCCACAATGTACATTGTTTTAGTAAGTTAGAGTCTCTTTACACTTTGCTTTTACTCTTCTGGTTTTTGCCCTCAATGCAGTGTCGGTAGAGTAAGCATGTAATATCATGTTTCTTTAATTTCGAAAAAGAATTGCGGGCGTTCGGACATTATAGCAGTATTTTGTAAATTTGTGGCTACGTGATATTAAAAATGAAATTAAAGGGCCCTATCTGGATATTTTTGGGGGGCCCCAACAGCCTTTCACACGGCTCTACATATAACGATTAATCCGAAACCAAAACTCCGTATTCAGCGGCAGATCAGTACACGACCTGCACCAAAATGGACAGTGGCCACGTCCTTCGTTGGACAGCAAATAACGAAATCAAAATATTTTGTTTCAAAGATTGGAGGAAATGTTGATTTGACTCTCTTATTTAGCAAGCAGTTCCTGAGTTGGAAGAAGGTGGTCTGCAGGTAAGTAGATGTGAAGTTTTACGTGTTTAGTATGATAAATGTGGAAAAGAGCAAATCAAACAGAAGTGTACATAAAAGTATTTGAAGATTGTTCAATGCTGATTGTGGAGTCTAGGACACCTCAAACCGTTTTTAAATAGCTATGTTATGCCTTAGCTGTTCAAAATAAAATTCTTTGCTTTACATTCCTGAGCGAAGTATCATACGTATTGCTTAACGTTAACCAAAAACAAGAAATTCAGATTCGTGCAAGAAGTCTGATGTGTTTCAAAGTGGTGTTTTTGAATAGTTGCTCCGAAAAAAATTTAATATTAAAAATATTACAGCTATCTTTACTATTTTGATAAAAGGAAAGCATGTTGTGTATATTTTTTCACTTTGCGTAACGAGCACAAAGCACTAAATCTACAGTTTTCTCCCAGTGAATGGAAAAGTTTCAAATGCAAACGATCTGCAGTTATAAAGTAATATGTTAATGGAATTCAGGGTTCAATTTATAAACTTTCAATTAACCATTCAGTGCAATATTTTGAATAAGAAAAGGCAAAAATTGTCAAGATTTTCATTATTCGTAGAAAAGTGGACAGGAACCAGCAGCGTGAAAATTGGAATGAAAAAATTGACAAGTACACAGACAATTTACAACTGCGTTTCTACGCCAAGGCTTGCGTAAAGCAGTACAACAGCAGACACTCAAATTCAGCAGTACGAAGTAATCCACGAAGATTACCATTCAGAGTATCCAGTAAGTTATTTTACGAAATACTTGAATAAAAAGTCTTGTACCAGACTAAAATGACAACACGGCTTACGGCAACGTGCTTTCTTCGTTTGCTTTGGCAGTTATGTTCATCATTAGTGCTACGTTCCTTTAGACTAGAGGTTCTTATCTCAAGCCTACAAAAGACTTGCACGCGAAGTTGCACACTGTGAAATCAAGAAAGAATAGAGTACAACCAAAGATATCGCTCTGTCCCCACGTGTTTGCCATACATTAATATAAGTGCTATTCTTAGAGCAATTTGCGTTCGTGGTGCCTCACGCTCCGGTGGTTAATGCGACGTCGAACTTGACCATTGCTTTATACTGTTCGACTTCTGCTTCTCTTGCACTATAACATAAACACTTTTTACCACTATTTTAAAACTACAGGACGCTTTCGTCCGCATGTTGTTTCAAAGTTGTTTCATGGTAAAAGATGGCAAATTAAAGAGGTTTGGAGCACTTCTTCTTCTACCTGCGTATGGAGGTTCCCCTCCGAGTTTGCATGCTTTGTTTATTGCGGAAAGGCGCGTACAATCACAACACATGAATCACGACATACGAGGCATGGTGAGGCGCTGGCATGCGAACACGATACAACAGCGTGAAACAGCACGTAATTGCACAAAGCGCAGTCGCAATTTTTGTGCCACCGCGGGCGGTAGCAGCATTGGCCCATGAGCTTAGTGCTAGGTTCCTTGCTCAAGGGAACAACCGGCGAGGGGGATCGAACTCCTGCTTCTTGTGAGGCCAGCTCTTTGCCGAAAGAGATGTACTTTCACATATATGTTCCACAACTGAGAAAAATGTTGTAGTGAAGACAAAGTAAAGTTTTTTCACTAAAACCAAGCAACAAATCAAGTTGCAAACCTCCAACAGTGTCTCAAGGTAAGAGTACAAACGATCAGCAGAAAAGCTGGGTATGATACGCTTCAATCTTATATGCTGTAGGAGACGGGGCCACCAAGCGTCTTTCCAAGTCTCATAGCATAAAACGAATTGTGCATTGACTGATATTGTTTGCATTTCTTTTTCAAAAATTAAAAATAGGCTGACATCATGCGGGCAAAATCTTAACTGCTGTTGCCGTGTCACAAACAGTTAACAAAACAACGATAATTTTGCAACTGCGGTTCCCATCCCCTCTATACCTCTTTCAATGCTTGCATGTAGGAGGAAGGACACGGCGAAATTTACCGTCAGCACAATTCATCAATCCACAAGACGTGCAATCGATCACTTCACACTATGTGAGATGTGTTCACGAAAGAAGCGCTGCGAAAAAACTAAACCACACAATTCTACTTCCTACCCTGGAAAATCAAATTGTTTCGAAGTGAGTTCAAATTTGATAGTTTTTGAATTTTGAAATTGGTTTTCCGTTTATTTTTAAGTAGGAAGAGCTCCATGTATGTTCGGAAAAGGTAAGCATTCTTTTCTTCCTCAAACAAAATTCATTAAACATTGCTAAACACGGCATTTTTAGTGAACTGTCAATTCCAGCAGCTGCGAAGCTGTTGTCAATTTTTGTTAGTGAAAATACGCAAAAATAAAAAAGTTAAACCCGAAGGCAATGATTACCTAAAAAAGACCTGCCACAATTGGACAAAAGCTAACGAACTGCAAAGACCTTGCTTTAAACAAGATACGAAAGCCAACCAAAGGTGGCTCAAGGCCATGTGAGCACTGTGCACTTTCTGGTTGCTATGGAAAAAAAAACAAATCCATAGTACCAAATATTTCACGATTGCTGACTAAAGGCCAATCTACACTGAGGAGTTGCCAGGAGTAGCCGCGCACGATTCTTTGTTTGTTTTGTTGCATCGGGTAATTCTGCGCTCGTGCACGGCTCGGCACGGCAACTCCTGGGCGCAATAAAA
>JGI24159J19872_10010536_pt1 | contig 12123 bp, 8 predicted proteins | sample Ectturendosymbi4_FD_19872 | JGI IMG/M metagenome (IMG submission 19872)
ACCTCCATCCAGGGAACGGCAATGAACATGATCAAAGCTAGGGAAAAGATCACTGCCTTCACTAATAAACTTTCAAGCTGTATTTGTCTGATGTGATCAGGAAATTATGCTAATTTTCTACAACTTAGTATCAATTACTATTTGATTTCAGACAAGGGTACGAGAAAATTTAACGAAAGCTCAGGGGGTACGAGTGGGTAGAAAGGTTAAGAACCACTGCACTACAGGGATAATGTCATTGCATTGCTCATTCACCCAGTCTTTCACCGTTGCAAACAATCTCTCATCACACACGAGATCTCACCGCAACAAACCTTATCAGACACTATTCATCGACTAGGAAACACGCTCAACCCATTGCATTTTCGTAAGTTACCTCCCGTAAGAAATTACTCATCAAGGCAAAATTGCCAGCCGGCTTTTTCCTTCAATAAAACATTGCTTTCGAGGACCTCATTTGCAGTAAAACAAAAAACGTCGAAATGATCACCACAGTAATTTTACCTTGAATAGGGTTGTTAAAACGCTTGTTTGTGATTAAGAAGGGTCATGGTTAAAAATGTTCGAGAAGAAAATCTTACGGTGAGAGAGGATTATTGAGATTAGACAATATGTAAGCAGCGGCACTTTCAAAACTATCAAAAACTAATCAAAGTAGTTGAGCTTTTATCAGTCTGAGTAACGACTGAGATAGAAAACAAAAAAATGAATGTTTTCAAAATAAGAGTTCTTATCAGACTCACCCGATCAGGATGCTTGGACGTTAGAAAAAGACAGACAATGAAGACCAAGTAACCTGCCCCAGAGATCAACTGCTCCGGGCGTTGGGACGTGTCCAACGCTATCCACACAGCCAGACCAGCGACTACTATTGCTATGAACACCCTGCAGAAATCACAACCTATTTAAAGTTTTTATTTTCAGTAAAGAGAAAAGCTAAGGGCTGTGTTAAACTTATGTAAATTCAATTAAACGTTTTCTGGCGTGCAATGACTTGCGCTCCGAAAAACAAGGAAAATTTAACTTGAAGTGATATTTTTTATTAATTTAGGCGAATTTGTATTGTTGGTGTGATACTCTTTTTTGTCGGCATAAACAAGCTGCAGGGACTCTTACAAGGTTTTTATTTTTATCAAAATCCATTTTATTGCTTCTACGAAAAAATCAAATTTAAATAACAAATTTAACTTGTAGGTTAAGCGGTTCTTTCACGCCAAATATACACATGAAGAAAATGTGAAAATTTTACTAAATACTCTTGCGACAGCGTTTTAGAGTTGGCTTACACTTGCATTGCAAATCTTTTTGCTGCTTCTTTATATATGATCAACAAGGCACCAGGGCTGTCAGGTTGGCCTTTTTTATGCCAAATTTCAGACATTTGGCCTCGTTTCAAGTTGGTTGGCCTAAAAATTTTTAGTTGGCCTGTTGGACTTTTTTTGGTCTCAGGTCAAGTTGCCTGGTCTTAAAAAATGTGTTTGGCCTTTTGGTTCTTTTTTGGCCTTTTTTACGCGGAAATACGTTCTTATCAAGGAAAATATTGCCATTACATGTTTTTTGGCAACGCATTTGCAAAATTTTTGTAATAAATGCTATATCAGACACCCGCATTCTGATATTTGTAATTTTTAAGGGATGATAGATTCGCAATTAAGTTTTTGTGTAATCACTGGAAATGTGTGCACTCACTGCACCGTGTAGTATCTATTATGTTGTAAGCACTAAACAGACTCAGCGCTTGCAGACAGGTGTGCGTCTCCGCGATAGAAATGCGATAATTACGTCAGAGTGGAAGGACTCTTATGATTTCGATCGTAAGTACAGGCAGGAGTGCATGGGAGAGACTTTCGTGCAGAAAGCTGCCGATTGATCACTATGCAAACTGTGGCCCCACTGTACCCAACGTGTGCAATTGCACAAACCATGAAAAGACAGAGAAGATCAGTGCTCCAGTACAATGCCAAGCAAGATTTAATTCTAATTCCGAAGAAAAATTTGTTGATTTTCTTTTAATTTAGATGTTTTTTATGACAAAGAAATGGCAATACCACAAATAAAATGTGGCTTTTTTCCGGCCGTTAAACAGTCTGTTTGGCTTTTTTTCTGGCCTCTTTTTGGCATTGTTTGGCTTTTTATTGAAATTTTCATCTGGTAACCCTGCAAGGCACTTGCCATGATTCATTCAGCTTTCTCCTGGCATTCAGTGAAAGACCACAATTGCCGCTGCCTTGACCATATTACAACATTTATAAAGATTTTCAAAGGTTTACAAGTCTCAACAAAGTTTAAAACTTTGACAAAAGTTAACAAACCTTCATGTGTTGTCAGAGAAAAAAATAAATGCCGCGATTAAGATAGTCTTTTTTTTGACTAACTGCAGCAGAGTTGATGAAATAAACATAGAAAAACGAGCACTTCATCCAAGTAAGCAGCAAGGTTAACATGCTATTATTGTTTTCATCACCTTATTAAAACACAGACCGCGTGAGTAAACCTTAACTTACCACTTTATCCAAAACATGTTGTCCGATATCACATCAAGACCAGGTTCTGCGGCTTTGAAAACTTTAGCTCCGAATGTGTCCCGAAAGAAGGCATAAATGTTGTAACCAACAACCAAACACCAGATGACTAACAGGGGCATGGCCCGGCTCAGGTTCCAAATACAAGCGACGATCGTGTAGGCCGTAATACCTGGGAAATAGCGTAAAGCGAAGAAAATGACAAACATTTAAGTCAGGCTCACATATAGATGTAGGGCAGGGATGGGGAACCTATTTGCTATCACGAGCTGCATGAATTCTGGAATATCGCTGGCGGGCCGCAAAAAATAATTAATTTTATCTTAAAATTATGTTCTTCACCTTCCAACGCAAACTAAGGAAAGAAAACTATGTCAAGGAGTGAGAGGAACTTCTCTTGACTTACTCTCTACGTGTCTGCTTGTCATGGAGTTTCGTTTTGATGCGATGTTGTGTTGTAACATGGGTAACGAAAATTTTGGTGCGGGCCATATTAAATGTTCACATGGGTCGCATTTGGTCCGCAGGCCGCAGGTTCCCCCCTTGATGTAGGATTTTGTTACATCGAAATTCACTCCTCAAGAGATCAGCAAAAGCGCATTCAAATTAATTCATGCATAGCTTGATGATTTTCTGTGTGTACAAAAGTATTTACAAAACACTGGTGGTATTAGAGATCATCGCAATTTTTTGCAGTGCTTAAAGATACCGCATTACTGCAGTGGCGGATTTTATGGGTGGAAATCTAGTGCAGGATCGGTGAGTGAAGTCCTGCTGGCTACACCCACGGGAAAGCGGCCAAGAGGTCACTCAAAGAACCAGGTGGAGTGGCTACGTCTTCGACCTTGCTTCGTCCCGTCTTGGTGTGAAGCCAAGAGAACTACATATCTGTGATTGCTGTTGACTGGAAAGTATTTCGAGACCCAAGGAGAGCTGCTCCTGCGACCCTCCCCAGACGAAGATCGGGCACGAAAATGAATGAATGAAATCTAGTGCAAGTGCTCCCACCAACAACCATAGCGACCCGTGAAATGGCAACCCCACCTTTCAAACGTCGATGACATTTTTCCGTCTCTTCGATTTCTTTTTCAATGAAAGACGTTACAGACCTGCGTTTTATTACTGCCGCGTTTAGAGCATCCGCTGCATCAACTGATAAAATTCTTGACGTTTGTAGCTGTTATCCTGTACTAACGTTGACCCAGAGTAGTTTTGAAGATAAACTCTTTTAGAATGGGCAAACATCACGTAATACTCAACATAGGTACATGAAAATATATCGGTTGAAGCAGAAAGAGATGGATTTGACGAAGCATTCGCCATTCGACAGAAAATCTCACATTAATTTCTTTTAAGCAGAAATCTGAGCCACCGGTCAGAATTATTGATATCTTTAGAACCATTTCTTTCTTCAACAATCAGTGAGAATTATCAAAAATTTGTAGGAAAAGAAATGCTGTTCCCAATAATTCAATTTCATCACAAGCGAAGGCCTCTGCAAACGACAGGTTGCAAATGTATTTTCTTAAATCTAGTAAAGCTTGTAATCGGAACAAGCAGATGCTAATGAAAAAGCCCGAAACTTGCGTCCTGAAAAAGAGCATTTTCGGGATTTTAACATTAGGCAATTTGGTACTACGTTGTTTTACCTGCCGATAACAAAGTGTTACCCTGTTTGTTTCACACCCTTGCTAACAAATCAAATGAGTCTGTAGTGCCAAAACTGGGCTTCCACTAAACTGTTTATTGTTGTGCTTGTGTGCATTAACCGTGGTTGAGCGTTTGTCGGATACTGTGACTTCAAAGCCTATAGCTAGATTTAATGAATACTCACCACAGAAAAGCACAAGGCCAATCACAATGAAAATAGTTTTCTTGTGAATTGTGAAGAATTCAGAGATAACCTTGAGAGGTGCTGTAAGATGCCTGTGAGTTTAAATAACAGTGAATTATGAAGTTGTTTATCTATCACAATTTTAACGTCTTGATTACTGGAAAACAAACGCACTTCATGAAAGCGTTTCCTCTGTACGGCAACTTGTCGTCGTCTCCCTCCACGTCGCCTTGATGATCTTCTGCTTGATTATTGGGCGAATCCAGAGCAGAATCGTCTGTTGGAAATGTGATTCTTTCCTGAAGAGATTCACCACCAATGTGTTCCATATCATCCGTCTGAAGAACAATACCCGAACGTCAATATAAGTGCCTGCAACCTTATTTAAAAAATGATTCTTTAGCGTTCATTTCCACTCTGTTGCAATTGGCACAAGTCAGCGGTTATTTTCTGTGCCCAGTTTCAATTCCTCAACGCACTGCCGTTGATTTTCTGTTTTTTCAAAATATTATTGTGAGTTTTAATTATAAGCTCTCATAGCACCAAGCTGTTTTATAAGTGTAGCTTTTTTTGCGAAGTTTTGATAATTTGCTAAAACCGACTATGAAGGGGTAAAACCAGGACGTTCCCCTCGCAGCATTACATTTCTGGTCCAAAGTTATTGGAAAATAACTAAAATTTGGGTATAAAATCTTTTTGGGTAATTTTTACCCAAATTTATGTTTTTTGGCCATAACGTTTGAACCAGAAACGATAGAAAGCCAATCAAAGGCCCAAAAAACTCGGATTTTAGCCTAGTTTCCACTGAAAACTTGAGTCAAAAATTCCCTCCAGCGGTTGGCGCCCAGGGCCCGATTACCTTGGTCAAAAAGGCCTGAATCTACTCCACTTTTGACGTCACCCACAAAAACCTGAAACCGGAAACTTTCCAATCTTTTTCGATACAAACCAGAAGACTCACTGCATCTTTTGAGGGTTTGAGCAGCTCTCTAGCTCAATCGCCTGGCGAGTTATGGAGTTGCAAAGACTTTCCCAAAATGGGCAAATTATACCTTTATATAGGGAAAATCCACTCGGCGCCGAAGGTGTTTGAGGGCCAAAATGTTTTCGGGACAGAGCGTTGCATTGCGCAATGCAGTTCAAATTTCGAACAGTGATACCCACGCTACTACGCAGTACGCACAGAGTACCTATAAGAGTAATGTTTAATTTGAAGCAGTTTTATGCATCCGGTTTGGTTCTTTAAGCTTTGTGGTCTCTTTCAGCTGGTTACAAAGCCTTCCAAACTTATTTAACTAAAATCTGTTGGTTGCACAAAATATTTGGCAGTCGAATTCATGGCAAACCTTGAAGGTAGGGTTGATAAGACCTGGAAGATTTGGACGTTCGCAATTCTCAGTTTTCAGTTCATCCAATTTTATGGCAGGCTCCTCAGACGTTGGTGTATCATCGCTTAATGGTGCATGACTGTTCATCTTCGATGCTCAGAAATTTTTCAGATGCTTTCAAACCTTTTAGTATAGACCTAGCCTACGGTGAAAAACACGTGCAGGTATTGTTATGTTTGGAAAACACATTTTACCTGGATTTTTCTGATTGTTTTAGCCAGCTTTTTTAACTTATTTTGAAAACGTTTGTGTATTTTATCGTTTCCCAATTCATGCACTGTTATTAGGCCGCAAGAGCTATCACAACACATAAGCAAAATTGTTAGAAAAATTTTTGCTTTTCTGCACTTTGATGCTTGAGAAATTGTTTCGTTTTCAAACGGTTGCAGGTTTGCATTTCATTATGATTATAAAAATGAACTGTTGCGTCGGATAAAAAAAATTAGCTGGTCGCCACCAGTGAGACGAGAAGTTAGAACTTTAGTATTCAAAACTTTTTCTAACTACACTCAAGGTTTTGTAACTAAAATGGAAAGTGCGTAGGCCCAACGAAACAATCCACTTGTTATAAAATTAAGGTAATTTAACAGAAACGATAGAAAGATCGTCTGCTACAATCAAGTCGTCATTTTTTAAGTCATGCCAAGCCTTTTTTTGCCGGAATGACAAAAAATACTTTACAATAATGGTGCCATACAGTATGTTGAAGCTGACTGATGGAAACAGACCCAGATGCAGCCTTTGAAGCGGTTTCACGCTGAGCAACAGAGTTTTATGGATCAATCTTCACGCTAAGCATTGTGGTGCTGTCAACCATGGGAGCGCAGTAGGTGCGTATCTTACAGCTAGTGCGGCAGCATCCATGACTTATAGGAAGCTATTCAACCGGCAATTATCTAGCTTTAACGTCTAGATAGCCTTTTTCTGCGAAAATCAAGTTGTATAAATGTTTCAAGTAGAAACTTCACAATACAACATTAAGTCTTTATTGAAATACCATAAGCGGCGAGAAACGTTCTGCAATCTTTCGATCGGGCCTTCATCACTGTTTCGCCTGTGCAGTGACGTCAGCAAAATTAACAGTTGTAAAAATTTCAAAATAATGCTATTTATCAGCTTGCCATGTGCTTAAGATAGAAAAGATATGTCATCCACCACTTACAACAGTGATTTCGGAATTTAGTTGTCCACTGTCGCGACTCTTAGCGTGGTTAGTGAGCATTTGTACGTTGACATACACCTCTTACTCTTGTAATCAGTCGAACCAGTGATGTAGGAGGCGGGGGTGCAAGCGCACTCGGGCAAAATCCCTGAAAATCCGGGCAAAATCCCTGAAAATCCGGGCAAAATCCCTGAAAATCCGGGCAAAATCCCTGAAAATCCAGGCAAAATCCCTGAAAATCCGGGCAAAATCCCTGAAAATCTGGGCAAAATCTATGAAAATGTTCGCAAAATACCTGAAATCTGGGCAAACTGAAAATACGGATAAAATGGCGCCTGACGTAATTTGATTTTGAAAAATTGGCGTCCACGTGGGGAGAATCACATGAAGACCTTTTTTTGGAGGTCATCCCAAAAATGATCTGTGTGGGAGGAAATACTCACACAAAGAGTTGCCCGAAAACTTTTCGGACACGTTTGGGGAAATTCGGGCAAGAATATTTCGCACCCCAAAATTTTGCCTGCTCCTACACCTATGAATCGAACCATTGATAAATTGTCTTGTCAAGTAATTTGGAACTGCACGCGCTTCTTTTAATTCCTCTGGGTTACATCTAAAGGTTTGAGTCTTGTTTATTTAGAAAACATAAAGCCAACAAATCCGTGTTGTTTCTTTAGTTCAGCTACGTCCAACCCAAATGGCTTACTGAGCCAAAAAATATGTCACTAACTTGACCAGGGCCGCACATTGAATGACATATTATTGAGGGCCGCACACTGAATGACTTGAGGAACAACTGCACCAAAAATGTCAAATTCAAGATTATCATAACAAGGACAGGTTGTCAGTTGCAGGGTACTTTTACTACAGCAAAAACCTAAACTGGGTCGCACAAAACCTTCGACTGGGCCGCGGGTTGGACATAGCTGCTTTAGTTTATGTTGCAATTTATCCATGTCATCGGTGATTGTCAGACACCGATGGTTATTTCATACAGTTCAAAAACAATAGGTGACGTGATATGGGTGGACACTGGAGCCGCGCCCCCTATATCGAAGACAACAGTGTCGAACTACAAAATCAACCAGCGGGATTTGTAAAACGCTGACATGTTTGCAGGGTATCCAAATGCGAATAAATGCTTCTTCCTTTCTTTTTCAATGAAAATTTGAGAATTTCTCGAGATAAATGTGCGGAAGTGATTGAAGGTTTTATACTAAAATTTGGCCCCCAATCAAAAGTTTTGGAAAAAATGAAAAATTGTGCTGGGAGAAGTATGCGCTTCATTGGTTTGAACATGCCAAAAACTAGTCCTGGAAATACTGTATCTTACCCAGCAGGTGCTCAAATGCTTGTTCATATTTGTCATGCACAAAGCACCAAAATGCAACGATCTAAATTGCGTGTTGCCCTCCTTCGAAGATGAGAGTTTCACTACTTTACTTTGCTCTTTAGTTGAATCTAAATTTTTAATGTGTTGCAGTATAAATATAATTTTTAGATGTTTTCAGGGCAAAAATATGCGATCGCTATCTCAACAAGGTGTTAATTATAATGATTCTTCTCATTTTTTCGCGTGCCTGTTTCGCTGCGCCACCTCTCAACTTAAATTATTTGAACAATTTTCCACGATTTGGAACAAAAGCAATGTATACTACAGAAGCCAACAACCGACTCCGCTGAGTCTAGCTGTTTAGAAAAGGCTTCAAATGGTTTGAGCGCCGATAAGGTTTTCGGAAAGTCTCCCTAAGCACTTCAACTTTGACAAACAACTTAAATCATACTAACGTGAATTCAACACTAACTCAATACTTATAAAGAATGAAGAAAGAACCTAAGATCAAGATTGTTACTCCAAGAAACGCTGTCTGTGTCTTATGGAATTTTCAGTCAACCTCAGGAGTGGTTTGTAAGCAATGAAAGCGTTTCAGAATTGATGTGTTCCTGACTGCGTGCTAACGTTGCTATGCGTTGTTTGCAGACCTGCTCCAACTAGCAATCCAATGCCGCGTATTCAAATGCAATAAACTATTCTTGGCATGGCGACGAGGTAAACAAATTAAGATAGATCGCACGCATCCGTCCTAAATGTGCGAAAGCTGATTTCTGTTGTCCAATAAAAACTGTTCAAAAGCTTATTTATTAAGCTCCTTTTAGGTTGATTATGTTTTCTGTCTCGATCATTTCAGCCTTATTCTTCATTTGAACATAACTTAGGAAAACTGCTAAACTGCTCCGCACTTGTATAACGTGTTAACCGAATGAAACAGGTAAAAGGTTTTCCCACAACTTTTCTTTGATTTTAGGGTTTTCACCACATTAAGAAAAGGCGGTGTAGTGCAGCATTCCTTCTACGATAAGGCTGACTTTGTGCTGTGAGCATGCTGTACATCAACGTACACCCCGGTAACCCCCATAAACATTGCTTAAAAACTGTAAAAAATTTTAATTGTCTGCTAACGATCGCTTAAACAGTGTTTCCTGCAAGACAATTTTACACTGAGCAAATGTTTGTTTTGGTGCGCATGGAATTGAACAACCGTGTGGACGCGCAACCAATGAAACGTTTCAAGCGTTACAAGGGCTATGCGATCAAATTTGAAATGTTATTAAGTGCGCGAGTATGAGATTTCATTTCAGTGTGCGAATGGTTTGGTGGTACTGCGCATTTGCGCACCTTAGAGAGAACACTGCTCTTATACCTGATGCCAAAGTTATGCACTTAATATAAAAAATGGCCTTATCTAACAGCAAACTATTTCTACATTGACGTAATTATAAAAACATTTTATACTGGTTTGATTAATCATGTTGTGGTTTGTGAAAAAAATTAAATAACTTTATTAAAACTCTTCTATGCAGCCTTGAAGCTTGCTAAAATTGCAGTGCCTGTGGTAGCTGAGATTCTGTTCCTTCAACGGAAAATGAGCTCATCATAAGTTGAATGTATACCTTCCATGGTTTCAGTTTCGATTATCGCAATCAGTTTCAAACCAGAGGAACTCGATTATCGGTCAAAAAATTAATGTTAGATTTTCGAAAACTTTGCGGTAGAGGATTGTTGGTCCTATGAGGCAGCTTCCAGCTTTCATGATTTTTTTCAGACAATCGTAGCAACAAATATAAATTTCCCTGAAAATGCTCTATGTTTTTAATTATTACTTACAACTTCATAAAGACTTCATGAGCGAAAAATTTCAGTGTCATTTCTTTATACAATTTTTGTCGAGTTTCTTGAACGATACAGAGCCTACGCAGCCTCCTCAAATATTCCTGTCGCCTTTCCTCACTATCCGGTGTGACAGAAGGTGCCACACTTGTATGTTGTCGCGGCCGCGGTTGTAAATCTGAACAACGCGAGCTCATAAATATCTGGCATCGTTTGAAAGTTTTTACTGAACCGCTCGCGCAGTTCGTCAACGGCTTTTACTGTCTAAACAGGACAATTTACGGCTTGGGTTTTTTCCAGGTGTCAATTCCAAAGTCTTTGTTTCACAATAACTAATTGTTTTAAACTCAAATCTTACAGTTTGTCAGGATGGTCGCTGGTTAAACATTGCATGTGCAAGCTGGAACAATGGAAATAACGGAATATAAAATACAAAATAGATTTTGAGAGTCGAGTCACAAAACCAAGCAACAGGCTTTGATTATTATAACAACTTTTCGTGACAAGAAATGTGTAGCTTCATTGCTTTATCTTTGTAGGCAACTTTAAACGTTCCGTAGGTTATTTACAATCGAATGGGAAACGAATCGTTGAAAACTAAAAGTATCCGAAATGACAGTAAGATGAAATAAAATAAGGTCAACATTAGCAAGCTAAATCATATCAACGTCACGCCAGCCTTCCTGAAATGTGATAGATTTTTTATATCCGCTAACATATGAAGGATGTATGGCTTTGGTAATATGTGACAAGGTGATTGCTGCGTGATGAACATACCACATGTGGTAAACTAAAACTACAATACGGTTTTGGGAAGTAATTAGTGACAACTACCGAAAATCCTCATCAACGACCATTTGTAAGCACAACTATTTCTTGCTCTGAGGCTATACGTCACTTACCGTTGTCTTCATTACTCCAGAAAAGACCTCGTACGTGGGTAAAAGTTTTGTTAGTCGATTGCGGATATAACCTTGTGTCAGAGGTGAAAATAAGCCGGAACGGCCCGCTCGGTAAAAAGGCGGCTTCACACAGAATCCGCTTACGGCTAACGAATCGCTTGTGGCCAACGTCAGTCTTCCCACATGCAGCAAGAACACCATCACCGACAACCGCGGCAATCCGGCTTACTTAAAACAATTTTAAGTATGCCGGAAGCCGGTCGAAACCGAGAAAATTCACCCGGATACGGCCAACGGAGCCTGTGTGAAGACTGCCGTTGGCCATAAACCGGATCGTAAGCCGTAACCGGGATTCTGTGTGAAGCCCCCTAAAGAATCGTTGCCCGTACGGCGTTCCGGTTGGAGTTTCAAGTACGCTAATATGTAGGATATTTGTTTTTGTTCAACTGAAGTTCTTTGCCATGTCGTTATTAACAAAACATTCTGCAGAAGAATGAGTGTACCCATAGGCGTAGCCAGGGGGGGCAAAGGGACCATGCCTCCCAAAATGTTTGGAAAATATAGTCATTTCGTGCCTTGAGAGGCGTTTTTCTAAACAAATAATGCTATTCGCCAAAAATCAAACATTTTGGCCTCCCCAAAAAATGTTCTCCCCCCAAATTTTTGGGCTGGCTGCGCCACTGAGTGTACCTCAGAAAATTTGTGAAATACGGTGCGGCGCAAAAGGTTGAGATGAATCACAATGAGGATTCTTTTTATGGCGTTGAGAATGGACCATTGTTACGTATAATTTATCACACAGAATGTCTGACGCAGTTCTCAGATTGCGGGAGGACAGTCTTCTTTTTGCGTGTGAGCAGCGGTTGAAACAAAATTCACAAGGTTCTCAAGCCATTTAGTGTTGTTAATGTTCGGGGACCGCAGATTTTTCAGGCAGTTCGGAGGGCGGAGAAATTTTCGTTGAGACTGGGCTTTCGTTGAGACGTTCTTCATGTTGGTTTTTATGAGTAAAATAAGGGTAAAGGCAAGATTAACTAGCCTGCACTATAGCCGAGGCTACAGATTTTCGGTGGAGCCAAATGTTAACAGTTTGTAATACTGCGCGCGTTCAAGCTGGGTATGTTCTTTGACTTCAATTGTTTTGTA
>JGI24159J19872_10010537_pt1 | contig 12123 bp, 6 predicted proteins | sample Ectturendosymbi4_FD_19872 | JGI IMG/M metagenome (IMG submission 19872)
AATACCTCGCGACAGGTATACATGCCATTAGAGTCAAGTGAATAAAAATGGCATTCTGTCAAGAGTTATACACAAAACTTAGTTGCGAATCGGCAGCAGATACAGACATCGTTAAGTTACTTTCAAGGTTTAATTGAACCATTCCACCCTGAGTGGTATTGATAAAACCGAGTAATAAAGTTGAAAGATTCAAATTACTGTAGCAGCGCAGGTGTTAGAACGCACTTTAACAGGATTTTGATTCATATGTAGGGGGGTCTTTTTGCTGAAAGGTAGTGGACTAACTAAAAAATGAGCAGTCATTCTCTACTAATATCACATGAAAACTTTTTGTGTCTATCAATGATGACATTACGCCCATGTAGGAAACGCAGCTTTGGTGTGGTGGACCTTTTTAATGCCTAGAAAAGAGAAATATTTAGACAATTTAAGAATGAAGATCATAAGCTTTAGAGCGCTTTGGTGCATTCACTTCACGTAGCCGGCTAAGTGATGCATTTGGTTGAATACGTTGCCACCAGAGTTGGCACGAAAAGTGAGGATAAATGAAACCCAACCGACATTTCGGGTGAAAGAACGCCCTATCGAAAAAATCCACGCAAAACATCTGATTCCAGGCATGTAAGAAGTAGTTCCAGGCCATCTGTCAAATTGTTTTGTTTTTGACTCAAGACAGTGTACTACTTCTTGCATTTTGAATGATTTCGAATTGTCCACAAAATTGGGAATCTATCGTATTAAAACAATCACACCGACTATTACCTTGAAACGGCGATTTCTCTCATATTGCCAGCGTGAGGCGACTCCATGGTGAAAGCCATGTTAGTGTGAGGCCCACTCTCGGATATGGGACTTTTGCACTCTCCAAACTGTTCAGCAATTGGCCCCGACTTCCTCCGGTTCGACATTTCGGTCGGAGAAAGGTCATCGGACTCCGGTTTGCCGGTGCGGTTGCGATTTAAGCGTCTCCTATGGCACAATAGCATTTACTCTATTAACAGCGTTGTTTAAACGATGCAAAATTTAGTTGACAACTATTAAGCTACAAGCAACGCGCATAAGCAAATATAAACACCTTAATGATGATTTACTGAAAAAAGTGTGAAACTTAATGCAGAAAAAGATCCATTCGCACCTTAACAAAATAACTGTCACAACCAAGATGAGAAGAAAAACCACCACTGCCACTGCAGTCCCGATAATCAGCATGAGGTGAGCTTCGACAAAACTCGGAGCTGTTCGGACGACATCGGAATAGGCGGTGTCGGATACGGCTCCGTTGGTGGTCTCTGCTCTGTACTTGAATCTGTGAATCACGTGACAAACTTAAACAAAGCAACAAACAGACTTTCATATGTTGATCCAAACGCACTAATTTATCAGTCTACTGTAGGTTTTTAGTTGATTATATAACTATTTTTATGCGCTAACTGGGGGTGGCCGCCTTTCTGCTGAAGCACGCTGATGCATGAAGTGCCAGCGGAAACCAAACGGAGAAAATGATGAGGAATGGAACCACAAGTCAATTTGAAAATAACAGAGCTGCTGTTTCAGCTTTCTTCAGACTAGGTGCTTTGGACTGGGTACACAATTAAACTGACGTTTACTTTGGCTTGTTGCATCACAGACCACGAAGCAAAATCTTCACTACTTTTGCGATCGGAAATCCCGAGCGGCATGTGCGCAAAGCTTCGCACCGCGGCAGCAAGCAACAACATAGATCATGCGTCGCAACCTCTTTTATTATTGATTGCTCGCGCCACGCATATATATTTTTGTTCTTCGCGCACATCCCGTTCGTGGTGAATCACACAATCAACGCAACACCACCGGAGCTGTTGCAATACTGCAATGTATGCGACCTATGACGTGGCTTCAAGGCCACTCAGTGATCACAATTTAGAACTGGTTTTAACGGATCAATCAGGCACACAAAAAGGAACGTATTTTCAAACGTCACCTGGTTTGTTTCGTGAAATAACAGCACACATTTGGCAAAGCACTTGATTAACTACTTCAAAAGCATTGCGACAAGCCAGAGGTAAGCAAAGTATGCAAGCTGAGTTAAATGACCGTTTGTACGGCTAATATTCATCAAATCGTAATCTTTTATATGACAAATAGAAATATGGAGGTTGCACTTGTATGGTCATGTTTCCATGGCACGTGACTTACACACGAAGAGGTAGTTCCGCCACAGATAAATAAGAAAAAACTTGACACAAGCTTGTCAAAGTTTTTCTAATGAGCATCACCGAAATATTTTATGCACTTGTTATTTTATATGAACTGTTCCGTTTAACTATACACAAAAATAGGGATATCTATTGAATGCCTAGGGGATTAGCTAATTAATTTGAGTTTTTTCGGTCATAACTTGCTAAACGCTAACGCTAGAAAGTTAATCAAAGTCTCTAAATATGCGGAGGCTCTAAAGATGCGGATTAAAAAAAACAACAACAAAGAAATAGCCCCATGAATTTTTTTCTCAGGTCGCGATGAATCATTCAAAAAAAACTTGACCCGCCCCAGTTGTGTCGTCCTCCCCAGAAAAGTTCCAAAACCAAAATTACTCATTTTTGTTTAATCTGCAAAACTTTCCGCATCGTTAGAGGATTCGAACAGCTATCTAGCTCTATCGGCTGGCGAGTAATGGCCAGTTATGTGCAATCCAAAATAGCTAAAGTTTCGGCTTTTTGGGACTTGAAGGGTTGCAATGATTTCAAACAAAAGCTTTACTGGTTATTACTATCGCAAGTGCATTATCGAAGTTAGCAGCCGTTCGGGACCGTCTTGTTCCTGGATCTTACTGTTGCTATAAAAATGCTGCATTTCACATGCGTTACACTTCAATAGAAATAGAAACGGTTTTAGAGCAATTTTCTGCGATTGGTCTGCATACGTGAATGCGTGCAACTGCATGCATCAACTTTCCTCAAGTTTGCTATCAACCCCCATGCAAAATATTGTGAAGACACTGAGAGTGTTATGGGATGGGAGATTATATATCTTACACTGCTTCAAAAGGTTTATTTTCTGTATTGCTTCTGCATAGTGTCTGGCTGTTTTTCTACACGTTATGACTGGTAAAAAATCTTTATTTAATCTATAGGTCTCACCAAACATTCGTTAGTAATTGCAAACAAGCGGATGACGTTGAAGAATTTAACCTCGACACAAAAAGCTTGGTAACTCCTAAAACTCGACCGGGCTGCAAATACATCTTTATTGCTTTAAACAGTGGATCGAAAGTTAGGGTTTGACCATATAATGTATCTTCAGGATGACATAAAACGTAAAAGATGAAATGCGTTGCTTCTGGCCACATAACCGACTGCAATAGTATAAAAAAGAACGCTCAAGCACCAAATAGCTTTGGAACATCATCTCTTCGTTGCGCACGTGTTTCCAAGCCAACCTTAAGTCGCCTACCTCAAAATTTAACTGTATCGAGCTCGGTAAATTTTTAATAATAGTTCCGAGTCGTTACCGACCTGTACGGCGTGTTCGACTTGAGAGGTCCATTGCAGTAAGGCTTCCGCGATACTCCACACGTGTCATCTGATCCCACAACAAAGTTCTTACTCTCCGCAACCGACCTTTTCCTGCGTCCTGCGACACCGACATGTAAATCCAACAAGTTAACCAAGTATAATATGCTGCCAGGGGAGTATGACAGAACTTGCGAAGGTAACAACAACAACAACACCAAGATTTCTTCTTTCGGAATAAAGATAAAACCATTTGTGAGAAGTGTAACTGGATGCAAGATTCCATTTTCTCAATGTCGTAAAATTAAGCTTCTTAATCATAAAAAGTAGAAGCTAACACCTGGTACTGTTTTTTTACACGAAAGCGATATAAACGTACTTTACATTCAATTAAAATCTTCATCCGGCGCAACAAAAGACTTGGAAAAAATTGACTTTTTTCTGTTACCCATGACACTATTTATTAATCTGGATTCAATTTACCCAACTTACGGTGAATAAAGCAATAAAATTGTAATTGGAATGTAGACATTTTTCAAAATATCAATTAATTGAAATACAACCGTCGAACTACAAGATTGTCATTAAAATTTAAGGTTGATTTGAATGGAAATAAACCAGGTATTTTTTGCGATTCCATTTAATGGTAAATCAAGCTCACAAAAAGTACTAATCACACATCGCTAGTAAGTGTTTTTCTTAAAAATGAAACAGTTCCTTTCGGAGCCGCTTTATAAACGTAATGCTATGTTTTATCATTGGTTCGAACCTTTGCTTTAAGTTAAGGATTATTGTAAGTTTACTATTGAAATAAAGCGCTGGCAAGAAACTGCGGTGACCAGTTCTACAGAGGCAGGACTGATGGTGACTGAAAGCAAAGACTTCCACGCAAAAAAAACTAAACAAAATTTCTATTTTTGTAATTCTAGAAACAATGTTTATCGCAATTGAAAGCTAACTGCATAAAACAAACTCGACTTTTACTTTAAAGAAAATCGTGTCAATACAATCATCAGCTTTCATGCCAAACTTCCTACAGGTGGTATTAAGCTTTTTTACGTTGAAATGCTACATACGCAGACAGATGAAGCAGTTTTAATTTGGAAAAATATGATATAGATTTCGGCAAAAACTAAAAACCGGATGGAAGCTTGTATACGCAAAGCCTCAAAGACGATTAAGAACCTCGAGCAGATCTTTTTCAATTGGTGTTTTGCATATACAACCTCAACTGTTTTATCACATTGAGAAAAATAAATTTAAAAAACACTTTTCAAAACCATTAATGGAGATTATAAAGTTATCCAAGGCAAAGGTGAATACGTAATAATTTCTAACCTTTAGTTTAATTTTTGACACTTACGCTAACACACATCTTGCTTTTTTGGTATTTTTCTGTACTGAATTGTGTTACCGACTTTGTTTTTTCTTTTTTTTTCATGATTTTCTGTTGCGTTGGAAGTGAACTAATCGAGGAGAGACACTGTGACAGCGACTACATACAAACGCTTAGACATGCAATAATAAAGAGAATGATTCACTAGTGTTAAGGCCATCTTATGATTCTATGATGCTATCCTAATGTTTGAAATGAAAAAAACTATTAAAAGCACTCAAGCCGATGTGCTGCGTTCAGTTTACAGTTTGACTTTTAAAAGTTATAGTACAAGAACCAGTTCAAAAAAGTTGGTTTCAACAATGATTTTGACTTAATTTTTAAGACATTTCAAGCTCTTACCGGCGTCAACAAAAGTTTCATCCAATTGATCAGAACCACAGTATTCATAAACGTCTGTAGTTACAATGACTTTGTAGGGCGGAACAGGCTGTAAATTGTGGGCTTCGTACCAGTCTGAAGGCTCCTTCTCCACGTCCGCTAAAACAAAATAGCACTCTGGTTAAACCATGCACTTCGTATAAGCGCAAATGACATCAAACACAGGTGACTCGTATAAAGTTCCAGCAAAAGGGGAAAATCTTTGCCTGAGCTAACAATCTAAGAATGCATCCTTTAAGCTAGAGCGTTTTTTAATGCAGGAATTCGATTTCTTCAAATGATGAAATATGACCACATGACGGAGGAGGTGATAGCCGACGCGTCACAGAAGCATATACTGCATTTCAAGTTGGCAAACCTAAATACACTATCCATTTAAACTGTTGTGTACCACTGTGACGTGGCCACTGCCCACGTAATGGTTTTAGGTCTTACAAATATTGATGGTTTTGAATTGATGGCAGCATCAGCAGTGGCAAAAATACATTGACTTATAAAATCTACTCAACCAGGCCACAGCAATGCATCAATTTATCTAACAGCGTAAATTTTACAATGGTTTTTCTGGCTAAAGGATTGCTTTCCGCATGAGGAAGAGCAGTTGAGAAAAATAAAGAATAAGTCTGTACAAGCTTTTATGATGGGATAAGTGGTCAGCTTGTGAATTTGCCAGTGCAATGCTTTCCAAAACATGAAATCGTTCTTCTCGTATTTATTGCAGACTTTTTAGTTACTTTTAAGTAAAAGATGGTGGAATGCATACCTTACATGCAAAAGAGCAAAATGCTTGTCAAGTTGAAAGACTATTTTTGAATATTCAGAAATTTTTGGAAACGTTGAGCATCAAACTCGCTGTATTTCCCAGACATCTAGTCCGTCTTTTATGTGAGTGCCCAACCTTCGTACGTAACGCTTCCTCACGTGGTGCTGCCACTGGGCACTGCATCGAGATAAGTTTGCTTGCCGAAAAAACTTTGTTTCCGTTTAAGAAGTGCATTTCCAACTACGTCTTATCCGCGCTACACAACCGCTGCGGACCAGAAGTAATGTTGACTGATAACAGCCGAACCAACGTGAACAGCTTATGCAGCAGAAGCGCTTCAGCAATCAGTATTACTGCAAACCATAAATCAGGTGCAGTTGCTTCAAATGATTTAAAATGAAGATAAATGCAATTTTTGACAAACTTTTCACACCGTAAACGTTATTTATTAATACAGATTGTGCTGTTGGCAAAAGTAGTAATAAAATAGAATTTAGTCTGAAAAGAATTTGATGTTTAAATCACAGGTGTCAAGTACCATGTTTACTAGCTGGACACATGAAAGTGTCAACGAAGACATATACAAACGAATGTTGGTTTGGTCAAGATAAGAGATGGATCAGAAACGCCATCGTTTCTTTGTCGGGAGTCTTGCGCATATTTGTAGGAATCAGGTTGCGACATTTCCCAGTTTGTTAGATCGAATGAAAGTTGAAAGATATCAGATTGGCAAACAATCTCGAAGTGATAGCGAGTCACTGCTCCTACGGAGGCACGGACGATACGTAAATATATTCTTAACGAGGGTTCAAAGAAACCTACCGGAAGCATTGAAAGGTTCTGAGGGAATTTCAGAATAAAACAAAAAGAAATAATTGAAATATGAAGTAACGAATTTGCCCAAAATGGTTGAAATTGAGAAAAACAACTTTCAATGATCTTAGACTTTCAAAATGTGCGAAGGTCAAATTTGATATTATTTGTTTTTTGTACAAATTTCGTCGAGAACAAAATGTAAGCATGAACGATTTCGGTCAATATCCACCACGGTTAACACAGTATAACTAACCGCTTATTACATCCAAACTGCATGATTTGGAATTTTCCTATTCATTCTGCATTATAAAAACCCCGGTTAATACATCCAACCAACGCTTAATACATATACATTCGATTCCCTAAGCTGACACATCGCTCTGTACTGTTTGCCATGCCAGAAAGATATGCCAACCTGAAAACTCGTTGCGGAGATATTTTCTTGTTTAATAAATAATAGTACAATTCATCGATTGCATTTTAACCCCTAGGAGCTTGTTTAGTTGCACTTTTAGAAAACCGGTTGCTACAACATCCGGGTCATACATCAAACTTGAGCTGGTCCCGAGGTGGATGTATTAACCGAGCTAATATTTTCAGGACATCTGAAAGTTTGTTTGATCGAAAAATTTTATTCAATACTACGTTGTAAGGGAGAATGTCAATGATTTGTAAGCAAGGATTGGACAAATTGCTTTGCATTCAAAATATTTATTTCACTTTCTATAATTTTCAAAATGCAGATTTGCTTCTTTAAAATCAGCGTTTCTGTTGATTATTACAATCTAACATCTTCGGTGAAACTTAATGAGGGCGCTGTATTTCAGAACACTCACTACAAGGAAATATATAGTTTGCAATTCACTATCAGTGATAGGTGCTAAGCAGAGGTTTTTGAAGGTGTCGTCAAAGCATTGCCTTCTGGTCTGACGGACGGAATGTTCTCGCTTCGCCGTCATACCGAAAACTGAGCTGCGTGGAAACTTGCGTCCGTCCAGACTGACAAAGCACAGTCACAATATTTTATGTGGCTTACAAGAAAATAGACAAAGCTGCATTTGGTTGCGATGCACTGAAAATGCAGAGAGCTTGCAAGGCAGTTGCCGATGCACCTTGCTTCTGCAGATTGCTACTTATCTAACAGTTTTGCAATTGGGTCGCAAGGTTACAAAGCTCACAGCGCGCAAGTATGAGTTAACATCGCTTCGGATTATTTGTAAAGCACAAGTGTTTTCAGTAAAAAGCCGTGACTTTATGAAACAAAGAACTAAATCTCCTGTACGGTAACAACAAAGCTAACAAACCGCCATTGTCTTCACATTGCAATCGCCCTAAAGTTGCAAATAAATAAAATATCTGGCACTGGGTTGATTGTCTCAATGCAGATATTGATATTCGAATGGGCAATACATACGCAACAACAAAACGATTACGTTTAGATATGGTTTCGAATGTTGCTTTCTTGTACTGGCCACAGTCAAACTACCACACAACTTTCCGGTCAACGGTACGATTTATGATACTCACTGCTCACATAGACGACAGTTTAACAATGCATGAAGTCTCCGATGCTTTAAACAACAGTTCATACCGACGAATAAACGTCGGAACAAATGACACGTAGAAAAATTCTTTATCTGCTTTATCGCAAATGACCCCGATATTTTTTCCTTGATGCTACAACTTGCATTTCCTTAAACCTTTGCAGAAGTAGGAAAGGTGCAGGTGATGGGTAGTTTGAGGGGAATGTCCGTTTGCCATCAAGAAGTTTCTTTAATTCATGAATCTTTGCCAAATGTTGAAGAAAATCGCACGCAAACTGGCCAGGAGCAAGCATCCACACTTTAAGTTACTTGGAGTATTGAAAACTGACAGAAGCGTGCTTATTTGCGAGATATTCGACAAATTTAATAGACAACACACACCACAATATTTTAATGCCTCTGAGGACGTGGTCCGTGATTGCTCGAATATGGATGGTGGTATAAATGTTTACAACAGATAGTTCGTTGTGATTTTGTAAACTCCCTTGCAACTTACAGTAGTTGAATCATTGAAAAAGCATACCAGCTATTGAAAGATAGAGCTTTGAAATGTATCAACGTCCTTGAATTCATTTACTGGAATGAAGATATCTGACCTTCATCCAAAGCTAAGTATACAGCTATGACCAGCACCGTATGATATCCGATTATTCAAAAACTGTTTTTTCAAGACAAGTGAGATTGAAACCATAAGTGTGGTTTCAATTAAACATCATTTCCAATCAAATTGGTCTTAAATGAATACCACGTCAAACAACGATTGCAGATGAAGATATTGTCTGACATTGTCCGTGACCCAAGATAAAGTGCACTCTGTTGGTTGTGCACAACAGCGTTTGTCGATTTTCTGGTTGGCACAACATTTTGTGCTGGGCACAACAGCATTTATTTATTTATTTATTTATACATTCACTCCAAAACCCGTTTCACATTTTTCACCCATGAAAGGCAGCGCATGCGCAAAGACATTTTAATTCAATCAAAATTGACTTTGTCGTGAAAGCGTCTGTGGCGGGTTGACCTGTAAATAAAACGTCACCTGGGAGGAGCTTCTAGTGGTGAAAATACGGAATAGCGATTACTATGTAGCCTGGTCCTGCACGACAGCGGTATGATATAATTTGAGTTTGAATGAGGGCAACACAGTTTTGACTTGATGGCAAGGAGAATATAGGGTTTCACGGGCACTTACCCCAAAGAATACCCATCACAAAGTCCTGATTTGCAAGCAGTGGAGGATGCATGTGGAACATACGTTGATAATACTATAATTGGTTAAGTACAGTACATAACTTTCGACGACAGGAGGCAGCTGAAAAGTAATGCGATGTCAAATAAAGCTTGCCGTGGATGATGTATCGATCGCAGTGAATAAGTTTGCAAACGAGACGAAGACCATTTAGAACTGACCTCCATCCTCGCACACAATGACACTCAGACTTGCGAGCGGTCCGTGAGCATCCGAGAAAACACAAGGGTTCTTGACAGTGATGGTAGCGGCGCTCACAAGCGGTGCGCGCTTTCCTGTTTTGGGATCTTCGTCAGTTACAAGCGCTGGAATCAGGGGAGGTACAGGCGCAGCTGCAAAAGGACAGGTAAAGAATCTTAACTGAAAGTGCGCAAGTGCGAAGTCACGACACAGCCGTAATTGATCTGGTTTAGAAGCACGATGTACGTCTTCAGCGTAGAAATCTTTCTAGACATCAGAGCAGCGGCGCGGTACTTACAAGGAGTAAGATTAAAAGCTATTTATGCACGGCTGTGTACATTGGGAGCTGCAAGGCTGACAATCGAAAAAATAACTGAGTCGTATTTAGAATTATTATTTTACTTTCAGGGCATGCAAATTTTCAGTGGAATAATTGTCTTGCGTTAAAAATTAAAGAAGTAAATGAACCAGAAAAATAAGCGAAGTGTCGATATTTTGGAGCAAGAGCTCTGACCTGTTGAAATATGGCGAAACGGAAAGCTATTTTCTCGTGAAAGTTTTGTAATCAGTCAAGCTTCTCACCAGAGATTGGCAATACAACCGGTTCCGTCCAAAGCGACCATGGTCCAGGGCCTACTTTGGTCGATGATCTGACTCTGAAAGTGTAAGCTCTTCCCCCAAGAAGCCCGACGACCGGCCAGGAGTAAGGCTGTTCAGATGTAGTGGGTTGCAGAAGGTTTTCAGCGTCGATGGACAGTTCGCTGAATTCCTGACTCTGAGCGTGATAATGATTTCTGTAAGGAGCTGTGTGCACGTCTCCCTACTTCACAAGCCATAACTTTTTCTAATAGGAAAAAGCTGACTTTGAGACTGAGCGGCAGCTCTGAGGTGCTCCAGTTTCAATGCCGCAGCCTTCAGGGAACTTGATACTGCGTTTTTAAGATTTTAATTTCCACTCTCGTACAGAACATCACTAACATTCAGGCTTGAATTCCCGCTCACTCTCAATGATACTAGACAGCAAACACATGATGGAATTCTTTACTAAACAGTGCGACATGAACGAAAACTCGTTCGTAAGAAGTCCTCCAAATCACTTTTATTGCTTTTCTATTGGTTCATGAGTTTGCGGGGCTTTACAGTACTTACCTAAACACAACGGGAATTTGACACAAACTTTTAAAATCGACAGTTTCAATATTTATACAGAAAATCAACAAACGTGCTTTATTCGGACGTAACAAAATTTCGATTAGATTTTATCCCAAAATAATGGTACTGTGCCGTACTCACGTCTTTCAGTCGATATTGTATGTCGTACTGAACGATTTTGCCGTTTGGATCACGCGGTGGTTTGAAAAGCACTTTCGCTGCAGTCGAGTTTCCCACTTCCAGAGCAACGTTGATGTCATCAGGAAAATCGGACGGCACTGAACAAGTTGGCGACTCAGGCAATTCATCTTACTTTTTTGTAGTCACAACCAACAGGGTTGTCTCAAGGAGTGCCATCTTATACACAGCAGTACTTCACTAAGTGTGTTTGCATGAGGAAGCATCAACACTTGTATCTCTTTTCGTAATATCTTTTTTCATCATTGGAAAAAGGTCAGCTTTTAACAACGGTTTATCTGGCTTTCCAATCATTGTTGGCAGCAAAACTTATTTATGTTTTGATCAAAACTATCAGAATTCCTATCCCGTGTCGTCTCACTGTTCATGAATGCGCTGCAATCTTTAAAAAATTTGCTGCACTTTTGGAACTCGGAAAGAGCGTGAAAGAGCAATTTAGATCGCAGGGCTTCTAGTCATGGGCACCATTCCTAATGCATTTGACAGAAAATATCGGTTGAAAGAAGAATTGGAAATTTTACCATATCATCTATTTGTTTGAGATAGGTATTTGCCTCAAAACGGTTGTTTGATGCCAACAGGTTCTACAACGTTCTTCGTTTCATACGCCATGTATTTAACCACCTTTCTTGAAGATTTTACACCGTACAACGAAAACCTACTGGCTTTTGTAAAAAATATGTTTACAATGCAGAAACAAGGCAAAGAAACACGAGAGTTCAACATTGTTCAAACAAGCGGCCAAAAGCATTGATATAAAAATGTTATACAACATATTGCTGCGTGCACAAACTGCTAAGTTCCGTTTAAAAACATAACGTACCATCTTCTGTGGTGGTAACAGATACCGGTTGCGATTTAATTTCTCCTTTTGATGTAACAGCTGCAACTGTGACGTCATAAGTACTATGTTCGTGCAAACCTCGCATCTCGTATTCACGGGCAGTTGCTTC
>JGI24159J19872_10010539_pt1 | contig 12122 bp, 9 predicted proteins | sample Ectturendosymbi4_FD_19872 | JGI IMG/M metagenome (IMG submission 19872)
CGAGCGCATGCCCGCCACTTTGACGGGTTTCCCCTTTACCGATACCACCGACTTGTCCATCGTCGTGCCCTCCTGACGATGACTCTTTTCGGGTTTAATGTCCTCGCCATCCGTAATAGACACTTTCCGAGCTTTTGCCTCCTGTTCAAGCTTAGAATTGCGTCGGAACGTTATCACCACGCGCGCATCCACCACTTTGCCGCTTGCAGGAGCATCGCGGTTTTCGGAAGTCGCAGTGTCGTCAGACGGCGCTTTTCTTGGTGCCTGATCTTCCGCCACTCTGGCTGGCCTCTGTTCTTTCGAAGACACCTTATCAACTGCAGTCGGGTCATCTTGGACAGGCTTCTTGCGCGTGGTTGCTTCGCCAGCGTCCGTCGCTTGACTGGCAGTTTCTCCAAGAACCTTGCGTTTAATTCGAATCCTGCGACCTTTCGTTGCCGCCTTGACCTCTTTTTCTGTTTTCGTAAGTCCGACTTGAGCCGCCGCTTTAACTTCGTCATCCGACTCCTCCCACCTGGGATGGAAAGGAAGTTGATTAAATGCGAAGACTGCGCCGGACTTGATGCAAAACGTATCACCGTTACGCACCCCCTCCACAAAAGGAACACTTCTATCGCACATAGAGATTTGTGCACTTACACCATGCATGCCTAACAACTGACTCCAGCATTTTCGAAAAACGTTTGCCGCTTAAAAACTCACTTGATCGTGATTGGGAGGATGCACTAACGCGTAAAGAAAACCAGGATGATTCTCGACGATTTCACAGTTCACTCACCATTAATGACGGAAAGAAAAGTACTTCAATAATCTCTACATTTTCTGGACAAGTGCGAGCAAAAACTGATAAACCGTTAAACAGGAAGCACAGGTTCTTCAGTTTCAACTACAACTTTTTCGCAACAGCAGGTCGAAGAGCAACCAACTTAGATTGAAAACAATTATCTTCGAACAAAAGTAACTCACCTCGATTTAGGAATAGTGATCTTGATTAATTCATCGCCAGTGGGGGGTGGAGCCGAACCGTCGTACTCGACGAGCTTTGCCGCCGGCTTCTTGCGCTGCGAAGCGTCCGTATCCGCTTCCTTCCGTCGCTTCGACGAGTCCGGACGCTTGTGCTTTTTCTCCGAGGTCAGTCGTTTGGCGGCTTTGCTCGCAGTGGAGCGGGCAGCGGTTTTTACTTCGCCACGTCGCCTCGACGTAGCGGGTTCCCGTTCGTTCCTGACCTCGCTTTCCGTTACGGGCGCGCCGACTGGTTTGGTGTCTTGCGCGAGCGCTTCAGGCTCAGCTGCGGAGACGGCGACGGCTTCAGAAGACTCCGACACTTCCGTCTGATCGCGACAATCGTGATCAGCGCCAGGCGGTTCGTCTTTGCCGGCCTCAGCTGCAGACACTGGGCTGGGTTGCCGTTCTACGGCGGGTGCCGCTGCTTCGGCAACGTCGCTTTTTTCGACGACCTCCGGTTTGGGTTCTGCTTCTTCTGAAGCAGAAACTTTCGATTGTTCAACCTTCGAGAGCTGTTCGTCGTTTTTCTCGGCTTTCTTTTCAACGTCCGACTTCTCTTTTCCATCCGCTGCCACTTCTTCCCTGATTTGACCAGAAGACTTTTCACCAGGCTTGCCCGTTTGAGCAGATTTCGTCTTCTCCGATGTTTCGTCGTGGTCAGTGGCCTTTGCGGCGGGCCTCGCCGACGTCTTTGACCTCCCTCGCTTTTCTTTCGCGTTGTCGTTTTTCCTTTCTTGCTCAGATGCGGAGGCAGAAGCAGCGGTTCTTGAAAACTTCTCGCTTCGCTTGTCTGACTTCGACGAACGCCCAGTCGCTACCGAGGAAACAGTCGCCCTGTTCACTCGCGAACGTTCTTTACTGTGGCCAGTCCTGGCCTTCGCGTCCCCACTTTTTCTAGATGCGTGCCTGGCCGCTTTGTCAAACTCGTCTCTGGACCGGTTTCTTTGGTCTGTGCCCTTAGCACCGAGGTCAGACTTGTTTTCCTTGGGCCTACGACCGGACGTGCTCACTTTGACGATATCGCCGGCGCGACGAGGGGCGCCCGCCGACTTGTCGTTCGACTTTTTCATCGCTGCCTCCTCCAGCGGAAGCGGTCGCTCGTCGCGGACCGGAGTTGCGTCTCCGTCGTCGAGAGGCGGCTTGGGCGTCCTGTCTCGTCGGGAGCCGCGCGAACCCGCGTGCTCGGCGGCCTTCGTTCCCCCCCGCTCGCCCCGTCCGCCTCTGCGCTCGTCGGCGAAGCGCTGTTCCGAGTAACGATCGCGACCGTCGCGATGCTCGTTTCTTCCGCGACGCTCGTCATCATAGCGACGAGGCCAACGCGGCGAACGCTTCGCGCGATCGTCACGGCGAACGCGCGTAGGGTCGGGGCCCCGATAAGGGGCGTCAGAATACGGCACTGCAGCGTTGCCCGCAAAATTTCCAGCAATGGCCCTGAGTCGCTCCTGCACTGGGTCGTAATGCTGTTCTTTAAGCATTCGGCTCTGTAGCTGGTAAAGCTCGGCTGCTGACGGTGGGCCCGGNGGCACAGGGGGTCTCTGCTGCTCCCAAGGNACAGAAACCAGAGCGGAGGGATGTTGGACTGAGTAAGCAGGGACCTCNACAGGGGGTGGCAAGACCGTTGATCCAGTTCCTGGCGGCGAAGGAGACCTTGAAAATCGTGGCTGGATGAAGCGATCGTATGGCGGGGGAGGCATTATACCCCTCTCGTACCAGTCGCGTTCGTACGCTTGCCTGTAATGAGCGTAAAGCGCTTGGTCCCTTTCGTAATCAGCCTGTTCTTTGGACGGCAAGCCAGGTATAACTGGCACGGAGCTTATGACTGGTATTGACGGGAACGACGACTGGTCTTCACGACGGTTGGAGCGCAAGTGAGGATCTGCTGGTCGCGGCTCGTGTCTGTCTTTCCGCGCGGGAGACCTTTTCCTTCTGGGCGACGGTGTGCGACTGCGATTTCTACGCCTGAAAATGCACAAATATTACCTTGAACAAACAATAGCAAAGACATTGTTCAAATAATTNCGATGAATACTGATGTGATGATAGCCAATCAGGGATTAAAGAGTAAAGGAAGTTTTTACAATGTCCAAAATTGTGTGTCTGATGTTCGTATTGCTAAGGCCACACACGATGGAAGTCAATCATATTTTTACACTGTTTTTTCAAGGAGCGACAAGAGTTTCTAAAAGCGCTCGGAATTTTAAGACTATAAAAAAATCAATGCCATGAAAAATTTGAAAGGCGGCTTTGAATGAAGACACGCATTCCCATAAAATATGCTTTTTATAGTACGCGGAGCGCAAAGATCCAATTATTTTGAAACTTAGTTGAGTGATGTTCAGACGTGTCAACAGCGAGGGCACGAAGGAAGTTCATGAATGTCAAAAACGTTTGGTTGCCAGGCAACACACGATATATTATTTTTTTTAATTTCACGAACGAGCGGTGTATAACTTCCAATTTCGAGATGGTGAGTGCAAAATGTAATGCAAAGTAATGGGTTTAAGTTTTTAAATCGCAACACGATAAACTTACTATATGAAGGGAAACAAAAGCATGACAGACAACAGCAATGAGGTTGAAATACAAACGGAATAAAAAATGCATCTAAAAAGGCAAAACAAGGCCGACCAAAAAACAAAAAAACTGCAATTACAACAGACATCACATTTCAAGGACTTTAACTTCAAGGAAAACCGGCAATGATTGTTTTAATAGCAACTGAAGTAACTGCGTCAAGAAGCCTCGTTGCTTGCGCTGATCCCATATGAAACGGAACGACTACATTGTGCCCAAGGACTCAACATTTCCCAGCACACAAATGGACAGCCTCAAGGACCCAGCCAAGTAATTGAACAACATGCCAAGCAGCCTGTAACAGAGGCTAAAGTGAAGCATTACCTATGCCACTCTTTCAGGAGTTGGACCATTGTAAGGGATGTTGCGACTGCATTCGAAAGTCCTGGGATATTTCGTGGGTCGAGCTGGTTTTAGCTGCTTGCACTAGACCTGTGCTCTGTGTGTGAGTGAGGCTTAAGTGGGCCATGTGCGAGTAATCGTATTTGGGTCAAACCCTGCTCAGGAAACCTTAACACGCTATGTGAGTCGGGAAATCATGGGTGTAATGCAGGTCTTTTTAAGGAAAATGTTAGGTACCTGGTATGGACCTGTAGGGACCCGATGGTAATTTTCGCTGATTCTAGGGACCCGATGTTCAATTCTACGGACCCGAATCGGGTCTCTAAAACACCTTAAAAAACCCTGGTGTAATGCAACCCTACATTTGATTACGTTTTCCAGGGAAATGTGACATCCGTTATTTCCGGACCAAACTATTTTTTACTTCCCGAAGACCATTTTAATCACTTTCACAATAAAATCGTATCTGTGCAGCGAAACGTACATAGCATACAAATTTTATACACTGTACCCCCCGAAAGGGGATTTTCTGTTTGTGCGTAGAAAACGTCATGCGCGTTTTAGACTCGTTTTTTCTTCATATCAAGTCATGGTGTAGAAAGACTCTTCACATATAAGGTTTCGGTGGTCATATTTGTCCAAGCACGTGTTGCACTTAAAATCACATTGAAATGTTAAGGTATTAAGGTGCACAAAATTTATTACACAACCCTGGGTAGTATAGTTTTCTATATATAGGCTTTCAGGGACACTTTTGTAAAATAACTCTGGCACCATTCTACTTGCCTCTGAAAATCAGGAAAAGTCATGGAAACACAGGTTTCTAATATTTTTATAAGTGTATAAAAACAACAAAAAAAGAAGCCTCAGGGTGGTAGACCACCCAGGTTTCCAGAGCAGGTTGTAAATTTGCTGAAAATGCTTCGCAGCCAGCCAGTGCAGCTTAAAAAAAACAATATTATTTGCCCTTGGTGAGGCTGCAGCCACAGGAAAATTTGACGATTTTATGTGACGCATCGCAAAACACATGCTAACTTTGTCTAGAATTGCAGCTATAGCAGAACCCCAATTTTAATGGGACGGGGCTAAGTCCTTAAATGACCGCGCCGGCCTATATATAGGCCGGTATTCTTGGCCATAACTCGCCAGCTGCTGCAGCTAGAGAAGTGTTCAAACCCCCTACAGATTCAGCAAGTCTTCCAGTTCCGAGTCAAAAAAATTTTCAGTTTTGGGTTTAGGGTTATCTTGGGGGGAGGTCAAAAGTGGGGGTGTTTTAGCGTTTTTATGGCCTACTTTACCCGGCCCTGGACGCCTTAGAAACTAGGCTATCCTACGAGTCTTTAGAGTCCTTGATTAGTTTTCTAGCATATCTGGATCCAAAATTATGCCACAAAAAACAAAAAGTGATTAAAATTTCTTCTACCCCTACAAACACTAACCTGGGGTGTAACACACCCCGTTTGTATGTGGCCATAACTCGCCGTTCGAAAAGGCTCCTAAAGACTAGTAGTTTAGACTGGAAAAAATTTTTTTCAGCTTGAGATCTCGTTTTTTTGTTGATATTTACATATTGAGAGGATGTTTATGCGTTTTTGTTTACAATTGGATAATGATGTCATATCCTGGGAGTCGAACAATCCATCAGATTTTGTGACTTAAAGTTTTTATGGATTCTAGGCTGCAATACGGGTCTTTCGAGGGTTTGATGGACTTTCTTGCATTTCTGGTTCAAACGTTATGGCCAAACTTCCGGAAATGAATTAGAGAAATCCCCTGAAATTACTCAGCCATGTCCCTCAATGATTTGGGGTCTTATGGCCCTAACCTGGGCACCAGGAACGCTAGGAAGTCGATCTAGGCCTCTACAGCTTCATATTCCAGCCTAGAATACAACCAAACTTTGAGCCACTATTTCGGCTCATTGTCCGGGTGATGACGTCATAATACATAACCAAAAGATATCAAAACCTACCCTTTTTGTGACGACATCCACCGAAAACCCCGATCCAAATCTCAAAAGTTGTTGTTTCAGTGCAAACTACAAGACTTCACGAGTCTTTCGAGGGTTCCAATAGCTCGCTATCATGTTCCAGCGGCAAGTTGTCGCTAGCTGAAATGGCGCCAGTGGGAGACTCAATGCATTTTCAGCAATTTTCTGATTTTGGGGTAAAGTGGGGTTTTTGGGCCATAACTTTAGTTCCAGACATGTTAGAAGGTTAATTAAGGGCTCTATAGACGCGGCTGATCGTCTAGTTTCCAAAAAAATTTGAGCCATAAAAATGGCTATTTGGACTGGCGCCCAGGGCTTGTCAAAGTGGTTCAAAAATTCGAAATCATGTCCTCTTTGTGACGTCACCAAGAGAAAACCCCACACTGAAATCAAATATTTTTTTAAAATCGAAACTAGAAGACTTGCCGAATCTGTAGAGGGTTTGAGCAGCTTTCTAGCTATAGAGGTTGGCGAGTTACTAACAAAAATGTGCCGGCGCAGTCGTTAAAGGTTTGTGCCATTGTTTGGACTGAGTTGCCTGTTATTGACATTACCACAACGTCAGATTGAACTGTCCGTAACACTAACACTGTTTGCTGCCAAAGCTAGGCTAGATCAGAGATGATCGCGGAGCTGGACCGGAATGTGCATTTTACGCTTGCGTCTGAGCTAACTCTGAGTTTTGTCCAGGAGCCAAACACAATTTTAAAGGGAATTTTCATGTAAAATTTCCGTAACAGAAATGAACGAAATTGAAGCGAATTTTCTTAAAAAACATCAGCGTACACTTATGTTTCCGTACTGTGACACTAGGGGGGAACAACGAGCATAGTCGCGCTACTGATGGTATTCCTTCAGATATCACACTGCACTGTTCCGTCAAGTTAGCTGTGGCAATAGGCTTTAATAGATTTGCTTGTGTGTACACACTGTACAGCTGACCCTTCTACGGTTACGTCATCTTTGTGGATTAGGTTGCATATTATATTGTGCTTGTAAATCAGGAAAAGCTTGGCAGAAGTGATATGGTGCAACAGTTCTTAGTTTCATAGCGACATGCAGGAACAGATTATCAATAAACTATAGTAAAACAGTTTGCTTGGTATTAACCCCAACCCGTTCTTTGAAATTTGTATAGTGTCCAACTACAACAAACTGACAGTATCAAATATCTTGGTGTTATAATTGATAATAATGAACTTTCATGGAAACCACAAATCCTCTGTGGGAAAACTTTCAAGCTTGTGGCGTTGTGTGTAAACTTAGACATTTTGCTAACATGAACATATTGCGTTTAATCAACTTTATTCACATTTACAATACTGTATAATTGATTGGGGATGAGCCTATATAATTGCTGTCCAACCAGTATAAGTGCTACGAAACCGATTTTTGAAATACCTGACTTTTACTAACAGAAGATCAAGTGCAAACAATGCTTTTAAATTACTTAAAATCCTCAGTTTCTGATTTGTACCAATTTAACTTGGCAAGGTGATGTACAAATATAATGCCAATATCCTGCCCTCTTCTTTTGATATTTTTTTTTCAAAACTGCGCAGCATACATGATCATGGCACAAGGCAACAACGTGCAGAAAATTTTCATCATAAGCGTGTTGGAACTGTTTGTGTCAAAAACTGTTGCAGTATGTTGGACCCGTTGAGTTTATTGGCGCAAACATTAGAGAATTGCATGAAAATTAAAGTTGAAGCGCTGGGGCAAAGAAAACAAAACTGTTCAACAGTTTGTCTCGTCGGTCACCCCGGTGGCAGTTTCACAATTTTCTGTCATGGTTTAAAGTTGATTTAGCCGAATTATTGGGAATTTAATAGGGTAACATTTTTGAAAGGGGGGTCTGCTGGATGATCAACACCGTTGTTGCGTGGGCTTGTCTTTATATTAAGATGAAAACTTCACCATTGAATTTGTTTCCTTATCAAGTGAAAACGCAACGGCTTGCTAGGTATGGGCTCTTACGTGAGATATAAATGATTTGTAAGATGTTTGTGAATCGTTTTACTTAAACTGGCTGTTTTTGTTTTGAACTCATATTATGTGCCTCACCTGTACTATTGCACATTTGGCAGTCATTGAATATAGGCTGGGCTTGATTAAGTGACTGCTTTGACCGTCTTTCGTCCACCTGTGCTGTTCCTTTAAGCGTTGTTATTCGACATCAATTATTTGTTGTCTACTTGCAGCGCAAACATGACTTTACTTCTAATGTCAGGTGTTTGCGACATGCAGAAAAGAACAAATAGATGTTATGAGCTTTTTCAGACATATATGATGTAAAATGTTATTAGCGAAGAGTTGATCAGCAACTTAAGGGTGTCTTGCAGAAAATGCTAAAATTTGTCAGGCTGTTCTTGCAGAACACATGATACCTAAGAATGGAGTTTTGTTGAGGGTTGCTTGGAATATTTCGGGGCGGAAATACGCGTCGGAGTTGAAGGTTTCAAACTTTTCGGAGTCGGAGGCTTAAGACTGAAGCAGGTGCGGGGTCTAAAAAATTTAACTCCGCTAATCTCTGCTAGCTTCACAAAACAACACCGGTGCGGATACGCTGATCCAGCTCACTTGTCAAGCTGGAGCAAGTGCTGGATTTCCCAAGCTCGCTCGATCGCTCACCAAGCAACGAATAAAAATTCGTGTTAATTGCACTGGAAAGCGTGCTTGCGAACTCAGTTAATCGCCGCGTAAAAAAATGCCGGTAAAAAAGTCAACAACAAAAGTTATCTTTAAAAGACAGGAGCGTGATGTTGAGAAACGCAATCGCTTGAATACAATCAGTACAAACGTCGATCAAAACGCTGTCTAACCGCATCTTGCTGGGCGGCCGGTCGCTCTTCCGTCGTTCTCCGCCGCGCCGCTTGGAGGCGCTCGCGCTACGACGTCTGCGCGCGCGAGACCGCGACCTGCTTCGGTCTGACCAGGACTGCGACCTGCGGCGGCGATGATGGCGACCTTTGACCTTTGTTTTGTGCTTGTGACGAGGAGATGGCGAACGCGAGCGACTCTGGGTTGCCTGGCTGCTCGACCTGCAAGATCGAGGGGAAAAATAAGGGTTGTATAGTAAATGCCTTAAGGCTGCTTGACACCGTTTTATCAAGTCCCGATCCACTGAGGGTTTTATAAAATGCTTTGAAAGGTTTTAAGTTGCAAAATGCTTATCTAACAAATTCACACGTAGGTCACTTGTTATTGTCATAAAAGGCTTAAAAATATACTAGATATTAAGTAGAAGGAGACCGTTGATGAGCCGCATGTTTTTGCACATGTTTAATTGGGATACTGCAGTTCGGAAATGGCTTTGTGGGTTACAAATGGTTGTTAAGATAAACCTTGGAACAAGACAATCGCAGTGCAGTGCATGTTTCAGCGACGAAGACCAGAAGGCAAACGGTCCGGTTGTTTGACGATCGAAACTTTATACTGCACACCCGTCGGTATCAATAGAATATGACCGAAATAATACGAAAAGATACGAAAGATGCGTTTTCGTATCATTTCGCTAAAGGTACGAAAGATGCACTTTTACACAGATGAGGACTGGATTCATCACATATACTAACCACGATGATCCGGAAAAAGACGAGTAGGAACTGGAAGAGCGGGAAGAATAATAACTGGCAGATGACCTCGAATCGGAGAACGACGAGTCGGTGGAGTAGCTCTCAGAGCGCGATCTGAAAGAGGCAACTCGGTCATGAAAGAAACACCCGGGGCTGCGAAAAGCAGAAAAAAGCTTTGATCAGGAATCGGTGTCGAACCTGCGTCGGGTACGCCGCGAACTGTCGCGGTTCTTCGACAGTTTCTCTGCGAACTCGGCCGACATGATGTCCAACTTGGACTTCTTCGACCTGTGACTGTGTTCTGTGCGTCGCTTCGGCGAACGAGTGGACGATCGTTTGTTGCGTGACGCGCGCAAGCGCTTGACGTCACCACGCTCCGACGCAGAGTTGCTGCTGTGAGACAGAAGAAAGTTGTGGCATATTACATTTAAAAGTGAGCAAAAATACTCTTGCAGGTGAAAAAGTAACCGGGTAGAAGTGTAGGAATGAAGTTGATGAAATGGAAAATAAGACCGATACGCCAGACTTTAAAAACATTTTCTGCAACAATGTATTACAGCTTACTTCACAAAAGACACTACCTGCTTCCGGGAAGAGGTTGAGAGCTCGCGGGGATGCTGCTTTCGGTTCCGGGGGGCAAAGGGAGATCTGCAGAAGACGTTGGATCGTGAGAACAGAGGTTACGCAGGTGTTGGTGGTAGATCCACACACACTCACGCAATTCCGTGTTGTAAGTCAAGAGGATGAAATGCGGAATGCCAAACGCCAATGCGCGATTCTAAACGGCCAGTCAACGCAGAAGATATGTTACTTACAATGCGGAGCTTAAGCCTGAAGCATCTGGACGTCTAGTGCGTTTCTCAGTGGTCTANGTCTAATTCCATAACGCCACATCCGCTAGTTAAGCGAGGTGTGGACTCGCCAATAGAATGCTTTAACTTTTACAAAGGCGCGCAGCTACAGGTTCATTTTATCCTTCGCCGAGGTCAAAAAAAGGATTCCGACAGGGAGCGAAGTCTTTCCTTTTTTTTTCAGTGTTTGTTTTTGAAATCGAAACGAGAAGGCTACTTCAATACTTCAATGTGCCTTTTTGGAGAAGACTTGGCCTGAGCTACAGGTATGAACTCATTCTTGGAATGAAGAATTTTCGAATATAAAGACAAAACCTAATGAACCAACTTGACTGTGAAGCCAATCTGAGATGAGCATTATCTGCTAAAAAAACTCGAATTAAACTTTTGGGTTTCCAAAAAACGGCTACACCCTTCCCATTGATGAAAGTCTATTGCATATAATTTTTTAATGTTTTTGATTTTACAATACGGTGGGGCGCGTGTTTTGCTAGCATCAGTGGGACGTATCAAAAACTTTGTCTAAGAACCTCACACGCTGTTTGTGTGCATCAGGCTTGCTCTCGCGAAATTGGATGGAACTTACTTTCTAGCTTGAAACACTATAAGAATCGTTTTATGTACCAAAAACACAAGTCTCAAATCTTACTTGGAGGGGGTAATGCCGCTAGGTGGGGCGGGACACTCAGACTTTTGGGAGGAGGTCCAACCGGTGGGAAACCAGGTGGCGGGTGCGTTGTTCCAGGGGGAGGGACAAACGGATTGAATGGCAAAGGGGGAGGTGGTCTTTGGAATAATCCTGCAGCTGACACCTGCCACAGAAAAGTTCGAATTGCTAACCTGGACGATACACAGGTTGAGAAACAATACTCAAAATCTGCATAGTTACAAAAGGCTCGTCATTACTTTTATATATTGCATAAAACAGCTGCATTCGGCAGCAAGTTAACGTCTTGTCCAATGCGAAACTGCAGCATAGCAAAAACATCGATACGTGATGTTGACGTTACAGAGGAAACTGCACGCTGTACCTTGCTTCTGTTACTGTCCTGATAACGCAGCGGCAGCAGCAATATATAAAAAATTTCAATTCGCGATACAAAACATGCCAAACGACCACCTGAAACTTACATTAGGTGGTGGCAATTTCGGGAAACCGGGAGGCAACCCAGGAGGCAAAGAAGTTGCAGTTGGTAGCGCCAAAGACGGAGGCGGAATCGTTATCGGGGGCAGGGAGACAGGCAGCGTGGGTAAGGTTGGGGGCGGGACTGTTATCGCATTCGGGATCGCGTGGCTAGAAGCCGGAGGAATGTGGGGAGTGGTTTCAACTGGAACAGGCAGTCGCTCCTCATCGGGCGGGGTCGGGAAAAGTGCACTGGGTCTCGACGTCGTCATCACGGGAGCGTATTCCGCAGGTGGAGGCTGGGGGTTGGAGTGGTACGACGGCGAATCGTACGACTGCTTGGCAGAGGTCTCCGGTGTCTGATTGGCGTGTGTCGGCAACGGGTGAGTTTGAACAACAGGCTCGACTTGTACAGGTTCACTGCTGGGTTCTTCCACTGGTACTGGTTGGAGAGGTGATGCGGATGGCTGGGGTTCAGTCACGATGGAAGGAGGGTCTTCGGTCACAAGCGGCTGACTGGAGTCGGTAGTTACCGGGTCCTCGGTAGCAGGTGGTGGGGCGAGTGCGTCAGAGGGGGGTGTCGTGGACAAGGGGTGAATGCCCGAAAGAGAAGTGGCGGGGTTTGCTTCGCTTTTCCTGGATAATAAAAGTAAATTGAA
>JGI24159J19872_10010540_pt1 | contig 12122 bp, 4 predicted proteins | sample Ectturendosymbi4_FD_19872 | JGI IMG/M metagenome (IMG submission 19872)
AGCTGCTCTGTGACCCAAGGATCTTCGTACCCCTTGATGTTCAATCTCGTACCCCTTGGGGGTACGAGTACCCCCGGTTGGGAACCCCTGCACTAAATGTTATTAATAGTGCATGTTGGTGGGAATGCTTCTTTAGACATGTTTTTAAATCTTGATGTGTTTTGCTCCAAATTCTGCTTACATGTAAATGCCAACACAGTTGGAAGTGGTGCTCTGCTTTTTACAAGGTATGGAAACACAATGAAGAGCACGTGAATATTACAAACCGTTTTTTTGATCAAAACAAAAAAGTAGATTGATGAAAAAATGTTTTTTTTGCATAGCAATGGTGCAACGCTGTTTAGTCTGTCTTCTGTCGTATCTAAGCGTCTTGGCAAAAGTTAATGTGATAAAGGCTTATTTACTTACAAAGAACATCTGGCTTTTGCAGCCATAACTGTAATGTTAGTTACTAACTGAAGTGCAAAACTTTTGTTTAAGTGGTTTATGACTGGCAAGTTCATCAAGGCTACAGTGGAGACTAATTGGTTGAGCATACTTTGACATGAACCCAGCCACCCATAATGCTATGTAGGAAAATAATTATACACCAATCTGGCACAATTCGTTTTTGCTATTGTAATTGTGCAGGAGTGGGCAATTAGCAGTCCATGGACCCCATGTGGCCCACCACAGCATTTTCAGTGGCCTGCAGAAACATTTTCAAAAAAATCTTAGCAAATTTGAACTGAGACTTGCTTCTGTTTTCATCAACTTGCTTTTATTTAGATGGAAGGTACAGCCCTCTGCTAAACGTGGCCTTCTCAAGGTATCCCTGAGCCAGATTAATACCCACCCCTGTAATAGTGGTATCTACCATGGTTAAAAAGATTGTTTTTACCATTTGAAAAAAAAACATTTTAACTCCAATCATTAGGATGATGCTCAAGATCTTAGACGAATATTCAGTTAACATATTTATGAGACCAAGACTATAGGTATCTGCATTTTACAAAGCCTTGACCCAGGGTTGATGTAATTTTACCCAACCCAAAGAACCACAAAAGCAATAAAAAACTTAATCTGCTTCATACAGCTATTTTATTTAATTTGCTGGAAGGCTCAACAACAACTATTGCAAACTTGCGATATACCTAGTCTTAGCATGCTGCCAGTGTCAGCAATTCACAGTTTTTTTTCCAAGGATAAACTTATTTTGAAATGTCATACGCACAACATTTGAGATTCTGCAAATCAACACAACTTGCTGAATTTTTCGAGGCGAAATTATCTACAAGAAAAAGTTACGCTTAGCCTAATAACTGAATACATATAATATATAAAATTTCAGCAAACCAAACACTAATTTCAATAAAAAGAATGTCAGATTAACTAATCATAAAGTATTTATGACCCTTAGGGAACAGGAAAACCACTAGTGACACAGGCCTTACTGTCATGACTCATGAACCAGAGCAGCTACATCAAAATCTTGGACGCTATTGGCAAGGGTAAGACTTTGGGCATCTTAATACTGGAAGGACGGCAAGACGAGACACATCAGTTGACGCACTTTTGGCATATATTAGTCAATAACTTTGAAGTGGTAAATAGCGCAGCCATGAAACTTCATGAGTTTTTGCATTTTTAGTAGTATCTAGTGAATTTCAACCTTTCTTCATTTTACCAAAAAATTGTGTGTACTTCCTAGAGGAACGGCATGCGTAATTTGTACCAAACGCGAAATCACAATGATATAGGGAGACATAGGTGTCGGAAGGGCAGGGGGGCCAAAGTCTTGCAGCAAAAAAGGTTGTTTTTTTTAGTTTTGGGTGGGGAAAAAACAAATTTCACCACATTTGGCCCCCCTGGAAAAATTTTAGAAAGATCCCCGAATGTCCCCCCTGGAAAAAATCCCTCCGACACCCATGTATGGAGGTATAGCGTTGCCAGTGTGGAAATCAATTGACATAGTCCCCACTCAGCACCAATTCAGCATCCATTCCTCTGTACCTTTTTAACCCTTGACGTCATTATCGTTTCTATGATGTCATAGCTAACCTTTTTTTGCATCTGGGGTACTACACTAGCACTACATTTGCCACTAACGAATTGGAAATTTCTACTAGGGACAGCCAATCCCCAAGTAATTAGGCACCTTGTGTAGTTCTGTTTTCTATGTTTACAAGTGTTAGTTGCTAACATACTGTGAATGCTAAACTGTTCCAAAGCCAGCTTGCACATCCTGTAGTACAAGGAGGAGCAACAGGACTATTTTAAGCAAGAAATGGATCGAAACCGTATGATCTGCTGCTCCGGGCCGATTTACACATACACAATGTTTTGCGATTTCATCCTGGGCGTACATCTTATTCAACCAGCCGCATCATTTATGGCAGTTTGCTTACATCGTTCAGAATATACTTTTTGGTGAGCCTATGTCACGAAAAAAAAGAAAATGCTATGTTGAAGAAGGTCAAAGACAATCTGGAGACCAAGTTTGGGATGTGTTTTTCTGTGAACTGGAAAAATTCATAGGCTTGGTGTTTTCTCGTGGTGTGATAGAAGGACGCAACTTCCTTGTGGAACATTGATGGGTTAAGTAATGGGAATGTGCAATGTTTTCACAAACTATTCCAGGACACAGGTTTTTGGAAATTATGAGATATCTACGTTTTGATCTGAAGATGGAAATGCTTTTGCATGATTAATTTACCCTTGCTTCACAACTTTGGATTATTTTTATATCAAACTGCAAAATATCAACATCACAGTGGATGAGTAGTTGTTGCCATGTAAGCTACGTTGCAAATTCATCCTACACATGGCTAATAAACACGACAGGTTTGGTTTGAGGTTCTGTCTGGCACTTGATGCCCAAAACAAACATTATTTCAAGGAATTTCCCCACGTGGGAAAAGATGACATTCTGAAGTTAATGGGCTTGCCTTTCTAGTTTACAATGTCGCATGTGATAATGTTTTCCCCTCTCTTGACCTGGCACTGCGACTTCCTGAGAAGTGAAATGTCTTTGGAACAATGCGACAAAACAGGGAATTCCGGAAGAATTCGTATAGAAAAAGGAGATGTACAAAACAAGTGTTTCGGTATGATAGTCCAGCACAAATCACGTTGACATCATACCAGTGCAAATCAAAGGAAAACTTTGCAATTTTGAGTAGTGTACATCCATATGTTCAAGTTTTAAGCAAAGAAAACCGAAAAAGAAACGCGACTTAGTACACTCTGGCAATGACATCAAAGTGGAAATTGAATATATATGATCAAATGACAGTGCTATATTTTGTGAAAGCAGGAAGTAGGCGGTGCCCTGTGCGTGTCTTTTATGATGCTATTGGCATTGTTCTTAAAAGTTGGGTCATTTGCAAGCTCGTTTGGCAAAGCAATATATGCCGCAAAGTATACGTACAAAAGGTGGCATAAGAACTGATAGGGAATATGCCGACTGAGTCTGAAAAGCATTAGCAAAAGAATTTCACGGTCACCAACAACGGCTCATATGGTCTACTTCAAAATGCAGAAATCGCACTAGTGCGAGTGACAATTGCCAAATCTGTATGAAACCCGTGTGTGGTACCTGTGCATGCAAAAAATATGAATCATGGGCTTGAACACCGTATGTGCAGCATATCCTACATCAATTGTTTTACAAAAATACTGGTTTTGAGTGCACGTTTTTCTGTATTTCCAAATAAAAAAGCATAAATTTGTTGAAAGTAAGTTACAACAAAAAATATTATTTTTATGAATAAAACATTTTATATTTCTGTTACCGTACTTTAAAAACAATTGCGTCAATTGACACGTTACATCCTAGGTATGCCAAAACAGCCGTCCTAGTGGTAAGGTACAAGTTTTGCGTGTGTGACCTTGCTGACGACCTCCAATGAAAACCGTGATGATGTTATAATATATTAATGGCTAACTCAGCTTATAAGAGCTAGGTAAGCCGCATACAAAGATGGTCTCATTTGCCTCTACAATAAATAGTTTTTGAGTTATGACCAATAAAGTGAGCTAGTGATGTCACCAGCTCCCCTTCAGAGCTAATATAATAGCACCACAAATGGTTATGACTCCATCTTTATTGTACATATAAATGCTATTGGATGCAATAACTCACCATTTGGTGAGTCACCATATGCAACTAAAAGACTGTTTTATCTATGGTAATATAAAAGGTATAAAAACAAAAACCAGATAAAAAACATGTATTTTAATAAGGACTTGGGATGCGTATTTTTTTTGTGAAATCGATTGCCTATTAAAATTGCTGATCGATTCTTTACTTGTCCCCATTGTGGAGAGTACTTACTTCAAAAAACAGAGATTAACATGTTTTTAAAATAAAAGCATGTGTGTTTAGTTTCTTTGAAAAACCCGGAGTGTTTATAACCCTACCTTGACCAAGACTTTTGTTTAGCCATGTATTTTTATTAGCCATACATAAATGCAGCAATATAGCTTTGTATGTGAAATAAACACAACAGCATTGTACTGTATTGTATTCGGTATAAACTTCCATTATTCTAGTCAAAATACATTTTGACATTCATATAACCAGTAACGCAAAAGATTGGATGCTTGCAACTGACTAACAGAAAATAGAACGTCAACACTTGGGATCATGTTGTCCCTAGGCTAAACTCTGAGACAAATATATCACTAATAAATAGTTGTTCTACCTTTTGCTGCATTTCTGCTATAAGTTGAATGATCTTGCATGTAGACGCTTGAAAGACAAAAGCAGCAAGAAGAAGAGATAAAAAGAAAAGAGGAAAAAGAGATACGAACTAAAATAGCACAAGAGAGGCATACGAAGTGGGCTGAAGAGAAGCTTTCAAAGGTGCATATGTTAAGGTCACTCATTTCTGTAATTGTGTTCCCTGTTACATTTTCTATGTTAGTTTGTTAGGAGTTTGCCCCATTATTTTCTGAAAAGCATCCCAGTTAGAGGCAATAACCCAACCCAGCCTAAATGCTTAATTACTGCGTTATAAGTGATGCTGCGTAGTATCGTTTATAGCAGGTGCATTGGTAGTGCCTTTTCTATCTATTTATTCATTTTGATGCCCGCTTTTTCTCTAGGGAGAGTCGCGGGGGCAGCAGCCCAGAAGGGCCCGAAATACAGGGCGACCCATAAAAACAAAACTTATAAAAATTTTTTTACATCCAACAAAGCTCCAGTAAACTTCAAGCACTTTGCAGGTTTTGAACTTCAGTCTGTGTACAGTCATTCCCCAAATTTTCAGTCATTGAAGCCCTTCGCATAAAAGTCATGTTCTTTCCAAAATATGCTCCAAATGGCCTCCACAGCGTTAGAGTCCTGTACAGCAATCTTTCGAATCCCATACAGCATCAATGTTTCTTTGCGTCCTAGCACTCACCGTCCGACCAGAATAAATATCTCTCAGAACATTTGAGTTAAGAATTTGCACAGTCCTATACTCTCTATAAACTTCTTAATCCAGTCAAAAATTCTGCTTTTTGATGGAGCATGATGACACTGAAACTTTCTCTGAAAACTTCCTTGCACTACTTTGTGTGAATTGGTAGCGAAATAGGCCTCCACGCAAAATGGTTGACCAAGGCATGGTGGGAAAAACTATTGTTGCAATATTTCATGCACTAAGTCACTACTACAACCTGAAAAAGAAAGAGGAATAATTAAAATTAAAAATTTGTTCAAAGATTTTTGGGTTTTTTTTGGGGGGGTCACCCTGTACCCCACGGTCAACAGCAATTTCAGGTAATTCTGCTGGCTCCACATCAAGCCGAGGTCAAGCAAGGTCGGAGATGTAGTCACTCTACCTGGTCCTTGGACGACCTCTGGGACGCTTTCCCACGGGTTTAGCCGGCAGGACATGCCTCGCCAATCTTTCGTGAGGCATTCTGGACATGTGGCCGAACCAACGCAGATGGGATCTTTCGATTCGGAGTAGTTTGACATTCAGGGCTCTGCGGACAGTAGAAATGTTACTTCAATATAAGTGTGTTATCATTATGACCACGCTCTGCATATCTGTACACAATTTTTGATACATTTTGACAATTATTTTTTTGGAAGGCATTTAAAAAAGCTTAACAATACTGACATTTTTAACCGTATTGAAATTTTAAAGTTATTTTTTGCTTCAACAGAAGTGAATGACAGTACCTACCGTGTCTAACGCTCACTCTCTTTTTGGCATTGCTCAACAGTCTTCAACCATCAAGTGCTAGCACAGACTTACAAAACCTGAGCATAGGATAAGGGAATTACCTTTTTTCCTTGTTTAATACGGTGACAAAAAGTGCAACTTTGAGGTCTTCGAACAGCCTGCAGTAGCCATAGAATTACTAATACACCAATTAAAGCATCCGTCACACCATTTCTGCTCTACGTTAATGCACATTCCTCTATCACCAGACTCAACACCGTCAGGATTAAACCACACACTTCCTCGGTAAAATGCAATGTCCTTCTCAGCAATTTCCAAGCTGTCAAAATCCTTCTAAATCTGTACGTTCACTCAAAGCTGCTAAAACTTACGAAATTGTCAACAGCACCAGACTTTATACTCTTCTTGTACTGCCTAACACTTAATTTCAGTCATTCACAATCACTTCGAAGAGCTTAGATATGCGATTCTTTTTTATTTTGTAATCAGGAAAAAACGGACGTTTAAACACGATAAAAACAAAACTTGCAGCGGTTGCTTTATTAAAGAGTTATGGGAATGATCTCAATTGTCAAAATGAGCCCAAGAAAATCTCCATTTCTTAACAAAAACCACAATTCAAATTCAGTGCAGTTCACTTGTGCTGGAAAAGTTCCATCCTGGATCCACTGGAACTGTTGTGCATTGTTCAGAAGCGAGTTTTGAGCAAGTTTTGTAGGAAACGCAGCTTCGTACGGTTTTTAGAACTGACGTGATTCGATAAACTTCGACGGCCAAATTCGTTTTTGCTGAATGTGCGTCAGTCAACGTGAATAGTTTGATTAGTTTTTGTCGCCTGTAGCTTTTGTAGTCCCCATTCGCATCAATGCTCATCGCGATTTGTTAATCCCTTGGAACTGGTGCGTTGCTATACGATCAAATTCCAAGTAAAAATCGCACCCGTGAGGTCAATGGAAAAGATCTTTGTCATGTATTTGTTGTTCAACAATTTTCTGTTGCCAGGCGCTTGCTTTGAGTTCACCTAAAGGTTTGAATGCGACACCCCAGCTACCCACGGCTTACAGTATATCTGCTGAAAATAAAGGTTTTTGGTCTTCTATTCTTGCGGTGTACTCAAATCCCGCGAGTGACCTGTGTATTAACTGCGTTAAACAACTCTGCTGAGCAATGGACATCGCTGGAATTCTTCCGCTTGTTGAACGAAATGCTTCACGTGTACACGAACGTTTCGCTTACTTGTTAACATGATTATGGAATCATTGGAAAATCTTGCTTGATTTGTTACGCGTTCGTAATGTTTTGAAAAATTTTGAAGCAGTAGGTAAAAAAAGTTGTGAAAGTTACCATATTCATACTGAACAAATTCTGTGCAATTTTATGTAGCTAAAGATTCGAAACGCGGTAAAACAAAGAGAAGAAAAAGTCAAAAGGGAGCTTGAAGAGGCCGAAAAGGAAAAGCAAAGAATCAAAGCCGAGCAAAATTTCGAAAAGTGGATTGAAAAGCAGAACGAAATCTGTCGCAGGAAACGGAAAGAGGTGGCGTCGATACGGAAATTGTGAAATGCCGTTTGCTGAACTGTTTTAGACACAAATTTTAATAAAAGCTTGGTATTTATGTTTAAAATTTGCGTTTTTTTACGTATGCCAACAAAAGGCTATACTTTCTAATAGCCTTCGGCAACTTGGTAGCAACGGGACTTGGTCGACAAACGTGAGAGCGGCTACTTCAGGATTAGCAGAAAGGAAGCTATATGCACTTGTGTCTTTGTGATGAAAGTGAACTATTGAAAATGAAACACCTGATAAGATTGTAGCCACCGAGCTTTCTTGGTTGCTGCTTTACTACTAGAGTGTTTTATCGATCTTGGGCAATGAGCCTTTTGCGTCACAACCTCGTTATAAAACTATCAAAAAGTGTTACTAGCGAAAACTCACCAGATATTGTCAAGCAATCTCAAAATAAAATTCTACTCATCGCGTTTACCAAACTCTTTCTTTGATCCACATAGCCGTCCCCGGCAAGCGTGATAAGCTATTTAGTTTTGCTCTTTGGTCTACTGCAGTCCTGGTATTTAATGAAAGCAAAGGTTTTTATTTGATTGTGAAAATATGTTGCCAGGAAAAAGAAAAGAAAGAAGAGGAAAGAAAAATGAAAGAGGAAAAACAACAGAGGAATGAAGAACACTTCAATCTTTGGCTTCAAAAAAATAAAAGTCGATTTGAAGGTACGTCAAAAATCGTAGAGTTCCTGCCAAAAATTCGATTATGAAAATGCTACAACTTGCCACGAAAACGGGAACCGAAAGTGTTTGGATTTTGTAGTTTGATTGACTTCTGTAATGTTTATTTAAACGTTGATGTTAAAGCTATGTAAATTTTACCTTTTATCACTTGTCTAGTACTTGACAAGCCCACTTCGCTTCCTTGTCCAGAAGTTCCGTCGTTTAGTTGAATAGTATTCGCGATAGTATTGCGCACAAGACAAATGCCACGTCCATTCATTTACAGCGATGCGCAAAACGGGTCCGCCAATGCCGTCCTACGTCAATCCCAACCCTTGGGTGGCTTGCAATCAAGATGAGACTCGCCGGAGACCGAACACCACTCCCGCTCAGGCTCTTCGCTTGCAGTCAAGAACACACGCGTCTCTGGCTGCTGGTGCCAAACCCCGCACGTTGCCCCGCAAATCATCTCGTCCCGAAACACACACACCCATGCGAATGGGCCCTAACCACTCGCGCGTCAGGCCTCAGAGCGGTCTTGTGCGAACCCAAACGCCCCTGCGGTTTGCCGGAATTCGACCCCGGACGATATCCCGGAACGCCGATCCGAAAATCGCCCCACCAGTTCCGCTGCAGGCTTCTACTCCCACGCGCTCAGGTCGCAAAGGCAGTGAGTCGAAAGCCAGAACACGAAACACCCTTCGGCGACCAATATAAGTCACTACACGACACTGTAGCTGCTTCGTTCAACGCTGTGCGTTCTTCAACTGCGACCTTACCGATCAAAACTTACCGCACAAGTGAACCCAGTAATATTATTGCACCACGGCTAATGAACTCTCCACTTTGTAGAAAATTGTCCAAATAGTGAATGTGTTTTGCTCAGTCTCTGTTTAACTTTTCAAACCTGTTATGTAAAACGGGTGTATGTAAAAATTGCACCACTCGTTCATGGCTTTTCATCGGTAAGGGTTGTTGCTTGTGCCACTTAAATGCATACAATTTCTTGAGTCTGAACGTTTTTCAGACTCTTCTGTACACTGTTTGATATTGATATGAAAAGGTAGTTTAGTTCTATGTAACATGACTGAAATACTTTCGTTTGTCAACTTATGTCATATTGCTTATACTGATTGGGCTTAATTAAACGTTTTTATGTTTTCGTTTTCGATCACCGATAAAAGACAATGCTAACTCGCGTTTCAGTTTTGCAGATCCTGGAGGAAAATTAAGAACTAGGACAGAAACTCAAAAAAGGTTAAAGCTTTCGATTCTGCTGCCTTGAATTTTTATTATGACATGACCATTCACTCAAACATTTCTAACGCGTTGCTTTCGGGGCCTGCGACTGTTAAAGCACGACCAACCCTTCAAAATCAATCGCTTGCCGTTTCACCTCCCATGCAAGCTGGTTTGGTGCATAGCTAGTTGCGTGTAAAACATTGTTGTTGCTTGGAAAAATGTCCGTTGCTAGCAGTAAATGACATACAGGGTCATTCTACGGGATGGATGGTTTGCTGTAGATCATCTCGATACCAACTTCCTGTCTACATCTTTACAAACATCCTTGAGGATGGTTCTCATTTCCCAGCACTGCCGACATCATGCCCACTTGGTAGTTTATTTCATGCAGCAGGTTTCTATTTGAGTTCAAGGAATCGGGAAGAAAGCTTCCAAGTTGTACTGTAGGTTATATCGGTCCTGCGGTAAAACAGGAGGGTACGGTTGAAGTACGTACGAATGTGTCAAAACAACACAAACGTGGGAGGTCTTTTCTAGATTTTTATCTGTAAAATGCCAAGTTTTTACCCAGTCAACTTACATATGAGAATTGAAAATACAGTATGTCATATGCAAACGAGCCACCACTGAGTACGGGCTCGGGTAATCGTGAAAGTGTCGCCGCCCTCGACCATAATCCTATAAAATGGCTCTGTCTGCTTGAAAGCATGTGATCCTTCACTTTGAAGCTCACGTAATCCCCGGGCTGGCCAAAGTGCATTAAAAGCTAAAAGTGATTTTGTGCTACAAAGAATGATTACGGTCACAAACCGTTATCACTTGAAAATCCGCTACAGTTAAGAATATTTCGCATTGCAATTGTTCAAAGTGAAGCAATATTGATAATGATTTGTTGACAGACAGAAAATTTTGATTACGTTATCAAGTTCTGCTATTCTCAATCCCTGAATAATTTAAGATTTTTTATTTAATTTCAGCCCAACCGTTTCAGAGTACATGCGTAAACCACAGCGCAGTCAGTCTCGCCATATGCCTTCCTCATTCAAAGTAGTGTGCTCCACAACCTTTCAAGAGCAGTGTGCCTACATAATTTCTTCCAGTTAAGAAAGTTTCTTTATACTTGCTTTGGAATGTCACGAGTGGTCTGCGGCGCCCATCGCTGCTTGCTTGCGCCACGCGGCAATTTTCGCAGTGAATGCTGCACTGGTGGTGATCCAATGGCAGCGCCCCGCGTGAAGCTTTCACCTATCCATATTGTTGGTGACATAATCGATTCTAAAGTCTGAAAAGCACTGTCTGCTGTTTGTAATAGCAATGTGACCAACCTTCAAGGTGTCTGATGAAAACATCTTTCATTAAATGCGCTTGTATTTAGTACATTGAATACCACATACAATGGCTCTAAATAAAGAATCGACGTTGTATTTCAAATGGCGTAGAAAAACTTAACAATTGGATTTATACCAAAAATGTAGCCCGATTCTGCACTTGTTACCAACAGCATCCTTTGCGAACTTGAGACGTATCTCATTGTCATTGTCGTCCACACTTTCGATGTCAAATTAATCGGAAGAGTCCAATGGAGGAAAGTATCGAGCTGTCGTTTGCTCAGTCTAAACCACAATCCAACCACAAAGCCCATGGCGTTGGACCTGTGGCAGTTCACCGGACTGGTGGCAGTACAATGGTAGTACCCTGCATGAAGCTTTCCTTTGCACCCATCCATTACCGAGCACGACGGTGACAAAAAAAGTACCGCGCAATGCTAAATACCCTGTTTCAAACTCCAGGGAATTTTGCTCAGGACGGACGTATATTTTAAATCTGAAAAGTGATTGTTTGAACTGGAAAATTCTGTCAGGAAAACCCCGTTAAGACTCAGAATATGTTTGAAGCCACTGTAAAGCACGGAGTCGGGAAACGTGATCGCTGCAGCTCAGACAATTATTTGGAAGCGTTATTAAGTTTTCATAACAATCTGTGATAGTTGTGCTCGATTTGGTGTGAATGGATCAATGCATGTAACGGAAGTACAAGGAAAGAAGACCTTTACAAGAGGTCGAGCTACGTACAGGTATTTACGAAATACTGTTTACTTGCATATTACAGTAGAGTTCGCCTATAACGACCTCGGCTCTATCGTCACTTCGCCTATAGCGACGCTTTTTCGTCGGTCCCGCAAACATTTAGTTCGTTTATAGCAGGAGTTCTCAACCTTATCCTGTTAAGAGCCCCAGATGCATAAAACAATCAACCCGAATCCCCTATGCCAAACGTCATCGGTCAACAGAAGATTATGGTTTGTTTGAGGTCTTACCAGTATTGGTTATGGTAATGGTTTATTGTTTCATATGACTCAGCCAACAAGCAGAAGCACCATAAAAGCCATCACATGTAGTAAACCAACCATTAGCGAAAATTAGAGCAAATGAAAACACAATGGCACAATAGCTGATCAGTGTAAACAAAGACGGGCGCTGTGTCATACAGGATTGGC
>JGI24159J19872_10010543_pt1 | contig 12121 bp, 9 predicted proteins | sample Ectturendosymbi4_FD_19872 | JGI IMG/M metagenome (IMG submission 19872)
CACTGTCCAATCGATAAACTGACTACAGATTGAACTGCAGCCAGGGACGCCGGAGCAACGGTAGGGCAGGGGGGGGGGCGGCAGTAAACAAGTTATGGGCAGTTCTTTTCAATACGCTTGATTGTGTTCATCAACAATGCTGAGGGGCGGCAATAGCTCAGTGGTAAAGTGTTTGCCTCTCAATTGGAAGGTTGGGTGTTCGATCCACAGTCATTGAGTGAATTGCCGTAGCGCTCCTTGGGCAAGAGTGTTCACCTCAACCGCCCCGGCAAGAAGCACAATTCAGGCTTCGGTCTGTCACCAATCGCCGTCACCAAAAATTAACAAAAGACAAACAAGCAATGCTGACCTCAAAAATAACAACAGAAATTATAGAAAACCATCCTGAATTTTCTGGGTGCATGAATAGCTGCAATAAATTTGTTACAATTCAATCCAGATCAGTGGTTCCCAACCGAGGAGGAATTCCTCCCAGGGAGAACTTTAATGAGTTCAGGGGAAGAATCTCCTCTTTATAATAAAATTACCTATTCATTGTAAGTGCTGTACTTCTTTCTTGAAGTTGACATTGGCTCTTCCAATCAGTTATATCACTTCATATTAGTGAATTATTTAGTGGACTATAAGACGTTTTTGTTGACAAACTTTAGTTCCATTATTTGACAACAAATAGTTTGTCCTATTTTTATTAATCAAATTATTGTCGTAAATGAAAACCATTGTTCTGATTGTATTCGAACCCGAACGGGGAAGATATGAAAAGCTCCAAAATGAGCAAAGCGAGGAAAGCATTGGAGGTTGGGAACCATTGATCTAGATCTGGGTTGGGAACCAATTTACTATCGCGGGCCGGATGGATTGCGCATTATCGCTGACAGGCCGCAAAAATCAGTCAATTTTCATCCTTAAATTCTACCTTTACATGAGGAAGAGCGACTTCTCTTGCCTTGCTGTTGAAGTACCTGCTATCATGGAGCTTCGTTTTCTCTCGTTTTTCTCATGATGCTGTACTCTAACCTGGGTAATGAAAATTCTGATGTGGGCCATATCGAATGTTCACACGGGCCGCATTAGGCCCGTGGGCCACAGGTGCCCCGCCCCTGATCTAGATAAATCACGAAATTACTTATGATCAGTGTTACCAGATGAAAATTTCAATAAAATGCCAAATAATGCTATAAAGAGGCCAGAAAAAGGCCAAACCGATTGTTTAAGGCCAGAAAAAAGCCAAACTTTATTTGCAGTATTGCCATGCCTTTGTCGCAAAAAGCATCTAAATTACAAGCATATTAAAATTTTTTTTCTTGGAAATTAAGATTAAGTCTTGCTTGGCATTGTACTGGAGCACTGAACTTCCTCGATTGTTCATGGTTTGTGAAATTGCACAATTTGGTTACAATAGTGCAACAGTTGGCATACTGATTTATCGGCAGCTTTCTGCACCCATACTAAAGTCATCTTCCACTAACTCCTGTACTTACGATCAGAATCATAATGAGCCCTTCCACTTCGATGTTATTGTCGCATTTCTATCGTGGAGACACAGACCTGTCTACAAGCATAGAGCCTGCTTAGTGCTTAGAACACAGAACACACATTACACAGTGCAGTAAGGGCACACATTTTCAGTGACTATGCAAAAGCTTAATTTCGAATCTAGCATCCCTCAGATAATACTAATATTAGAATGTGAGCATCTGATATAACATTTATCACAAAAATTTAGCAAATGTGTTGCCAAAAAAATGGAATAGGAATATTTTCATTCAAAAAAAAACATCTCAACGTAAAAAACACCAAACAAATTTTTTAGGCCAACCAACTTGAAATGGCCAATCTAGCATAAAAAAGGCCAATCTAGCAATCCACCTATGATACGTTATGAAAAGGCATCTCCGCCCCTATAGCTCCCCTTTTGAAAGGTCAAGGGGCCAATCCTTCCATCATGCCCTTGCTCCCTGGCGTCCCAGACTGCCACTTAAACCCATTTAGTACATCTATTCTATCTTGAGAATTCTGAACAGGAACCTGCACCATCTCAACCACAGTTTATGCCACTTTTATGTTAATTGAATAGGGTTTAGGCACTGTATGACTTGCAGCACAGCAATCACTGCAGAAAAATGTAGCAGTTTAATTGCAGTGAGGACAACTTAATTTTTTCAAGAAGCTCTTCACTTCATAGAATAATTTTATTTCAACCTTGTTTCCTCAACATAAACAGAATGTTACATGTCCCAACTATCACTTTTGTCAGCACCTTTCCTACTTATGTTCATGTGGATCAACAGCTGAGTTTATTCAGTCATCTGAACTAGAGCTCGACCTATAAGGATTTTTTGGGCCGATACCGATATTTTTCAATTTCCATTGCTGATATCCATGTCGATATTTTTGTATTACTCAAGCAGTATCTATTTTGCCTCATGAGGCAAAATAACCACTCCTGGAGCTATTTTGCCTTCAGCCGAAGCTATAGAGCATTTGCGTTAATCAATCAGGGTCAGAGACGATGTAGCAACTTGGGTTGCCGAACACTCCATGCAGAGCAACAGCGCAACACTTTTATGAGCAAATATCGCCACTATATATCGGCAGAATTTTGCTGATACGATACATCGGCAACATCATCATATCGGCCGATACATCGGTAGAGCTCTAATCTGAACACATGCAATGTACTAAAACAGCATTTTAAGAATACATAATCTGCAGAATCTACAAAGGCAGCAAATTAGCCTAAAACACCAACCTGACTGCAATGAAAGGCACAAATTAAGGTTCATTAGTTGTACTGCATATCAAAAATACTCTGGGGAGAAACAATGCCGTGGTTGTTAACATGTTTTCAGTTTCACTCTGCTCTTATGTAAAAAAAATATATCATAAATATAATATTGTGTTTCCATCTTGCTTGGAGGACAGCACTAACACAGGCAAACAAATAACTTACCTTTTTTACGCAACTCTGGTTTGCCTTTCTTTACTGTAGCTAGCACAATATCACCCACACCAGCAGCAGGTAGTCGATTTAAGCGGCCTTTGATGCCCTTGACGGCAATGATGTACAAATTCTTTGCACCTTAAAAAAATTTCCATTGCACTAGCACTGCAAGTCCATTACAATTAATATCTAATTTGGCCACAGCTAGTTACAATCAAATCTGCTCAGATACTTTAATTTATCAACATAGCACTTTCTGCCCCGAAAGATGGTTGATAAAAAGTATCATCAGCGCAAGAGAAAGAAACTATTGCTAGGAATAAAATTAATTTTAACAATGCTCTTTGTGATGTGTTACAAAAAAAATGTATTCCAATTTAACTGACAATGGCACAATGCTTTGACATATCACATAATATTATGCACAAATAAACGAAATGAGAAGTCAAAGACATAGAACTTTAAGTGACAAACAATAACAAGACCATGAAAAAATGCAGTTCATAAAATTGTAGATAACATACTGTTAAAACATGAATCAGTGCATTTTTTATGTTGATCTTTTAAAACACTTCTTGCCACAACCACGCATGAAATTGGGACTGGATTATGTGTAATTTAATTACGCCCAATGATGCTAACATTTTTACCTCACGGAAACATTTGACAAGCTCTTTAATTGGAAACACATGACATAAAAAAGCATTGCTTAGGTGAGTGCAACAGAAAGAATATTACAAATAAAGCTTAATGCTAAACACAAAACCAATTTTAATCCATGCTACACCATGCCTGCTGCACCTATGACCAATGTTGGGGCATGCAGAAAAAACTTTTGGCATGCACAACACAACCATGAATGCAGAATTGCATCAGACAGGGTTGACGCTGCAGCTAAAGAGCAAGGTTCAAGAGTCAAAAGCGTGCAGCATTTCTTTGTTTACAATTCAGCTTTTTTTAGCAACGTAAGTTTGAAGACAGTGGTGGAGGTGGTATTATCACCAATGGCATCCTTCCTTTAAAACTTGATCATGGCTCTGGTTAGCATTTCAAACTGAGTAAAACACAAGCAATGAAAAATCTAGGCTATGCGGCTGCTTTCCTCTTGTTTTTCTTTTATTTGCACTGCATGTCACCTGATCTATAATAGTGTATAAATTATCTGTTTAGGCAGTGTCTGTATCCAGTTTTTGCTTTGGAANGACTAAACAACCGTATCAAGTGAAATTGCTGACCTCTGAAATATCTGACCAATTCTTGCATGTCACTTGCTTCTCAGAGTTAAGGATGAAAGCGAGTAGTGATTAATTTTTTCTAAGTCTACACACAAACCCTAACTGTAAACCCCAACTCTAAACGCTAGCCCTAAACCCTAACCTTAGTTATACACTAAACGCCAGAACCCTAAGCCTGAAGCCAAACCGTAATCCTAAACCCTGATCTAAATCTGTGTCTGGTTTGACAGTTTCTAGGAAAGTGCATCAAAAGCACTCCCAAAAAAGATTGTGAAAACATACAATCTTACGAGTATGTCAGAACATAAAAAGTGTCTTCTGTACTATCAAAACCAACACAACCAAGGTGAGATCTGAGCCCACAACCCCTTGCATAGCAGGAATAGTCACTTTCCACTCGAACATGTTCTTGGTGGTACAAACGTCATTAACTCATTCTTTTGTGGCACAAAACGAAAACCAGATACGGTTTTTGAAGCTTTATATGTTTTTTTAGTCCTAGAAAGTGAAAACCAGATACAGTTGTTCATACCTTACCGTCTGTTTATCCAACTACTATAAGAGGAAAGCAACACACACTCCAGATTCAGTTCTCTGAACACTGCTTTCGCAGAAGACTTTAACAGTACTTAACTCCTTTTAGATGAAATACTTTAAAACAACCAAGCGTAACTAAAAAAGCTGCTGATCATTGTTCCTAACCTGCTGCTATAATTAGGCTACATAGGATGCTTCCATGCCAGCATCTAACTTTTGAAATTTGAAACTATCTAACCTTGTATCACAATTGTTACCTTGGTATTGGTTATATTTTTTATTTAGTCAGCTCAGTTCATATCTCATCTTACAGCCCTGTTCTGTATTATGCTGCATCAGATCTAGATTTCACTAGTCAATGCTAAGAATGTAACAAACTCAATAATTTCAGCAGCATTCGGTCATGAACTTACTACGCAGACACGTATATCTAGCCCCATTTTAGTTTTCATTCCTTATTCTCCTTAAAACACGTGTACAATGTTGTATTTTGCATCATAAAAATACAAGAATTGTTTTGCCATCTTATGATATTCCATAATTCATGCGGTGTGTGGTAGTAAAAGGTTCTCCACCTTTCTGACTGATCTAGGTCCAACTAGAAATGCATAACCTAACACGTAAATCCAATTGCAGCACAAAATGCTGCTGCAGCAAAATTGTTGATGAGCTGGGACTCCATGGCCTCTCCTGTACTAAAAATGCAGGCCGCTTCCCAAGACATTCAGCCATCAACTCCATCCTCAAGAGGTCACTGACCTGCATTGGTCTCCTCTCTACCTTGGAGCCTGTCGGCCTGACTAATGACGGAAGGAGGCCGGACTTTAGGCCCCTGGTACAGAGGCCTAAGCCTAGTGTGGGACGCAACAGTTGTGGACACTTTTGCTCAGGGCCACTATAAAGACTCTGCCAGACAGGCTGGTTTTGCGGCAACAAAAGCTGAGACTGCAAAATTCCAAAAATATCATGACCTCCAAAGCAATTACCACTTTCAACCAGTGGCAATTGAGACCACTGGTGTGAAATGGCAAGTCCACTGTCTTGCAAAGAGACTTGTTAATGGGTCTGGCGACCCTAGGTAGCGCCAGTGGCTCCACCAGCATCTGTCCCCGACTGTGGTCAGGGGAAACGCTGTCAGCATATTGGCCTGTGTGCAAGTTTGATCTAATTTTACCTGCTCTTTTTCCTAACCTGTTATTTTTCCTAGTTGCTTTTAATGTACTGACCACCATCACTGCCTACCACTTGCCCCTGTATCAATGTGTAGCTATTGCCTTCCGAATCATCGTTCTTTCTATAAGATTCATTATTCCCTCAGTTTCACAGTGTTACCTTGCGCATTTATTGGTTAAATATCTTGTCAATCGCATAGCCTATGATGAGTACAGCGTGGTGTCATGTTCCACATTGCTTGAAACCTCTGAGGCATTGCAGTTTTTGAGAGCCTTATTTTTAACAATCTTTGTAGTTGCATCTATGGATGAATTTTGAAAAACACTATGTAGTATGTATCCTGTTTAGCCTTGCTGGAATTAATGAAAATTCCACAGGATAGAAATGTGGCATATACAAAATTTTGCTGTGTGGCAAGCAATATCAATACTGCAAGCAGTTGTTATGCATGAGGAATATCTGCATGAGACAAAATTTCATGCTGCATATTATTATCAACGTAAAATTTCTTGAAGGCAAGGTTGTACCAAGATTTTCAAAAGAAGGTACAAGAAAATATATCCCTGGAATGAGTTGAGTGTTTCTGAACACATGCGGTATTCCACAAAATTTCCTGCAATGGATTTGCCATGGCAGGCAAATCTTGTCTTTCATGAATACAGTATGTCACATGGATGGATGGATGGATATAACCAAAACCACTCTGTGAGTGGCATGAATTTGGATAAAGTTTGTTGCTGTCATGTGCCAAAATTTTGCCTGTTGCATGCAAGTACTGTTCTCATCAAAAACAGTCTTTCACTTTTTCAGGAGGATAACAGTGGAATGAATAGCAAAATCAATGAGGTGATTTTAAACATTTATTTCCCACACTTGATTCACAGTAACTACAGTAGGCCTATGGGAAAAAAATCTGTATACTGTTTTTTGATTTACAGGAACTATTTGAGAAAAAACTGTAAAGGACAGACTTGCCCTCATGAATGAGTTCGTACCTGATCCTAGTTTTTTTCACTGAAGCATTTTAGTAGTTTTTAGCTGAGACATTTCGGTCACTTGTCCGACAACTGTATTAAAGCTTGCCATAAGTGTTTTTTAGCCTATATTTTGAAACATTCTGACCAAAAACTTTTTTCGGTTATTTCAAAAACGTCTTGGTCTATGACCGAAAAAAACAGACCTGGGCTGAACACCTATGAATCCACAGAAGGTGCAACACGGAATGCTACAATTATGCACTGCATTACACCAAACAGCAGTTCTTGCGAATGCAAACAGTTAATTGCAGAATAAAAATTGTATCGCAGTACCTGTATTGTCAGCACAATTTACGACAGCTCCAACAGGAAGACCCAAAGTCACCCTGAATTTGCCTCCAGATGCTCCACCACGTCCTAAAGCATATTTCTACAATTAGCAATTTATAAAAAAGCTAACGCATGTACATAATATTAGCGAAATACTGAGGCGTAAATTCGTAAATCTACAAAACGTTTGCTGCTGTTCAAACTTCTGTAGTTTCCACAGGCCGATGACCGTATCAAATCATTTTGTGCTGATTACAGTGTTACAGCATACGCATTACGAAACAAAGAAATGTTCTACACAAAACTCGTAGCAGCGCAATGTTCGATTTTCTCAGATAAAGTTCCATATACACACCTCGCTTCGACATGATTGCTGTTGAAAAAGAATTGTAGCTCCACAACAGCGACAGTGAACGTTGCGGCTTGGTGGCGCTAAGCTTCAGATCCAGTCACAAGCGAGCAAAGAATCCGGGTGGAAATCCTTTCATGTTTCGAGTTTGTTCCATAAGCCTATATTGCATTGCGTCATTTTCTGCTAACGTTTTAATCAGCAATCAAGTCGAAGGGAAGTGTGTGTTGAAATTATCTGAGACAGCAATATTTGTAAAGCCACAACAGTGACCCACACCAAGCGAATCGATCGCAATTTATTGCGTAAGGAAACTAGTTATCTGAGACAATCAAACCTTGTATTGCTGTGATCTTTTTGTGTGTACCTACTAGTGCTACTACCTAGCAACAAGAAAATTGCCCATGACCAGCAAATGACACCTGCAGAATTTTTTTCTGTGGCCTGCGGACATTGCGCCCGATGAGGCACTAGCAACCACGGTAGACATCACAGCGTGGTCAAAAAGGAAAACTACATCTGCACTTCCACAGGAAGGATCATGCTAAACCAACATCTGTCTTGTACAAACTATGGAAAGAACGCGGCTGCATGCACGTTTGCTTACAAGAATTTAAAATAACAGAAGAAAAAGTTTCGTGCTTAGTTCATGAAGATTTAAGGAATAGTAAAACATCACGAACATCAGACAAATGCAATCTATTTGATCAAGATTATAGGACTTAGGATGCGTAGTTTTACGTGAAATTGATTTCCAATTAAAATTTTGCTCATTGATTCCTTATATACAGTATATCTCCCTGATGGAAAGTAGCTACTGGAATAGTAAGCTATAATAATAAAGTTGACAATCTAATACCAGTGATATAAAAAATGTTTCATTGTTCACTTCCCGTTTCACTTGTGGTTGTTTCTCTTAGAACAGGGGTTCTCAATACGTCGATCGCGATCCACCAGTCGCTCTCAAAAGTACTGTGGGTAGATCGCATGACATGAATACCTTCGACGTTCCCGGACAAACATGTCCGTCCTTATTCGCGCCATCGCTTAAGCGCCATCCTTGCATTCGAACAACTTTTTTTGGACTTGTTCTTTTGCAACGAAATTTTGCAACATACATTGTAAGAAGAAATCCCAATATATTTATTAATAAATACGTGTTTTGCATTTTTGTAGCGGGTAGTGTTACAGGCATGGGCGCAATTAGGTGGGGGATACAGGGGACGTGTCCCCCACTTTTTCAGACGGTGGGGAATGGGGATATAATATGCTATGTCCCCCCAAATTTTTCTCTTTAGGTTTTGTATTTGGAGAAGTTTCAAAAATAAAAGTAACGTTTGTCACGTTTTGTGCGAAGAACTTTTCATGTTGTTAGATGTTACACATAGCGAAGTTGATGTTGAAACAGTTTGATGTGGTATCATTGATTCTGATATTTTTATAAATTTTAGCTTCTATAAAATGATTTTTGGCATTTTGCAGTTTCTACAGATCACGAAAGCATGGGCGTCCGCAGGGGGGGCAAAACGGGCATTTCCCCCCTGGAAACTGGGACTAAGAACGAAAATTTTGTAGAAATTTTGAAAGCAGCCCTAAAACCTAACCGTAAAACGTTGCCTACATGTCAGGTAGGCTTAAAATGAAGTGCGCTAGATTAGCTGTAGGCTATGCTAAAGATGACTACTGATTAGCATCAGGTCTGCCCGCAACAGTTTTTGGACCAACGTTCAGCTCAGCACGAAATCAGATGCTTTTTCATCGACCCATATTCTGCTGTCTCTAATAAATTTTTTTCAAACTACACTATTTCTAAAATTGCGTCACCGCGATATAGTCGCGTTTCAAACAAAAAAATGAATGGATGAGAAGTTGGTCGTTGACTCAGTGCAAACTTCACGTTTCCCCCTGTGACGTGGGAATATATTTTCTGATAATATTCAATGCCCTGGAGATGCAATAAACAACTTCCAGGACAAAGTGCCACCATAATTATTGCTTTTGAGTTTTTGGTATGTTTGTCTTTCGGAGGGAAGTGAAAGTTGTGCTTGTTTTCGAAATAATATACCTTTTTTTTCGACTTTCAAGCTATTTTCTATGGTAAAATGACTGATAAATCAACAACAGCTTGTTTTAAATAATTTTGATTGATAGTTTTCCACTGGTGGGCAGGTATTTTTGTAAACAAATTTCGCCAGTTTGGCTAGACAGTCGTGATGTGCAGGGGCGTAACGAGGTTAGATGGCGCCTGGGGCAAGAAGCAAGTTTGACGCCCCCATGATCGAACCTGAGGTCTTTCGGAAGCAAATGTACTGTATTGAAGAAAGTGCTTATGACATTGTTGTGACTTTTTGTTCCCCCTTGCCCTCTTTATGTCCCTGGTGGTGTGCAATGAAAATCAGAAAATTTTCCGAAAATAAACAAATTTTCAAGTCCGAACGTCATGAACTTCTATTCCATGAACATCTACAATTTTCGAACACGTTACGGCATGGGTCTTGCACAGACTGCCATCAAAGGTTTCTGGCAGCATCTCAGGTTTCTTCGAGTAGCTTTGTGTCACTTCTACGCCTGCCCCACGCGTTTTCTCGGCGTGGACCTGTGCTTGTTTTGCTAATAATAAAACTTTTCCGACCTTCAAGAACTTACTTTTTTAAGGTGGGATAAGTTTGAAAATAATTTCTGAATTGTTTTGACGGCGGCTTCTCCTGAAACGTCCCAGTAAGCCTGGGCAATGGTGAGAATGCGATTTAACCGAAATGCCTGTGGTTACGGCGTCTGTTAAAAAGAGTTACCTGAGCAGTTGGGTCTTCACTGCTGTGCAGTCAGTACACATTCGGATGAACTCGTCGTTGAGACCCTCCCCCTCATAAAAAAAATCCTGGATCCGCCTATGTCAGCCCTCCAACTTTGTACGTCTGGTCTTTGTAACTTAAAACTTTGTGTTACATCAGGGAGAATGCAAAACGTTCTTTAGTCTTATCTGAGCGCTTCTGCTACCAGTTATGCTTTTTAAGCTCACAATATTTCGCTATGGTTGCATTATAGCAAACTTCGCTAAAGGCTTTTCGTGAATCAACAGGATAGGTAGTAGGCACTGAGCCCACTTTTAAATCCTAAATCTTGCAATCACATATGCATTGGCGGATCCAGGGGGGTGGCTAAGGGGGCTGAAGCCCCCCCTAAATTTTTTCAGATACATTTTTTGATACATGGTTTCCGACACGGAAACGTCCATTGTGGTGGTTTTTTTGGATAACCTTTAAATAATCCATTCTTGCACAGGGATAAGGACAAAATATTAAATGCAAAGCTTATTTTGCTCAATTTGGGCAGTCCGAATGTGTTTATTTCACTATACATGAAAGTTCTAATGAATACATTTTTATACAAAAAATATGGTCCCAATGTCATATAAATACGTAAGTGTCCACATGGAGTATTTAGGCCTACATTATATATACCTTATATAAACGGCACGTACATAGGCGTAGCCAGGGGGGGCAGGGGGCTTTGGCCTTCCAAAACTTTTTAGAATAGGCCTATCTGGTCATTTTGTGCTTTAAGAGGCAGTTTCTCAAACACAATACTATTGCTCGCCTAAAATCAAACATTTTGACCCACCTAAAATTTTGGGCTGGCCATGCCGCTGCGCACGTAAGTATTCAAATTCTTGTTTCATTTGAGTAAGATTGGGATTCTTGTGGACAAAAGAGGAATAAATAGCTGACTCAGAACTGTTGCTGGAAAGTTTTCAATAGGGGAGCTTTGCGTTTGTGCGGGGGGGCTTGATATTCTAAAAATTGACCAAAACTCCACTTGATTTATAGTGTTTCACGTTTCAATTCGGGGGGCTTGGAGTTTTGCTTGGGGGCTAAGTCCACCAAAGCCACCCCCGTGGCGACGGGACTGAGCGTGCTGTGGACAAAAGTTGAATAAACTGCAGATCATACTATTGTTTCCTACAAGCTTTTATGAATGAGTGCAGCTCATGTTATTACTGTACTTAAGCGAAGGCATTAAAATTACGCTACAACGAACTTACAATGCAGTTAACTACAGGTTAGATTAGAGAACTCAGTGACAACGTAAATTCCAAAACAGCAAATCTTACAGTAAAACGTAGCCTACATGTCAGGTAAGCTTACAATGAAGCGCGCTAGATTAGCTGTAGACTATGCTAAAGACGACTACTGATTAGCATCAGACCTACCAGCAGGGGTGTAGTGGGGTGGGAACGCGTGGGAACGACGTTCCCACAGATTTTTGCACTAGTAACGTTACTTGAAGATTTTCATTTCAATTTGTACGTGAAGCGCCTGGAGCAAAATAAATGAATAAATGACAATTTTTTCTCGTGTATCTCACCGTAGCACTAAAGTGAAACAGGAAGATCCAGTGTGGAAATTCTTGTAGGCGAATCAGTCTTCCTTTATGTTTGGTGTGGGAACGCCGTTCCCTCGCCTCTTTTTTAGCAATACGTTCCTGCCTGCCAGCAACGATTTTTGGACAAAAGTTCAGCTCAGCACGAAACCAGATGCTTTTTATCGACCAACATTCTGCTGTCTCTAATAATTTT
>JGI24159J19872_10010544_pt1 | contig 12120 bp, 8 predicted proteins | sample Ectturendosymbi4_FD_19872 | JGI IMG/M metagenome (IMG submission 19872)
CCTCGTCTTCCTTCATGTATTTGCGTATTTCATGCTACTGCGATGCATACTTAAATTCAAGCGACTTGCGTGTGGGAGTGACGACGTTACTCAATACAATAGTGCCCCCACCAGCATGTCTAATGTGTAAATAAGGAAAAGCTGCAAATCAACTTCATTACCTTTCAAATAGACTGTGAGTTATAAAATTTGTTCCATAAAGTTCTGAAAAGACACTATCAAGTAAGAGAAAAAAATTTATACCAAATGATAATTACTTTCACTGTCAGAGAATGAAGCTTCTCATAATACAGTATGGACGACCGTAGCGCGGTTAGATGGTGCCTGGGGAAAGAAAGGGTTGTAGCGAGGCTAGATAGTTCTAGGGGAAAGAAATACGTCTGACCCATGTTCGAACCTAAGGTCTTTCGGAAGCAAATGTGATGATGAAAAAAGTACTTGCGACATTTTTGGGACTTTTCGGCGCACCCCGCAGTGATTCGACGCCCGGGGAATTGTACTTTCCTTGCCTCCCTTCATGCCCCTGTGGACGACTGTAAAAAGGGGTCCCTGCTGAGCATATGTAGCGCATATGCAATCACAAGAGTTTTGTTATGTTCAAACATAGACCTGTTTTGTACTCCATTAATCTGTATGAAATTCAGTTTACCTTTTCAATTAGGTCAATTTCAAATTGCAGTCTAATAGGCTATTCTTTGTCACGGCACTTTTTAGTCAATGAACACTGGTAAGTTTTTGCAAACACTACATAGACCTCGCCAAAGTTTTCCTGCCAAATTTGCCAGGAAAACTGACACTAAACCTAACCTTGTATGCGAAACTTCAACACAATAGCTAGCTCTACCCCCAACCCCATAACCCCTAATGCGGCTTACAGAGAAGTGCATAACACCGTTGCCGGCATTTCCCCTTCTTAGGCTTGATCAAAAGGTCTTATCACGGTTGGCTGAGTATAATGGCGTCATCAGAGCTCCCCTTTTCAACATTGCCTCGGGCCCCCCAAACTCTAAGTCCACCACTGGTGATAACAACAACAAACGAAAAATGAACAGATAAAAGAACAAATGAGAAATGAACAGATAAAAGATGTTTGATTAATGCATGTTTGCAAAGCAAAAATAACCAACAAGATTTACTGTACTGGCTAATTTTAAAAAAGCTAAAAATCCATTTGCACAAAAAATAGGATAAATAAACAGATTTCGACGGGAAAGCCACTATATTTAATATATATTTGTGATATAATGTATTTTGCATTCTTGCTGCGTGATTTAATGCAATCTATCCGTTATTCAATGCAATTACTATGTTTGCTAACGGCTGACATGATAGCCTGCTGCATACATGACGGAAATTGGTCGCCATTTCCGGTCTCTCATGTGAACACATTGCGCTGCTGTTCACCATTCTGTACCGAACCGTTTAATGTTACGTTGTTCTGGCTTCACATGTATTGAATAGATTGTTGTATATCTGAATATAATCAAAAGGAGGCAATCAAGTTTAGAGTGCTGTACTGGATAGTTACTAACGGACGATTAAGTAGTGAGAGCCTTCGAGAGCCTTAATTTCGCCTAGCTTTGGCTTGGCAATTTCAAGACGTCAGATCGCTTAGTTGGGAGACTGACCCATGCTCCTGCAAAATCTAGGTAGACCCTTAAACTGGAATCGTAAGCTACAATGCGTTCCTCTTCAACCATCAACGATCCTACATTGGGGTCTAGACCGGGAATTGGGGATGCATCTTCATATATTGTTATACATTCGGCTTTAATGTTTTGCGAATTCTTACTTCGTGATGTCAGGCAATATTCTATTCGTGATTCAATGCAATTTTCTTGCTTACCAACGGTCTAACAGTTGACATGATAGTCTGCTAACATAAACAAAAACGCGTTCCTCAGTCGCCACCAAAGACCCTAGACCTGGGGTGGGCAAACCGCGGCCCGCGAGAGCATTTTGTGCGATCCGCAGGGTAGCCACATCTACGTAGTACATGTTTCGAGTTTATGTTAAAGTAAGTTTATCGAATAGATTAGAATTATCGAGATTTTTTCCACACGTTTTATTCGAAACGCATTTTACTCAACCGGAAGTGAATATTGTTACCTTCATTCTGTGCTAACTAATGTAAAAAGTTTTGCTAAAGTTTTTTTTTATGGGTGTAATATACTGTGTGTAATATATGCGCCCCCGGTACCAAGAAAGTTTTCAGTGTGGTCCTCCGTACAAAATGATTGCACACCCCTGTCCTACACCCCTGCCCTAGACCATTCAAGTTGCTCTGAATCGCCTTTTTAGTCATTACTCATGAAATAGATGAGCTACATCAAAATCGTAGACATTGTTGCAAGGGATACCACGGTAAATCTCATGATGTTGCTTTTTGCATGCACGGAATTACTGTGACGTACTACAGGGGAAAATCTTATTTTTGATTTATGCAATAACTGGACAGTCACTTTTATTCAAAAGGCTGTGCAGTTAAAAATATGCATGTAGGAAAAAGGTTTTATTTCACAAAGAAATGTCGCTAATACTGTCAACTTTGCACAAAATGGCCTCATCCCTCCTTTATCGAGCGTAGGGGAAGTCAAATGTTTTTCGTCTTTAAGACTCCATTACTCGTCACTGCACCTCAAAATTTTGTCTTTTCGTTCCCGATCTGATCTTTGAAATAGCAGTTTGTCCAAACAATTTTCGTCTGAACTGCCTGATAAAGACAATCACAATTTTTTTGAAACAATTGGCCACCAAACCGTTAAAATACAGCAACTTGACGTTTGCAGAATTTTTAATATGATTTATAAACATTTTCAACTTGATCGATTTTCTCCCAATCGCATTTGTGTATAGAGTAAAACTTCTAAGTCTAATATTTACCTGAAAAAAGAAAACACCTTGTAGTTAATAAATAATGCAACAACATTTCAGTTAATCAAAGCTGACAAAAACAAACAAATACCAACTACAAACAATGTTGTGTTAAGCAAGGATACTCCGACAAGCTTTAGGAGACGTAGTGACGATTGTCATTATCGAAATACTGTTGTATTGAAGTATGAGATTAAAGAGAGTATGTGGGCATCGAACGCAGTTATCCTCCACAGCTTGTTTGTTAATAATAATTTTTCAACTACTTTTGCGCAAAAAAAAACTCATTTTCAGTAAATATGATGTCTAAGCGCTGGTCATTTACCGAGTGGCAGCTCAATCAACTGCTCTTAGTGCTTCAACAATTAAAGCAAAATAAATTAATTTTTGAGAGATGGATCTGTTGTAATAAACTATCTACAAAAACACAAGCAACTTCCACGTGATAAAAGAATTGATTATAAAATCCTGAATGTTTCATTGCTTTATTCACCTTTCAGCACAATTTCAATGAGCAAGCTGCAGTACTTTTTCTTCAACCCAGTGACAGAGCCGGCATGATGGCCTAACTTGGAAAAATATTTTATTCATCGGTAAATCAGTTTTCATGGCAAAAGTTCAATTTGGAACGACATAGAACAATACATATATTTTCAGCAAGCTTAGCTTAAGTTTTTGTTTTTTCGGTCTTGCAAACTTTTCTAATAACTTAGGACTTTATATATGTTTATAACCAGCTTCAAAGAAACACCCAAAAGCTCAAAATATTGAGCTCTCCCACTGCGTAAAAACAACATTTTCAGTAGAGAAAAATTTTTCTTTTATTATCAAACAAGTCATTGTCTTGATTGTACGAATTGAATCAAAAATGTCAAAGCATCCAAAATTTCAATCACGGCTGATTTCGAAATTTTTCTGATTGTTTTTGATCTATTTTCATTGGGAAATGAAGCAACGTTGATACAATGCAGACAGCTCTGCCTCTAGAACAAATTACTGTGTGACAGTCCCGACGCCACGACGGGGATTTTGTAGGCTTAGCCTCCCAAACAAAGCTCAAGCCCACAAATGTAATATAAAACGCTAGAAACCAGTGAATTTTTATCAATCCGTATTTTGTTATGTCCTGTAATTTATGGCCAGAGCAGTACTTGCCGCTGTCACATAGAATAACATCGCCTGATCATTTTTGGTATGTTCGTGATGTAATAAATGTAATTGGATTTGAGCGCAAAGCGTCAGCATGCCACGTAACACTACGCATCTTCAGTTCTACAGTCTTTTTCAAATAGATGTTCAGTCCTACAGTCTTATTAAAATAAATGGCTGACAGCCTCAGGTTTGTTTTCAGCAATTTTACGTGATATTATTGCAGCGTTTCTATGTCACAAAGTCATTTGGTTCTGAACTGCCTGCATTGTTTTAACGTTGTTTCATTTCCGATTGAAAATGGAATAGGAACAATCCGAAACGTTGCATAANAAACCCGAAAAACTTTATTTAAGGCTATGTTAGTTTTGATGCAACACGTTTATAGCAATAACTTTTGTTTACTTGGGTGACTGCAATATGCGGCAAGTGAAAACTTAAAATTTGCATCTTGCCAAGACTTCATAGGCTTAACGCTTTTCACCAAGGAGCGCAACAGCGATTCACGCAGTGGTTGCGGTTCGAGCACTCACCCGTTTCGAATAGGAGACGCTCCACCACTGCGTTATCACCGCTCCAAAGTTCATTTCATATCCCTACGTTATGCTCCAAAAGTAATTTGACGTAAGTTCACAACGCAGGTCTGTATCGCCCTATCATTCGCATTGTAGAAAGTCTTCCCGTTGTATTCTGTTAAAAGTGATTTCAAGATAATTAGACACATCCAACACTTTGTTCAAATTTTCAGGTTATAAGTTAAACTGTTGTCTTGTTGACTGCTACTCCATTCATGGGTAGAGCAACCATGCACTTCTTCTCAAAAATTATTGTTCTCTTCGGCTCAATGACTGTCTTGACGATTTTGCTCATCTGCACAAAGAAGAGAGCTGTATTGACTAATCACGTTCTTTTATCCATGCAAAATCCGAAGGATCACATAAACGAAAGGACCCTCCCCGATTGCGTTACCTTCTTGAATAATGCACAAGCAAAGGCGCCAAGCGCAAATATACGAGGTCAAGTGGTGAGTAGTGTGAACAACTATTTCTGATCAAAATCCCAACCGCTTTTATCTTGATATGCAGTCAACAGCGATGAGCGCCGGTGTTTATCGGTGTATTTTCAAGCTAGTTTCTCCATTTGAAAAACAAGCACTATGTGTTCTGTTGTAAATATTACGGCAAGTAACACTGGAAACCTTCAGCCAACTTGTTTAACGCGCTCTTTCTAACAGATGAAGGAAACAAAGAAAACGAAATCAACCAACGTCGAAAATCACAAGGAAAAAAATAACTGAAAACACGTAAAAAAATACCAAATTTCAGCTCACGACTTCGTCAGTGCACAGTTCAGAGCACACATAAGAACCACAACTGTTGTGAGACTGCAGCGCGTAACCGCGTAACAAAATGACTCAGCACTCAACAAAATGACTGAGCACTCAACTGTGTTCTCAAGAATCCAAATTGTACTGCAAGACGACTACACTGGAGTCACCCACGATGGAAGGAGCGAGCGGTTGAAACGATTTTTGCTTCTCAGTTTCAAACATCCCTGCAATTACCCGCCCTGAGTCGAGCTCATGAACCAAAATGTAACCGGTGAATAACTCAGAGACCATTAGGAATTCACNCAAAAATTTCAATACAAATCGACCGGTGGGTGTCGGAAGGGGGGGTCAGGGGAGCGCTGGCTTCCCTGAATTTTGTAATTATATATTTTTCTATTAAATTTTCAGCAGAAAAAATTGTTCACTTAGTTTCGAGTGGGTAAAATGAAATTTCACCACTGCTAGCCCACCCTGGAAAATCCTTTTAGCTTCCCCCTGAAAAATCCGCTTTCCACTTTCCACACCACGGAAAAAATTCTTCCGACGCCCATGTTTCGAGCTAAAACCAAACAAGACGTAACTAAAATGTGGATTTTAAATGTGTTTGAACTCGTCCGGGAACATTGTTTCAGGTCGGCGTGCTCACCGCAGCGAAATGTGGATCAACCGCTTTGAAAACTATGATGGAGCAACACCCCGACATCGAACTATTGAAAAATGACAAGCAGTATGACATCGGACGCGGCTGCTTGGAGTATTCAAAGCTGAGGTAACAATCAAGTCACGCGTGGTAATTGCGCTATGTCTGACGACTGATTGTCATGATTGTTTTCCCACTCCGCCGAACGCCGTTCTTTATCACGTGTAAGCAGGCCCGAAACCAGGGGGCTTTGCCTCCCCTAGAAAAATTTTCGCCCCTGGAAAAATATGTTGGGCACAATTGGAAAGTATCGGACATAGTTTAAAAATTTGGGCCACTCTCAGAAAACTCTTCGCCCCTCTTGGTGTCCCAAGCTGGTTACGGGCCTGCGTGTAAGTGACATGCTTCGGGGATTATACGATAGTAAGCCTTCTGCAATGTGCTGAGGCATAGGCGTAGCCACGGGGNGCAAAGGGGCCATGCCCCCCCAAAAATNTTAGAAAATACAGTCATTTTGCGCTTTGAGAGGCGTTTTTTTCTAAACAAAATAGTGTTATTGGCCTAANATGAAACATTTTGCCCCCNAAAAAATCTTTGGCCCCCTCCAAAGTTTTGGTCTGGCTACGGCACTGTGCTGAGGTGTTCATTTGTTGCTCGCTGCATCTGGTACTGCGCAGAGCTACTTACTAATTTATTTTGCTTGCAGTTTGTACTTCGTTTCTAAATATTTTAAAGCTAACTAAACTTGCCGCATCACGCTTGAACGCAGCGAAAGTTCTTGCAATGATGATGACGATCAAACCCGTGTATTGTTTGCTTTATTCATGTAGTTGATGTTCAGCCAAGCGGTGTTTGATGTAGAAGAGTCGCATGTCAATGAAAATAGATTAGCTGTGAAGTAAAAATTACGAATTTGTGTTGCGTTTCAGAGAGGTGATCTTCAAAGAGAAGTATGATAATCCTCACAAAGTTGTGGCTTTTGCTCATAACAACTACTTGTTCTGTCCGGAGGTTTTCAAGTTGTTTGAAGAAGAAAAACCTTCGAAGCTCATTTTTCTGTTTTGCAACCCAGTCAAACGTTCGTTTTCAAGTTATCTCCAACTTTTAGACGTAAGTTCAAGAACCAACTTTAAATAAGCAAAACCGTTGGCAAAAAGATTGGCAAAAAATGATTCAAATGTAATCGTAATGGTCTTTTCAAAAAATCACTGTTTTCACAGTCATCGAAAGACTGATGATTGCAAAAATAGTTAAGTAAACGTTTTAGCAATGCAAACAGTTTTTTTACGAAGTGCCCAACAGAGTATATTATTTAAAGCAGTAGTTTTTGTGCTGTTTTTAATATGACTTTGCAGGATATCCAGGTTTCACATTGCGCCAAATTTGAATTGTCTGTAGAAATATGGAAGTACCAATGGACAGGCCTGGCAATTCAGTTCTGACTTTGATTTGCGATATTCCTTTGAAGTAGTAGAAAAAATGACAAATTAAGGAACGCTTGGCTTCTAAGTTGCTATTAGGTGCTCTGGTCTCAGGGTAGGCCTGCACGAAAAATCGCTAAAAGCTGCCATTTGCAAAACGGACCGACGTGCGAAAGCCGACGAACAACAAATTTGTCTCAATTTCATTTGAATTNTATCAATCTGGCAGCAACAAANCTATGTTATTCTCCATAGGAGTGCAAACAGGTGTGAAAATACATGATGACCTTTCCTAAAGCATTGACTCCCCGCAAGCAACTTGTTTCAAGCCAAGCCAATAAAAGTACTTTCCCAGATGGGCATGTCTGTATTTTGCTATCAAAAGTGTGAGCAATCTTGTCTTTCAAGAATGTTACTGACATACAGGGAATACCTGTTTAAGCTCGGCAACCTACGTCCAGCGAGCCGGATCCAGCCAGCCAAGCAAAATCAGCCTGCCCGCAAGCCGCTTCACAAATTGTACTAACTGTATGACCACTTATCTATGGTACTATATTTTGTGACTCTGCCCTCCATGCAATATCTGGCATTGCATGCTTTGAAATTACCTTGTGAGCAAGGGTGAAGTGCTTNTAAAAAAAAATATGGTAACAAACTCAAAAAGCTTGTCATTTTCTAGTAAAAAGTGTGGGANCGCGCCAAAAAACTAAACATCAGTAATTAAACATTATTGCTANTAAGAGATCTTATTATTTATTCNTTTATGCGCCGTCTGGAGCTACACATGGGAAATCTGAGTGGAGCTACACATNTGAGTGGCAATCTGCGTAAAAATAAACATCTTCATGCCAGGCTACTATGAAAAAAATGTGGGAACGTGTTCCCGCCTAACTACACCCCTGCTTATGAGAAATGTATGATTTACTGTAGAACAAGTCAGCTGAAATTGCAAATTATGCTCACTTCGCTACATTGTAAGAGAACAAAGCGACGAGCAGTACTTCAATTTATTCCGTGATAAGAAATTTAAGAACTGAATGTTCATCCCGCTTTGGTGGCGTTTGTTCTCTCAAACGACATCAGATTGCTCAGTCCTCCATTTGGTGCAGCCTGCAGGTGGACGCGCTGCAGAAGAAGTAACAAATGAAACTAGTTGTGCTGCAGTCAGAAAATTACAAGCCGAGGGTGTATCACTGCTTGACCTCTATGAAAAGTATCTTAAATGCAAGCAATATCCCCACTTCAAATCGTGCCAAAAAAGCATCAGTATTTGGCAACATATGCGTGTGAATAACTCTTTTCATCAATGAAACCTACCTAGCAAGAGCAAGTTGAACACAGCTTACTGATGATCATTTGCAAAGTGTTTTGCTTCTTGCCTCATCCAATTTACCAACTAAACTGCAGAAACTTGAATTATCACATTAATGTTGTGCTATCAATAGATGTATGTTGCATTTTGTTTTCAGTTACGAACTGTAAAGATGTGAAGTCAATCTGATGATGGGCGTCGGAAGGATTTTTTCCAGGGGAACAATGGTGAATTTTTCCAGGGGTGGCCAAGAAGTATTTTTCATGGGGGGCATCAGTGGTGAAATTTCATCTTACAAACTCCGAAACTAAGAGAAAGCATTTTTCTATTAACAAAATATCAAAATTCAAAATCTATCCCCTTCCGACGAATCTGATTAAAATTACATTAACTCGCAAGCTTTAAGAACATCATCAATTGTGAAGGGAACGGAATTGTTAGTGGAAAATTAGCACGGCCGCCAAGACCTTGCATAGTTTGGCCCGCGGCTAGAGAAAAGTATGTTGTTCACAACCTTTGCTCATCGGGCCCTTTGGACCTTTTCACAAATTCATTAACACCTCCAACATTTTATCATAATTTAAGCTGTTAAACTGAACTTGCTCTGCTGCACAATTTACTCACTTTCCCCAGGTAGAGCTTAATGACCCGTGACAACCCCTCTAAATATTTCGCTTAAAAATAAATAATTTTATTTATATATGAAATATGCGTCTGATTACCAGCAATTCAAGCACAAAGTCATTTAAAAGAATGTCGTCCAAGCTAAATGAACATTAATACAATCATGTGCTGTAATAAACTCAAAAATCCAAGCTAAAAATATGGATAAGTCTGTTTTTTGGCTTCATGCACATTACTATGAAGGAAACGTTAGCGCTGCCACAACAAAGATCGTGTTCAAGTGCTTTAAGTCGTGATCTAAATTTTAATTTAATTCGCAAAAGCAATAAAAATGCCAACTCACAAATCTACTGTATGTTGAAGGAAATAACAATACTTGAATATCAGATTCAGCAATCCGTCTGCATCAGTTGCGCATCAAAACACTAAAATCACATAAATTCCTTTCAAAATATATACACGTTGTGTCAGGCCCGTAACCAGCTTGGNACACCAGGAGGGGCGAAGAGTTTTGAGAGGNGCCCAAATTTTTTAAACTATGTCCAATATTTTTAAAGTATGTCCAACACATTTTTCCAGGGGAGGCGAAACATTTTCTGGGGGGGANCTTTCCCCCCTGGTTACGGGCCTGCGTTGTGTGTATAATCACCATGTTGCAGCTAAGCCAGATCCTCTTGCATACCTGGTTAAGTTAAGAGCCAACTCTCCCATGAAAGTATAGTTTGTTTGAAGTTCTAACACGGCTACTTGCATGGCTGCGCGCTTCACCACCAAGCACTGTATTTAAACTTTGGAACATCACAACATGGCAAATCGGTGTTTCACTTCATTTCGTCCGACAATGCACACTCCAGCAGTAATTGCTGCGACTTCAATGGCTTGATGTTGCCTTCCATAAATTTCCTGCTTGTTCAAACATGTTGAAACCGCCAGGCAGAGAAAATCAGCGCACGGCACTTTATTTAACCAAGGGTGGAACAGGGCAATTCAACATTCCAACTTCGGTAAAATATCAAGAACTAAAGATAATTTGTGGAAAATGAACGACATCCAAATTTAATTAATTACACTCGAGACTATGGCCCAAGTGAATTTTTTCAAATGGGGAGAATTTTTTTCAACCTGCGGCCGTGCAGTCGCATGCGGTCTTCCATAAAACTTTATGCGGCCGTGTACAAATGTTACGGCGGCCGTGCATTGATAAAAACATTTTGTGTACCGTATGAGGATGCTCACTAGAAAGACGGCTAAATAGATGTGTGGAAGCAGGTTAGGCTCAGTGTGTGGAAGCAGAACAGAACCAAAGAAATATAAAAAAATCGCGAACTCACTGGCGGCCGTATTTCATAAAAATAAACGTAACGCGGCCGGCAAAAGCGAAACGTTTGTGCACACCTGATCTAGAATTAGATAATAGTTACAAGGAATGCTGAGAAGCACTGCCTTAAACAGCAACTGAAAAACATGTTAATGGTTAGAATTCGCATCGTAGTGCTTTTCAAACTAGAGTTGACAATAACACTATTTTCAATAAATATACATGCGTCAGCAGTTTCCATTTGAATCGCATATATTTTAAATTGTAACGTTTAGGGCGAAAAAAGTTTTGCATCGACCTGTATGTTTGTGTCAAAAGGGGCTGTGACAAGCCGAAATTACCAAAATCTCCTGATATCTTGTTTTCGGAATCACTAATAATTTAGAACTGTGGTGAACAAAGAAAAAGTCTATAACGGAAAAAGTGTTCCTCTGCAAAACACCAAGCAAAAAAACGCATACCTTTTTTCCTTTCCACAGCACGAGAAAGTACCGCTCGGGCAACCCTTGGAAACATTTGAGTCGATGATGGCAAGGACAAGCAAAAAATTAGAAGCTTTAAATGGAAACAGCTCGAATGTGATTGCTTTCTTACCCAAACCGCCGCTGATCGCCGAAAGCGACCTGGAGCATTCCTTAATTTCCGCAGGCCTGTACTCGTTCTACATCAAAGAGTTTTTGCAGCAGTACAGCAGAGAGGACATGCTTTTCCTCACGGGCGAACAACTCATTCGCGACCCTGCAGGAATAATGAAAAACATTCAGAGCTTTCTTGGACTGCCACAAATACTGGGAGCAGAAAACTTTGTCGTGGACGAGCGAACTGGCTTTTATTGTACGAGGCTGAACAATCAAACCAAATGCCTGTCCGTCAGCAAAAGCAGACAAGGGCCGGGCAGGCCAGCGATTGTTCCAGCGGTTGAAAAAAAGCTTCAGGACTTTTACACCCCATTCAACGCAGATCTGGAATCAATAATCTCGTGTCGATTCCATTGGGAATGAATATTTAGTTCAAGACTGCGTGAACTGGACTCAATTGTAGCCGGAGGAATTGGCACAACAGGCCACCCACTGACAACACTCCTGGCTTATGAGCAATAAACCAGGAGTTTTAGACACCTGGGAGGTCCGTAGTTTAGATGACCCTTGGTCCTTCGCAGCCTCCAACGCCCTCGTGCATTCTATACATCGATGTACTTGGACGTCATTGCAGTTATTCATCATAATAATTATGATGGCGCCACTCATGCATGTGTTTTAAAAGCTTGTATTTCATCAAAGTACAGTAAATGCATCAGCGCCATCAAGCGTATACTCTATTCTACCGCAATGCATATATATCCTCGTCTTCTTTCGTGTATTTATGTTTTTCTCTTTTCTGCGATGCATGTTTTAAGTCTAGCTTTTTGCGTGTGGGAGTGAAGACGTTACACAATACAATTTCAATAGACCT
>JGI24159J19872_10010545_pt1 | contig 12119 bp, 8 predicted proteins | sample Ectturendosymbi4_FD_19872 | JGI IMG/M metagenome (IMG submission 19872)
TGTTTTGCAACATGGTAGTAGGACATTAAACGATTCATGAAATTTGGGTGACTTGGAGAAGATTTAATTTCGAGTGGGAGAGAATTCCACAAGCTACCTTTCGGAGAAAAAAGTTAAATGCCAGTGATTTTTTAAAAAGTGGAATCTGAACGTCTAGATTGTGGCGCAAAGTGTAGGGAACAAATTCACAGAACGATCTAAAGAGATTCAAAGACAATGGGCAGGGTACCAAACGAAAAATTATTTTAGAATAATAGCGGAGTATAGATATTTCTCTGCGATGGATTAAAGCAGGGGTCGGCAACCTATGGCCCGCGGGCCGGATCCGGCCCGCCAAGCAAAATCATCCAGCCCGCAGCCCCTTTACAACTTGTAGTAACTGTATGGCACGCATAGTAGTGCTATATTTTATGAATCTGCCCTTCTTGCAATTTCTTGTATTGCTTACTTACGACGAACTACTTAAGAGAAACCGCACTGTACTGTAGGTCGTGTTTTGGGTTTTCGCTATGAACTGTGAAAATCAGGAGTAAATCTGGTTGAAATCCTATAAATTCCCAAGTTTTAACATCATAAAAAGCAAAGGGACCGGAATTGGTGGAAAATCAGTACAGCCCGCCATACCTTGCAGATTTTGTTTTTGGCCCGCGACAAGGGAAAGGTTGCCGACCCCTGGATTAAGGTTTTGAGGTTTAGATCAAGTAGAACATCTGAAGAGGATGTAGTTTTTAAACAGCCTAATATGATTTTAGCGGTACATTAAACCACGATAAGGTGTCAATACTCGTATATTGTGCCTTGCTGACCCTTCAGTGAAAACAAAGTCTCAGGTCTACCATATGCAAATTGGGGACACTTGATCCTTAAAATGTAGCACACCACGACGGGGGTTTCCGGATAGAAATAAAAGTTTGTCGCCAAACTCCTCTCAAAAAATTGCCAAACTCAGCAAAAATTCGCCAAACTTCTGGAATTGTTTGCATCTTCACTAAAACATTAATTTTCTCACTGGAAATCAGTCGTTTCAAGCTCTTTTATATTTCGACTTGTATTATACCAGAAACAGTACAGGTTTTCAACATTTTGCAAATATTGCTAAATAATCAGTTTTAACATTTTGCCAACATATTTGATGAGAAGTGATCAATAACATGCTTCTTCTTTCAAAACTTTCATACTTTCATTTGATGTCATGAATTTTCCAACCATCAGCAAGCTTAGAAATAGTGAATATACATATGAATATGTAATTAGCATATATGTGCAAATATAGAGGTCGTACATTTCGCCAAACCAAAAAAATTGGAGCCAAATGCTTTCAAAAAATTGGCAGAAATTCGCTAAATCGCCAAACCATAAGATTTGTAGCCAAACGCTTTTCCGGAATCTGGCGATAAATTTGCCAATGTAGCAACAGTGAGCACGACTGGACACTGGACAGGCAAAACAGAAATTTTGCGCCAATCTTGATCATCACTGAAGCAAATAAAGCTCACTTTTTGTGTGCAAACGAAGTGGATCGGTCCATCAGGGGCTCACAGATTTTGTAAAAAAGACTCTAACTCGAGTCTCGAGTCACTGATTGTTACTCGAGTCGAGTCATTCTATGAAAAACGTGATTCGAGTTGAGTCACCATTTTACTGAAGGTGACTCGAGTCGAGTCCGAGTCACCAAAAACCGTGACTCGAGTCGAGTCATTGACTCGAGTCACGGTATCACTGGCCTGATACAATAGTTTGTTCTTCTGAAATATGGACACCACTACTTCTTAATTTGTGACACAAATATGATTTAGCAATTTACGTTTGTTCTGAATGCATGTAACAAGTCATTTCAATGTTTTGTGTAGTGTACTGCAACAGATCTTGTGTAGCTTTGCTCAACAGTTTATGGTGTGCAAAATTAGTAACACCCTAAAAATATGCCACATGTGATGTGAGAGCTTGGGTAAAACGCAACCTTGCGGTGCAGCACATCGACCTCATCACCAACTTTCGGGTCTCAATCATCCGTTCAGCCCNGGTCGTGTGCAACAAATGCACCGCTTCATGCGCACAGGCATGCATANAAATGTAGATTGCACTCACCGCAACAGTTGCAGACCAACGCACTAGAAGCAAGCCGTGTGCATATAGCTTCATAAAAGNGTNCCAGAAAATGGAGATTCTGCGTTTTTCATTCGGACCCGGATCCGGACACGGAGTCAAAATTTTTGAAAAACTGAACCCAGATCCGGAGTCACTTTTCCATTTCGGCAGTAGCAGAAGTCTGTGTGTTCATTTCTTAAGTAAAAACATGGGTAAAATACGTTTGGATCGATTATTGTAGTTGGAGTCTGAACAGGAGTCGGATTCTCACATTTGAAAAATTGCCGGACCCGGATTCAAAAATTTTGAAACAGGAGCGGAGTCAAAGTCTGAAAAAGTTACTCCGGCCACCTCTGCTGTGCAGTTGACCTTGCGTAACCGTTGCCGGCTACCCAGACACTTCCATACTGAAATGCAAAAATTTTAAGAAATCGTTATTTTCGTACACCTGTATAATTCTCATGCAGTTGTCATAATTAAAACTAGATCTGTTCAAACATTTTTGCTAATCTCAGGTTGCCTCGTCAGATCTCTGAAGGGAAATTGAATAAGACTGACCAAGCAGCCCACTTTTGGAAGTACGAACTAAACTTAACCTTCAGAAGTGATTACTGAAACGGCAACAACTATCGAACCGTATTTCACACTTGATCTGCCAAATATAAAACGCTTTTATAAACAGAAAAGGAAACAGTTTCAAAACTTAAACAGTCTCTACATTAACTAGGTAGTATTGAAAAAAGCAGGCGACACGTTACAGAAAAACAATGGACATTGTAACAATTACGTTACAAAAACGAATTGTGATTGGGGCGTTGAAAACTGCTCAGTTCACTCTGATTTTCGTTGGCAACGGATCCCACGCACTGTGGACCTGTAGCTTTTCCGTAGGTAACGTTGGTATTTTCACTCTTTGAAGAAGCACTCGCACGTGTACATACAGTCCAACTTGTATTAAGCACGTGCCGTTTAAACTGAATCGCGCATGACGATTTTTCTTGATGCGCAGCACGTGCGTCGGGAACGAAAAAGGGACTGAACACCATGTGAGTCGCCGAAACGGCGATTGATTGGAATTGTCTGGTACCCGGTGTTAACCGCTACAGACCCGCACGTCGGCACTACACAAACAGCAAGTTTGCGCATGTTGGTAGGAATAGCGCGGCGCCCTTTAGAAGCAACCGGTGAAATCGGGTTGAAAGCAGAGCTGCATATATGATTGAAACTATGCATTTTTAACATGTACTCCTTCGGCAATGCATTTCTTATAAAGCACAATGCACAGCGATTTTGGAGTCGTGTGAATGAGACCTGGGTTTCCACTTGCACTGAATGCCCTTTCTGATTCCAGAGAAGCGGGCTGGATAGTGAGCTTCACAGTGATTTTGAAGATTTGCAGGCGTGAAAATGTGTAAAACTCATCAGTAACGTTGCTATTTTATCCGGTTAACCGACAGAAATATATTCAGATATCGGATTGCAAAAAACTCTCGTTTAACCGTTATCCGGATAATACAACCGTACTTTCTACTCAGTGGCCTCCAACACCGCCTATACTTCACGCAACTTTCACTTCAAGGCTGCATTTAGCCTACTCGTCCCTTTACCTCACCTCGATGTGGTACCTTTGTGTTTCATCTGCCTATAATGGAGTGCAGTCGCGTTTACAACCACGTCCACAGAACACAGGCCCAAAACGTCACCCAACTGCACTAGAAGTCAAAGTGCACTTCGCCTTGCCGTTACTACCTTATGTAGCACGCACTTGCACCTAACTCTGGCAAATGCAAGCAAACTGTATCGATAGTGGACCTTAAGTGCAACGAAACTGCACTGAAACTTCACCCAAACTGCACCCGCACCGAAGCTGCACCCAAAGTGTACCCAACAACAGTGCTCACTTGCAGGGACGGATTTAAGGAGCGCGGGTCGCTAGGCCATCTTGGTTTTGGGGGCTCCACGCAGGTATGACCTATCTGGTCGCTTGTCTTGAAAGCATGAATGTATGCCCCCCTTAACTGTAGTGCCCAGAGATAATCATGGAGCCGGAGTGCCCGCGGTGTCAAGCGAAATTTCTGATTTCTGAGAAATTGCTGACCTATTCTTGTTTGTCAGTTATTTTGCTTCTCAGAGTAAAGGAATAAAGTTTGGCGATTGCTTTTTTGATGTGTGTGGTGTAAATTCAAACTTTTTGGTTAGATGTCAAATACCCACAACAGGCTTAAAGTGCGGGAATAACTATAAACACTGAAAAATATTGGTCTTAATCGTTGACCTCAATTATTTTTCTTTTTATATTCCTAACCCAAATCTAACCCGACACTTTTACCTAAGCACCAAACCTAAGTCCTAATCATGAGTTTTCTCAGCGTAATTGCCATGTAGAATATTACTCTGCGCATGCGCACATGGCGTGAAGTCAGAAATTTCGCAAGTCAGAAATTTCGCTTGGAGTTTGGATTTTAGGCTGGCGCAGGAGCCGGAGTCAATATTTTAGGTTCGAGTCGGAGCCGGAGCCGGAGGCAACATTGAGGTCTGTGTAGGAGCTAATCAAAATTTTTAAAGGACCTACTAAAATTTCTGTTATGATGCTTGTTGTTGTCAAGTTAAACAGAATGAAATTGAGACGTGTTTTTTGACCATCGTCGTCATATGTCACAAATGTCTGACACTGGGTGGGAGTACAATGCATTTCACCACTGATGATGGTTTAAGAATTCAGTGCCTATGCAAAATACAGTGTGTAAGTGATAATGCAGTTTGGGAATCCATGCCGTAACCATGCGGATGTTGGGGTAATGTATTTAATGATGTGGGCAAAATCACAAGACACATGACAAAAAACAATGGTCAACAAAACAGACTATAAAGAAGTAACAGTGTGCCGAAATCACATTTGCTGGTAGGATTTGACATGCCATTGTCAGAAATAATGTACAGTAGTACCAGTGTTGCCACTTCTGATGTTTTGAGAGAAATTTCTGATGTCTGATGTTTTGGCAACAAATCTGATGTTGACTGAGCTGTTGTTTTTGTTTCCCAAATATTCTATCCTTTTAGAATAAAGATGAGTTAAATTCATGATTTTGACTTCCTTTCACCATATTCTCATCTCCATGGGCAGGGCATACTATGGAATGGAATGTAAATCTTCCATCTTCCACAGCAGGCAAAATCTTCCAATTCCATAGGTAAAATCTTCCATTCCATACCATACCTAAAATCTTCCATTCCATCTTCCATACTTTTCCATACCTAGTGTTAAACTAACGCCCTATGCTAACACCTCTGATAATAAACGAAATGGGGATAATCCACACTAAAGAGGTACGTTATACAAGAACAACTTACAGTAAGAAGAAACGCGTTTAATGAACGGAAAAGAACTCAACTTGTGAATGCTAACTACCAACATTGAATTGATATGCTCACACATTGGTGCGTTGCAAGATAGTTGCTTGCAAAGTGTCTTCTGCCAAAGAATTGCGCAAACCATTTAATATAAACTTTACGCCACTGAAGAGTCTTTCAACTGACATTTGTGTCATTGTAACCGCAAAAACAATCCATGCCAGTTGTGAAAGCACATTGCTATCTTGTTCAGCCCAGTAATGAAATGCACAATCTACTTTTGTATAATTCTTCAAGTCAAAAATGTTGATAAGGGATGTGATAAAAGATGAGCAAGCGACCTGACTCAAATTAGTCTCCTTTCCTTTGGACATAAGCAACAGTTGCATAGGTGTAAGTTCATGGTCTTTGCCACTAGTAGGCTACTAGGCTCTTCTTGACTGCACAAGCTGTCCTCTTGGTGTTTCAGTAGCAGAAGTCTTTTATAAGCAGAAGGCTTGGAGCTCACGTGTAGCTGAGTTTCGCTGTTCTTTAGTCAAAAGCACTTGGTACTCCAGATCAAGGTAAGTTGCAGCCAACACTGGTGGAATCACATGTGATTTTTTCCTTTCTTTCATGTGTTCCATTATCATTGTTGCTAGTGGAGTAGAAATATGCACTTACGATAGCATAGTCAGTTGCCAATGACCTAATGCAGCGTTTCTTAACCTTTTTCTACCTCAGCACCCCTTTTGCTCACGTCTAAGCAGTCCAGCACCCCCTACCATTAGCTAACACCATTGTCCAAACGTATTCCTTTTACATTTGACCGCCGCATATGTGACCTTCCCCAGCACCCCCTGAAATTGCTTTCAGCACCCCAGGTTAAGAAACCCTGACCTAATGTCTTACCTGGGGTTAGCGCACTCTCTTGAAGTTTTGTAGTGAGTATGCGTACTGGGGTCAAAGACTCCACAGCTGTTTCAATCAACTTGGCTTCAGAGCGCTGCTACTCAAATTTCCAAATGCAGTACAAATATGAAGCTTCACCATCACGCGTAAAAACTATAATCTTTGACGTACTTTTTCTTTCCATTATATTTTTACTAAATGCAATGTCGGCTAATTATCGTCGTATTTAAGCTTATAATTCGAACGTTTATACGTACAGCAGAAAACAGGTGTGAGCTAATGAAGTANGCGAACAAAAGCTATANAAGCTATCTACATAGTGAGTGAGTGAAGCTGAGCGTCGCAATGAAACATTTTACTGCACTGGTGCGCAAAGCTAAATTCGCTTTCAACGAGACACTTCACATCACGTTTGAAATGAGACCTCAGAAGCTGATGTAAGTTACTAAACCTACTTAGCATACGGTATTGACAGTGGCAACAGAATTCGCTTTAATCAATCTGAGCATAACAAACTTCAACTTACAGAAATGTGACGAAACAGATCTGAAGGAATATTTGCCGGACATTACACAAATTATCTGAAACAAAACTAGTCTACTAGTTGCCACGGCCAGCGAGCACGCCTTAATAGCTCGCTTCAGGGCCGGATTAAGGGGGGGGGCAACGGGGACAATTGCCCCGGGCCCTCCGCTCCAAGGGCCCCCCGTGATGGCATTTATTTGTTTTAAATAACATATTCGTTTGAAAAATTGTCGTGATTCAAAAGAGATACAAGAATACAAACTCTATATTCCGATGTTGCGTTGAGTATCATTGATGATTTCTCTGCAAGTTTGACTTTCTGCCAGTTTTAATAATCAATACTGAATATAAATGTTTCCGGTTTTGTTCAATGCAATTATATTTGAATTTTGCTTGTAACTTTTCCTAATAATCGTCCTTTTGGCATAGATGCATCTACTCGTGCATCACGCCTACTGCACAAATGTCGCGAAAACGATACTATTTGCGTGCTTAAGTAGCAGAAATTAGTGCTGCTGTGGTTGCGGTTTAGTATCAATGATTCCGTAATTTCTTGTGCCGTCTGGTGGTAGCCGCACCCGAACTGCGACCTGTGTTTCGTCATAAAGGGTAACATATGGTGGAAACGCACTTTCCCTCCAATGGCTACTATTCTTGCGTTACATCAGGGGTTCTCAACCGGGGGAAATTCCCCACATGGGAATTTTGTATTTGCAAGGGGCGAATTTTGTATTTAGGATTTTAAAAAAAATGTAATATAGTAAGCATGCATTAGTTGTTGCGTCCAGTTATGTAAGTTCATTGATTGTTTTGTGGTGTAGCATTCCCAGCTGCTCCCTAAATTGCCACCCATTTATGCGCAGCATACAAATTATAGCCCATGTCGGCTCTGGACTTTGTTCAGAACGGAAACACTATCGATATGACGCGTTGCTACGTAACAATGGGCGGTTCTGCGATTAAGACATATATATCCAAGACATCTTTCCGTTTGTCTCCACATATCTATGCGAGTCTGGCTTCTCAACTCTCTTGCAAATGAAAACAAAACAAAGAAACATATTGGATGTGGAAATGACATGCGTTGTGCGCTTTCCAGTACTTTTCCGCGGATCTATGAATTGTCAAAGAAAAAATAATCACAAGTATCCCTCTGACCGTTAAATTCGTATCATGACTACAATACATTTCTTTTGGGTCTTGCATTATTCTTTTCATTTTAAAATATCCTTCCGAAAAGTTATTTACTAATAATTTGGTATTAATTAAATTAGAGGCCAAAGAGCTTATCAACTGTCAAGATTTTAGTTTCTCTTCTTAGTGTACTGATGTAAAAGTGTTATTTACAAACTAAATTTCTAATGGAGGGATTTTATCTGCGAATAACGGTTCAAGGGGTGCATGGGATGAAGAAGGTTGAAAACCACTGTGTTACATCATAAACATATGAAGCTAGTCAAGCCATTTACACCACATGTTATTGCGTGGTCCATCAGGAAAGGTTTTTGATCAGTCGATTTGTAGAACGAAAAAGCAGAAAACGAGATTGCAGTGTTTAGCTAGCTCGATGCTGAAATCTGTAATGCCATCAACAACTAAAATTGGCGAAGTTTCTGAGGAGAAAAAGCGTAAGAATCTGGCAGTCTTAGCTAAAACGCCGCAACGGAAACGTTTTTTCCAGCAAAGCTTTTAAGCAGCAATGTTAAAACAGTGGCGTTAACCAGAGCACCTGAAAATGTAGGTGAAAATCACNACATAAGTTTCGAAGCACCTTTNACACTCAGACTGGCTGGCCATATTGACATGTTATTTTCCGGTGTTTTGTTTGNAATCTTTGGTTTCTGTTTATTGTTCGGGTGAATATTGTTTCTTGCTGAGTCACTCTCTAGCCTGTGGAAATATTTTTTCTTAGTAAAAATACACTGTAATGTTTATATCATAAACTCTCTTCTCGCAGCTAACTGTATGTGCAACTGAGTATCGTATTTATTCGATAGTAAGCCGCGACTTATAAAGTTTTTGCAGCATTTCATGCGGCTTACAATCAAGGGCGGCTTACACTTTTTATTTCTTTTCTTTATCAAAAGGTATAGATGACGCTCAGTCTTTCCTTGGCTACGTTTTGTCGACCAAACACTTCTTTCGCATTCGATTTTCTTCAGCATCACGTGCACATCCGTCGCAGGAGGGATTNTGATAAACANAAAGCAGTTGTAGTGGTGTAAGCATCATCAATACCGAGGTTGCCAATTAACGGGTAACGCACGAGTACGCGAAAGTCACGACTGCATCCAGAGACTTAGGTAACCTATGTTCAAGTCCGGTTTACAATCAAGGGCAGTTTACATTAATTTTTAACACCATTTCGTGAGGCTTACAATCAAAGGCGGCTAACAATCGTGTAAATTCGGCAGGCAAACAAATGACTACCGGAAAAAACACACGAGAACGTTGCGAATCAGCGAAAACAAATTTTACAAACGATGACGTCATGAAATACGTCATAGGGGCCCTCCAGTGAAAATTGCCCCGGGCCCCCATACCTGTGGTGGGTTTAAGGTTGGGGGGGCCCGAGGCAAGACTAAAAAGGGGGCCCATCTGATGACGTCATCATACTCAGCCAACCGTGACAAGCACTTTTGATCAAGCCTGAGGTACAGCCACCGAAGGATACGTTCCTGAGACTACGGCATGATTGACATCGCAGAAGGAGAAAATGCAAAAGGGTATTCATGACAGAGGCGCAACCAGCTCTTCGTTTCGGGGGGGGCCAATTTTTATGAAATTTCATTCGATGAAGTCGTCGTGCTTATTCAACCGTGATGCAAATTTTTCGCAAACGGTCACAGAAAAAGTTCTCTTCATAACATTTCCGAAAATGAGAACTTTTCAGTTTTAATCAAGATGCAGGCGAACAATCAGGACACTGATATGAATGTCAGGATATATTTCATCACTGATGCTATTTATTTCAATCGTAGATACGAGAATTTGTCTGCCAACTGAAATACTCTTGAAAGGAATGCAGGCAGGAATGAAACTTGAACTTTATTACGAACTATTATTGGTTGTGCCAGGCTGAGCAGCAGATGTGGGTGGGCCCAGAGCTGGATTAAATGAACGCGAGGCCCCGGGCAAAGTCGTGACCGGGAGGCCCCGAAACGGTTAGTGCAACTGCGTAAGGTTTCACATGCCCTCGTTTGAACTTTGCAGAAGCACCGGTGAAAAACGTCAAAAGTGATACGATTTGGCAGTCTACACTTCAGTGACAATTGGGGTTGACCATCTACGGCGGTTCCTAGGCTATGTACTTCATTTGTTCAAACAGAAAATTTAATCACAACAAAACATCTTTTTGCTACCGTGAGACTACACAAAAATATTTTTGTCATAGACTCTCTGACCATCTTCACTGCACAAATCGTCCATTCACATACGCATTGAGAAAAGATATGTCTATGCACTCTCTCGCAGATCAAAACGTACACCGATTAGAAAATACTGTTCTCAACGTCAGCGAAATATCACGCAAAAGCAACTTGAACCGTACTACATCACTGAAGTTTTGCGATGAGATGTTTACCATAGTTACACCTATTGACTGTTCCGTGATCTAGTGGAAAACACCGCTTTGTTTGATCTAAGACTGATATCCTCACGATCACGACAAGCACTTCGCAACTAATTGTTACGTCAGCGCATTAGGCGGTAATTGCAAAGGCTTTAATTGCAAAAAATACATAGTAAGGAACTTATTGTATTATACTGTGTAAAAAGAAGCATGAGTAAATTTTAAGCAGTGCTTGCACAAGTTTGAAAAATCAATTGTTAGTGTGAGACTGTGATCAACGTGCCCGAGTGAAAAGCTTAATCAAACGACGCTTATGCAGGCTTCCTTTCACGCAGTATAAATATACGTGGCTTGTTAGAATGCGTCTATGCAAACTTGTGGGAATACGTCTTCATCGTTTAAGGTTTAGTTCTGACTTCTTGGTGAGCTCTAGGTGCAAAGCTGTATTTACTGTGTTGAGTTTTGGTAATTCATCTGCTAAGTTTTTTAAGTCTGCATGGTGTTCTAACTTTAGTAAGTTTTCCGGTAGTCTTGTCAACATATAGTTCTATTTCTCATTGCTTGCAACAGTTTCGAGAGAGTGTCTGACTTTCTTGGTTTTCACCTCTCATGTTATTGTGGCCGTTGATTATTCTTAAAATATAACTTATCTGTAGAAAGTGCTCGCAAAAATGGATATTATGCAGTTTATGAAAAGAAAAACATTTCTGATAGCCTAAGTGTAGAAAACATTTCAGACAAAATATTTGAGAATTGCGGTTCAACCAGTACAGACTAATGGGTAGAAAGGGTAAAGCGTTCTGTGAACGTCCATTTGCATTGGATCGTTAGCAACCTGAAAAGGATAAGCAACATTTCGACGTTTACCCCCTGGAAAAGTTTCTATGGACGCCCGAAACTTTTCCAGGGGTAAACGTCGCAACACTGCTGGCGAGGTAATTATTTCGTCTTACACAATGGCAGAGTGGCAGCACGGAAGAAAACGTGCAGAAGTCTGGCGACAATGTCCCCTGTCCCCATGAGAACAGAATCAGAATAAGTGACCTCTTTTTCGCGTCGATATTACTGTTTGTGACGGAGATTGCGAAGAACGCCCTCAGTTTACGAATTACTGTTCTAGTCGAACTCAGATTCTGTTTTCCTAATATGTTCAACTGAAAGAAAAACCGGACTTAAGCAACACCATGTCAAAATTGGCAAGTATGGAATTTGTATGGAATATGGAAGATTTGTTCCATTCCATCCATCAAATCTTCCATTCCATTCCATATTCCATGCCGGTTTTTTCCTTCCAATCCATATTCCATTCCATACCATAGTATGCCCTGCCCATGGGTGTTAGGTAATCTTTCCAAACTGAAGAAACTCTCTTCATAGGGCTGGAAACAGTGGCGTACGCAGCAAATGTTCATGGGGGGGGTTTGGTTCAAGGTCATATGGTGGTTATTTGTTTTTGGTGTGCGCTGTTTGTGACGTCACAATTTGACGTCATTTCCATGCTTCCAAACCAACGTTTTGGCGAAGTTTGCTGACATAGTATGCATATTTTTCCACATCCACTCTCCTTATTATATATCTGTCGTTGCACTGAATATGAACGATCAGCGCTCCAAGTTAGGCTATCGGGGAAAAACAAACTCAACGCTACGACACAGCAGTTCATAACTGCAAAAATAACAGGTTGCGCGTTAAA
>JGI24159J19872_10010546_pt1 | contig 12119 bp, 11 predicted proteins | sample Ectturendosymbi4_FD_19872 | JGI IMG/M metagenome (IMG submission 19872)
TCTTAGCGGTCAACAAAGGTCAAACCTTGAAAAACAACCTTCCGAGAAGTAATAAAAGCTCACCTTAAAATAAAAAGTTTAAATATTAGAATTGCGAGTTGCTGAAAGTAATTTTTTCCTTTATTTAATGCACATTCTGATTTTCACTTCGTAAAGGCTGCCCGTCTAATGCTAAACCTTTCAAACAGGTTCAACGTCGAGATCAAGCCGCGGAATAGTGGAAGAGTGTTGTTACAATCAATGCAGTTACGACCGACTGTGCAGGTAGGCTGAAAAACAATTTTTGAAGTAAAAGATTTTGCACATTTGTAACACAATCGTTATTATTGCAGCGAGTACTGCACCTCAAGCCATCGAAGTCACCGCGAAATTCTACGCAGAAGGTATGAACACCTGCGAATAAAAGACAAACAAAGATTACGAGATTCTGGCCAGGTAAGAAATAACGCAGTGAGAGCAGTATATGCCTGTCTGGCACATGCAAGACTTTTTTCGTGAAAAAGAAACAAGTTGCCTCACACAGCTCAACACTTTATATTGCAAGTGTATAAAATGCATGTTTCAAATGCATCGACAACACTTGCTTGTTAAACCAAAGCTATTCGCATCAAGCAAGTCACTGACTGCATCTAGTTCTCCCCTTATCCCNAATGGCTTACTTTGTAACATGTTGTATAGATCGGATCGAACGAAAGTTTGCTGTTTTTCTGCATCGGCAGAAAACCAATTGGAACTGACCTTGAGTANGCTGTGTTTTGTTTTTGAGCATCAGAAGCCAGCTTGCTGCCCACTGCCCCTTCAACAAGTCCGAGGATTCAAAATTGCATCGCTCATTTCATATTTATTACTTTTTATTAATGCACTTTGTTTACCTCAAGTTCAAAGTGAACATCACGTGGGTTAGTAATGTACGCAAGAAATGAAAAATCATTTCCTTGAGTCTTCAGACTTCCAGTGGCGATTCTAGAATGAAAAAACTGGGGTGGCACTGCGGAGCCAAAGAAAAGAGTAGGGGGGCCAATATAAATGTCTCTCCTGCATGGTGATTTCCCGTTGTNATGAAGAATGATTTGCTATGATTAACCGTATCAAACCCAGCATAGGCTTGTGAATATCGTCAGAACCGTCGCCAGAAAGACTTCAAATCGTTTAAAATTTTGCTGGCTGAAAGTTATCTGCTGTGTGTGTCAATCAAACGAACTTGAACGTGAAATTAAACACAAAACTGGGGTGGGGGGAAAGCAGGGGGCCAGCCNCAAATCTGGGGGGACATGGTCCACCCAGGCCCCCCTTTAGAACCGCTACTGCAGACTTNCTAAATGGCATTACGCAACACTGAGGTGGCGTTAGAATAACACNCTTTAAGAACGCGCCATGAATTAATNCAATCTCTTATCTCCATGCGTAAATGTTGCATGATGATGGGCAAAGAAAACACGCGTAGATAGTAATTTATATTNTAATGAGATGATGAAAATATTTGATTGAAGAGGCGCATCCCTGAACAAAAGCATAAGATATTGAGCTTTCTTGCTGGCATCACCTGGCTTAGAAAGCAAAGGTCTTAAAAACGATTTTTAAAAATTATGATCACCGGGTGCGAAATAAATGAAAATTAACAAAGGATAACCCACGTTTCTTGTTAGGATCCCCTTCTTCTCAAATGCCAGGGCACCGCAATCGATCGAGATCCTTGAACATATCNTCCAGCTTGTCCCTGAACAGCTAAACAAGCTTGTGAGCTTGTCATGTGGACGACATTTTTTGTTAAGAGCATGATTTTTGTAAATTCTGCAATGNCAACTGTCCTTAGTTGCAAATTTATTTTGTTGCAGGGGAACGGACGTCGTAATCCTCGAACAAAAGTTGCAACGGAAAGGCCTGTTGCCGAGACCCCTCCAAAACCTAAAGAGTATATCGAGAGTATCAGGAACAGAAGTTGTCCTAGATCGATGCGTCGGAAGCCCAGCAAAAGACTTATCCTGTCGGGAGCCAACAGACTTAAACGTCGTTTGCGCTGCTTGCTTTCCCAGGCAATGACAAATGAAAGCAATGGCCATCTCGACGAGATTTTCAAGGCTGCTTACGTCATAGAACTGTACTCAAAGACCACAGAAACTCCCGCAGATACAGTCCACAGCAGCCCTTTCCCGACTAAGACCGGACATTTTGAGGATTACAACAGTTACGACAGAAGGTTTTGAAGATTTCGAAATGGAAAGCATTGCCTTGGGTGTACCGTCCACTGTGGGTCTTGAGCCACATGGACACCGGAAGAAATGATAAGATTTCCAGGAGAACCAAACGAAGGCAGCAGATGTGTCGAGGGAAGTGAATAGAGATGCGCGTTCGTACTGCATTGCTAAAAGATGCTTTACCCACGTGTGTACTTTCAGAATCAGCGAAAGGGTGTGGGCAAGGAAAAATAGAAAAAAAAGACACCGAACTCGATTTGCTCGTACACACTTCGACGTCAGTGTTGCAAGGTTTTTCTACGTGCCGGGAAAAACGTGCAGAGTTTGAAAAAAATAAATGTTACTTAAAACTTGAATGATTTCATCTGGTTTCAGCTGCAAATGACAAGATGAAAATAGGCAACAGAAAGCGATAAAGCAGGATGTTGCCACATCTTTTGAATTATTTTTGCAAAATCAGTTTGGTCCGGTATTGCGTGTTGATCTAAACCAATGCCTCCAAACCTTTTTGTCAGAGGGCCACATAAGCTATTACACAACAGTTCGAGGGCCGGACATCTTACGTAATGTGGTTGTTTCTGATTATGTTACATTCTACCAAATCAACAAATCGTTTGCAAATATATTATTTTTTTATTTTTGATAAAATGTCTTTGCGGCCGGATGAAATGGCTTCGTGGGCCAGGTTTGGCCCCCGGGCCTCAGTTTGGAGACCCTGATCTAAACGATGTAAGTATGACACGAGACAGCAACATTCATGGCTTGTGCACATGAAATGCCTGTTCTTTGTTAGAGTGCTATTTATCATGGGAAAAAGAAAAATGAGGCTGAGAATGAAAAGACTGCAAGAAAGAGAACAATATCAGTTCGGTTAAATCAGTGGTTTTCAACCTTTTTCATGCAGCGACCCATTTTGCCAACCAATGTGACCCAACGACCCCCTTCCGAAATTTTCCAGTCAGACATATGAAATGCAGTTGTCTTCCCACAATAGAAAATGACAATGACTAAATCTAGAAGTAATTATGACTATTTTTATCAGAAGCTCTCGCAACCCCAGAAAAATGGCAAACAACCCCCACGGGGGTCGCGACCCCCAGGTTGAAAACCACTGGGTTAAATCATCTCATTCGGCGGGCTTGTATGAGTAGCTAAAACAACATAATTATGTTGTAAGAGATTTTTGAAACGATATCTTATCAAAACATGTTTTGATGTTCTTGTCAATGTTTTGTTGTCTGATTTAAGGTGTAACGTGTTTCGTGAAGTCTAATGGCGAATGCATCGCCAAGGATGTTGTAATAAATTGAACCCGAACTTGTCAGTAAGTTGTTGCATCAGGCAAGTGATTTTGAACAATGCTTGTCTGATTATATTGTGACGATGATAGTATTATAGTATTATCTTGTTAGCGTGACATATTTGTGTGGGTAAACAGTCTAGCAACTGTTTACTTTAAATCATATACAATTCAGTAAATTGGATGCGATACATCTTTATACGGTGTTAAATTAATAATTTAACTATCAAGAACCTGATCTGCATTTTTAAACGCAGCATTAACTAACAAATATAAATTATGCATAACTTTTGTGTACAGTGATATGCGTGTACAAGACAAAATACCCATTTTACATCAAATAAGGCAAAGCTTTTCTAACTGAGGTGGAATATGCATGAAATGCTTGCAAAATTAAAACCAGGTAAAATGTTTTTGCAGCGCCACATTTTCAGAGTTCATAACAATGTTTGTGGCGTCAAAAAGACCATACAGCTTTGATCCTTGGTGAATCAAAATTATGGAACTCGATTCTCTGAGCTTTAAAATGAGGCGTTATTACTTACCCAGTTGAAGGGCGTGGAGGGGGGCATCCAAAGAGTGAAATTACAAAAATTAAAATTCTGTAACTAGATGCTTCCTCGTGTTGTAAGGCTACTAAATTACACTGCATGGATTTAATTGTTCGAAACTTGATTTTTGTAAACACCAGTTTTTGTGTATTTCAAATGCCTGTATTTCACACATTCCTAAATACAAGAATTTGGGAGGGGGCATACAATCAAGCACTTGCATTGGGCATCACCAGAGCTCTGTACGCCCCTGTCCCAGTTATTGTCGTAAGTATTAATGCACAACACGCGTAATTTTCTTACTTATGTTCGGAAAATATTTGCTTATATGAAATATGCACGATTTATAAACAAGCTGACATTGCACGACACATCAAAGTTGACCAGAAGAAGGTTTTCGTCTTTCAGTCAACACAGTATTACAGCCATGTTCCTCCGTAGTTGGAATTTGTCTTTTTTGTCATCATAGCGAAATATGACCAAACGATATGCACGCAATAATCTCTGGTTCTAATCCACTTGTTTGCAATTATACGTGTTAAATTCAAAATTTTTTGTTGGGCAAAAACAACCTATGCATTCGTACATGTGTATAGCACCGTTTACTGTCGCAGCCATAACAGAACGTTCATTTTTGTTTCGTTGCTGTTCCTTCTTCGTCTGCAATCGATTCGTCACGCTCAACGAAATCTGTTGTCAGCTTATTTTGCAGAGTGCAACTCCAGTGCACCGCCGTTTGGCTTTTCAATGCTTTTATGTCTCGCTGAACAACTTCCAGTGCGGTTGCATGTTTAATACGTAGCGTGTGTGACGTCTTTGCGCAACGCTCAATTTACTACGTTTTTCGATCCATCACGCAGCTTGAAACGGAAATAGCCGTACAGTCCGTTGATATTGACAACGTGCTGCAATCATGAAGTGAAAGCTGTGGCCGTTGTTTCCAATCTACCACTTGCTGATCGCTTGCCAGCAGTGTTCCCTCTAAGAAAATTTTACACTGAACAAACGTTGAAGTGCTCATGCAATTGCGCAACCACGCAGACAACCAGTGAAGCGTTTCAAGCGGGAAAAGGGCTATGCGATATTCACACGATATAAAATTTGGAATGTTGCAAGTGCGCGAGAATGCGATTTCACTGCGCAAATGGCCTGGTGGTATACTACCCAGTTGCGTACCTTGGAGGGAACATTTCTTGCCAGTCCTTGCCTTCAGGATTTGCGCGGACAATTTTCATTCTGCCCTCAAGATTTAGTGCTATTTTTTTGCAAGCCCACCAATCGAGAGTAACGATTCTTGCCAGAAAGTGACACGCGCTTGCCTCGCAGCCCCGTTTTTTCAGCGCTTTTGATAATCACCGTGTGTTTCTGCAAGATAATGTGTTTTGCTTTTTCAAATAATTTTATGATTTGTCTGTGCCGTAGTTTTCTGTGGCTGTTGTTAATGCTATCAAATGAAAAAAAAAATAAATAAATTGTTCGTTTTGCGAATGTTTTTCATTATTATTAACACCTTCATTATATTTGTAGGTTACTTTCATGGTTTTCAAAAAGAGATGTTTTTAATTGACGTGCTAATTTTCTTCTAACTGTAGATCAAGGCATAGGCAAAACTCTGTGATGTTCTGTAGTTCAAAATGCAAAAACGTTTCACCTGTTTCCATGGACAAAAGGGTTGGAATATGCCCACTAGATGAACTTGGATAAAAACGCTGAAGTATAACTTGCTTTTCAGTTTTTGCCAAAAAGGATTCCTCTTTGGATTGTTGAAACGAGAATGCTTGAAAGGATTTACCGAGAAAAGAGGTGAAGGAAGAATAAGAATAGCAGCTTTCAGTACTAGTATTCGCTAAGCCAAACACATTCCTCCGAATTAAATATCAACTTTCAAGGCCACAGCTACCATCTCTTTGCCTCTTTGAGTCAGTTTTCTCGGAACTTGTACGCTTACACTCGAACGAACTAAAAATCGACTCGAGAAAAGTGTTATCATTTCGGTATTGAACTCACAGTGCATTTTGTTTATTTTAGAAACAATGAAGATTTTTTCTGCAAATCGCATCTTTTTACCTTTAAAGAAGATAAAAATTAAAGTTTAAAACGGGATTTTGAGCAATAGCACCGGATCGATTTTCAAATAACGAAAATATTATGATTCGCTTCACTCCGTGACGTTCCTGAGGGGGAGTGGGAGAGCGGTCAGCTCCGGGCGGCACTTTCTGTGAGCGGCAGTCCATTTGCTGCATGAAACACTGCGCCATGGATAGGGGCAGTGGACATCGCGCCATGGATAGGGGCTGCGCCATGGATAGGGGCTGCGCTATGGATAGGGGCAGCATCACATCGTACTTGTGATGCAGTGAAGTTCGTGGTCGAAAATTTTCGACTTCCGGTTATTTGTAGGTTGCGGAATTTCAGAGATCGATGAGGAAATTTCACTTCAGTTCATTCAAAGAAACTGCTTTCACTTCAATCAAAGTTTTAACCTCTGCGACTCGTTACTAAGTACACCGATCTGCTTCATATATTCCTCACCAGCGCTAAGAGCTCTTTCTCCTAATTAAAGATGATCAAAATTTGTCTTAGAAGTAGGCCTACACAAACGAAGTTAACCCGTTCCGGTTTGTCACGTTTGGCCGCATTCCATGTGCCGTTTTCGTAGCATGTTATCCGGTGCTGTGATTCTTTCAGCGCCTGTTTTAGTCCGTGTGTTCTGTTGAGACAGTGCTGTGAAGAGGCTTGCCGTACTGACTGAAAAGGTTTTATAACCTTAATGTGTATTGGCAGGTCAGTGTTAGAAAGTCAGACAGGTCTATTGGTCGCACTGGCTCTCGAGGTAATCACTGGACTGCAGTCTCATTGAATGCGCATGCGCAGCGTGAAACAATCAAACCAAGCCTTCCCAGCCCTCAGTCAAGGTCTTTTGGCACTGTAGATTTTTCCTATATTTATAATATTTTTTCTTTTTTCTCTATTTAAAAATAAAACTTTTCCTGCATTAAGAAAATTTTATGCTTAGTAAAAATGGACTACTGCATTCGTGCTAGCAATTACGTATCCTTTATTCCAAAGGTAATTTCATGTTCATGAATAACTCCAACAATAAAATTTTACCTTTTTATATTCGTAGTTAACCAATATCAAAACAAAGTAACTCAAAATATCTTGGCATTATATTTGATGAAAAACTTTCGATTCAGTGCTCAGATCTGATTATATATATTGCTTTTTTACATTCTTATCAAATTTACTCAATACTGTACTGGGGAAGAGTTATTGCGATCTGGTTGTACATTGTTTTGATGGGTGTACAGACATTTCATCACGCGTCATTTGATCACTAGACAGTTAATCACGCAGACAATGAAACACCCTGACATTTAATCACTTGGACACATCATCACTAGACAGATCAACACGTACACACTTAATTCAAACACTTAATCCACGTAATCCACTGGTTTTAGGTTTATAGGGTTTTACGTTTTAGGTGGCCTGACATGTAAACTACAAAAAGATTGACAGTTTAATATTGGCTCTTTGGTGCTTACCTGCTTTACCTATGGTTCCTTCATCCGACGTGACTGAAGTTATTTGATACTAGTTGACAACATGCCAGACTACGAAACGATGCCAGAGTTTTTAACGTGTTTTGAACATGCGTATATTCGAGGCAGACGGTAGCCGCAGGACGTAGTGATCGTTATGGTTCCGCTATCTTCCCAGTAGAAAGATGGAATAATTCGAAACTGCGTCTGGAGGGATTGCAAGAACAACGAATTCTATCGAAAGTTGGTGCAGTATCATGGAATACATCAGGCCCTTTTTCAGTGTCATCACTCAACATTATAGACTTTTATGAAAAGACTTGAATAAGATATGCAGATACAACTAGCACTATTTTGATATAGTATCCAGTGATGAAATGTCAGTGGTTAATTGTCGCGTGATTAAATATCATTAAACCGCGTAAGTGATTAATTGTCTGCGTGATTGACTATCTAGTGATTAAATGTCAGTGATTCATTGTCGCGTGATGAAAAGGCGGGTGATGAAAGGTCACCAAACCGTTTTGATGTAGCTGTGAACATGAACGGCGTGAGCGTCGCAAGGATTTCCCGATGGGGACAATAGTGGTGAAATGTGAAAGTTCATTTTACCAGCTGCGAAGCGAAAAGAAAAACATATTTCTACTAAAAAGTTCATACGTTAATAGCAAAATACCAAATTCATAAATCCAAGGGGATAAGCCTGCCTGCACCCTCCTTCCGACGCCCATGTTGGCGAGAGTTTGCTGCATGATCCACACAGCTGAGCGAGGAATTGCTGTGTCGCGCCGGTTTCTGTTGGTGTTCTAACACACGCAAGAGTGTGGCCGTGCTAAAGGAGTGAAAACACAGNNAAAAACTCTGCCTAGGTTGTCATTGCCCTTTCACAGCCGAGCAAACAGCAATNAGTAGGTTTGTTGCAGCAGTTTGAAGCATAACGCCAAAAACCTGACCACTGTTTCTAGTTCNACAACATCGCGGCAGCAGTGGGAGAAGTGCAGATAAAATACAGTCGGTGCAAACGCACAAACAAAACAAAAAAAATTGTATCAGGACAACAGCCACAGGACAATTGCCACNTAGGACAATAACCTGCCGAATATCGGCCACTTCGAATAATGTGTTTTACACATCACATACAAGTTATCAAATTCAGTTTACACTATTGCGTTGCGGTACGTGAGTTCTCGCGGCACGGCGGTTGGAAACAACTGTACTATACGGCATTATTGCTTCAACATAGTGCAGCAAAAGTGGGCTATAACATTGCTGTTGCTGCCATTTAACTCGCAAATGAAAAGCTAAGGTAAAGCAAAGTACAAAACTTAAAATGCACGGAAGTAAACGGGTTTTATGAATGCCTGGAATGAGTACATTGTAATACTGTGCATTAGAGAACTGTGCTGTAAAAAAATTGGAAAAGCTCATTAAAAAATTAAGGTTTGCACTGAGTTAAGAAAGTTTATGATGATTTAATGACATCAGTCGGACTTTCTCCATCCAAAAGTATTAAATTTGAAGTGAAGGTTTTCAAAGTGGTTCAGAGGACGAAATAAAGTTTGTCTTACATATTTGTGATTTCAAAACTTTGGACGTTAAAGCAGCGCTTTGTGAAGTTCAACCACCTTTAATTGCACTAAACGAACAAAATTCAGTATGTCCTAGGTGGCAATTGTCCTGGGTGGCGATTGTCCAAGGTGGCAGATGTCTTAAGTAACAGATGTCCGGGTGGCAGTTGTCCGGCTGGCATTTGTGCGGGTGGCTGTAGTCTTCAGGGACGCCGGAAAAGGTGTGCATGACGGGTGCATTGCCCCCTACCCTTTCATAAGAGGGGCACCAGGAGCAGAGGTACCTTTTCATAAAGCATCATAGCTATTTCATAGTTTATCAAGATCGAATTGAAAGAAATTTATTGCAGCTGTTCACGCAACCAGAAACTTCAGAAATGGTTTTCTCTAATTTTTGGTAGGATTATTTTTGAAGTCAATATCGTTGCTGAACAGAAACAACTATAAGTGGTAACGATTTTTTAGTTTTTCTATAAGTTTGCATTGCCCTCCACTTTTTTTCTGCCCCCCCTGTCCTACCGCTGTTCCGGCGTCCTTTGTAGTCCTAAAACCCGAAAAGCATGATGAAGCGAAAAAATCAACGCAATTGACGTGCCGAACAATTTTACCTTTTTCAACAACTCAGAGAAAGAAACTGAAGTATCGGTGAACATTATAACTAAAACGCGAAGCCCTGCATCAACACCAGGCAACAGTTTAGCACATGCGTAAATAAATGTGGATGCATATAGTTTTTGGAAACAAAAAAACGTAGCCCTTTCAGGGGAGGACCAGTAGCACCCCTTATTCCAAATGTTTTGCCCTGCTTGTCTGAGGTTAACTGCAAGAACTTCCAGCATAATCTCACTGTGCATTCTTTGAACGAAACAGTATAAAGAAGATGGTTTACTGTGGTGATTGTGTTGCATTTTTTTCTAGCGTCGTTTGATGTACAGGAAAAGAATGCATATATTCGATCATATTGGTTAGTAAGTAATGAAAAGTTCAACTTCCCTGCTGACTTACTAAGCTGATCCATAGCGTGATTGTAAAAATTTGTGTAAACGTCTTTTTGGTTCATTAGGTTGATGGAAAATATTGTGACATTCTTAACCCAACGTCCTAGAAAAACTACTGGCAATACTTTATGCTTAGCGATATCTGATTCAAGACACAAAAGGCTNCAAGAGTCCGCCANGTTTTTTGGTGCAGCTATAACCTATTTTCTGATACACTTTCTAGCAAGGTGTAGATGANCACACATAAATATGATTGATTAAAACTGATGCACTTCAGCTCTGAGTGTTACCACCCTGTNGTTATTCTTATGCTGACTAACTCTTATGNTAAATGTAGTGGACACGTCTGATACAGCACTACGAGAAGCAGACACCAGGCGTGCCGTGAAGCAGCACATGAACTTTCAANACAANAATAAAACTTGCTGGTGCTGGTTTTTAGCCCCTATAAACTTCCGTCCTGTACGTCTTTGGCCCAGAACATCTCACCTTGTACCTGAAANGGAACCAAAACAAGATGGATGTAAAAACTTTGAAATCAGATTTTGAAATGTGGAGGTGTTTTACTTTTCTCGTTTGACGATCAAGAAAGTGGTGATGCTCTTTGTGAAAAAGCCCTTTTTCATGCATGACGAACCTATCTGCCTGTATTTTTTGACAAATAGGCAGATCAATCCGTGATTACATCACATATGCTGTGACCGTGTGGTCTTGGATTAAATGTGCGTAGTGCAGGGCGCTGTGCACGTCAATAAGGCGTTACCGCAACTGCGATCCAAGCAGTGACAACGAACGATATATCATCTCTGGCTTTCCGTCGCGATTGTAGACTTGCAAGTTTATCCTCAACACTCTTGGCAGTTTCTGCAGGAAGTAGGTTTCAAATGACATAAAGAGAGCTAAGTCGGAAAAAAGATTACACAAGGTGCTTGTGAAGGAGTCGACCATGACCCTATCCTAAGATTGGAAGCTTCTCTAGCTTACTTTTCTTTAAAGTGCATCTGTTTCACAGGTGTGTGGGCAGCAAAGGATTCGACAATAATTTTAAGTGAATATACGAAATCTCATGTGGGTGTTACAGTGATTTCTTAACAGTTCTTAAATGTTCTGTGGCACTAAACTATTCAAGAAACTTGGTTATATACACTATCATCTAATTACAGGAAAAATTCGTATGGCATATCTATACCTTTCCTTTCAGTGGGGAAAAGCAGGGTAAGTGCCTCGTCAGGTTTACGTTTTTTGGGGGGAACCAACAGAAAAGGGGAGTGCATTCAGCGAAAGACGAAAATTATGTCATCACCCCTACCACCGGGAGGGCATTAATTGCAAATATGGTTCTCACGACTACCGGCTCCATGGGCGATGATCTTGAGAAGGGGCAAGTAGAAACGTAGAAAACCAGAACTCTGGTCGTTTATCACATTGCCAAAGATATTCAACTATTTGCGTCTTCTCTTGCTCCCATTTCACTGTCCCACTAGCAATACACGGTCATGGGCCTTTTCGGTGCAGAAGTTCTCATTTTTGGAATTGGAAAGGATTTTTGGTAATTGGTACAGACCTTATTTTTGAAAGGATTTCACGCTTTCGAAACCGTCAGATTTTAGCCTGGTTCCACGAATACGACGTAATGCTTAAAACCAAGTTTGTGAAAATTCGGTAAGTTCAAACATCAGCTTGAGCAGGTTTTTTTTAAGGTGTTTTAGGGACCCGATTCGGGTCCCTAGAATCAGAGGAAATTATCATCGGGTCCCTAGAATCAAAGAAAATCCGGTCCCTTGAATCAGAAAAATCGGGTCCCTAAAGATCCATATCGGGTACCTAACAATTTCCTTAAAATAAACCCTGGCTTGTGTAAACTAAAAATTTTTTAGCAAAATCTACAAATGAGAAGCGCCGGGACATCGAGAAATTATTTGGCTGTCCAGCCCAGAAATTTTCGCTACCCAAGCGTACAAC
>JGI24159J19872_10010547_pt1 | contig 12119 bp, 10 predicted proteins | sample Ectturendosymbi4_FD_19872 | JGI IMG/M metagenome (IMG submission 19872)
TCACAATATACTTTTGGATAGTTTTCGGATAGGGATAGTTTGATTTCAACCAAAACAGGATTCGGATCAGATACGGATATCATTTTTCGAAAACAGGTCAGGATCGGATAGTTAAAATCCACTATATCCGATCATCTCTGCAACATAATGTTTACCAGTTTTGCCACTGCTGAGTTTTTTTCACTAGATCTGGGGTTTTCTATTTTTTCTGGGGTTTTTATTGAAAATCTGGGTTTTTTTTAACTCTGGTCAATTTTTTGAAATATATGCTGTTTTACTGTATTTTCCCTTCAAGATTACAATAATTTCATAGGCATAATGTGCAGAGTCAGTAGCCAGTATAGTTTTAGGGCTAAGCTTAACCAAACTGTTTTAAATTTACAGATTCACTAAGCACTGACTAGGCGTAGGACAGCACTATAATCTATCGCTAACATGTCAAGGGTTTCTTGTGCATGATTTTGGAATGTTTTTTTGGTTTTGAAGATAATAATGTGGTTGAGAATCTGTTCATTATTTCACAGGCGCATTGTCGATTGTGATAAGCATGAATGTAAAATTAGTAGTAAAATATTGCATTGATTAGTGTGAAAAGAAAACTGAGACCTTGAATGTATCATGTACATGTTTCAGTTGGTGTATTTATGTGTAGATAAAACTCCCAGCAAAACATTAAACGATTTTCAGAAAAGATCTACCGGTAACTAACTTTTCATGTCACTGCATACATTTGATTTGTTGCTAGTCTACTTGTAAGTTGGCATTATGTTTCAAAATAGACCTAAACTTGTTAAAAATTTGATGCAAATAATGCATATTACCTAAATTTTTATGTGCAAGTACCAGTAGCATACATTTCAAGTTTGATTTTGACTTTTTTAAAACATTTTGTATATCTGAAGTTTTTTTATTATTTCCTTGTTTTTTTTTCAAGGTAAAATCTGGGGTTTTTCTTCCTAACAAAGTGGCAACACTGGTATTTACTGTGGTATGTCAATTGGTCACCAAGTATACTGTAACTGTCATGTAGGCAGTATGGTATGCGCTTGTATATTAGTACAGTAATCTCCCGGTTAAGTTCGCAACTTGAATCTTAGCTGTTCGTTCGAACTTATGTGGTGCGAACTTAGCAGTTGTGCTTTTAAAACTGCATTAGCAAACAGATGCTGATCATTAGGGCATATGTTTGGAGACTGCTTGATGCTTTGACTGAAGCTAACTAGGCTATTCTTTTTAGCAAGGCATATGGTATTCACTTACATCCAAGGTTCTCAAACTGTACGCCGTGATGCCCTCGTGCGTCGTTTTGATTTTCCAATGCCATTGCACAAAAGTAAAAAATTTAGTGCAGTTTTATTCAAATGAGCTAATATTGAAATTTAGTTAAGTTTTATAACTTTACCAAAGAACATTGTTCAAGTGCGATCATGCTGATAGTGGATAGCTGATATGCTGTCTCATGACCATGCAACTGCAGTTATTGTTTAATAAAAAAATGTTTCCGAGTAAATGCATTGCACAGTTTTAGTTTACTTTGTGTCAGACAAATAAAGGCATTACAGACGTAGTCAGTTATAAAGAATAATCAACTTGCTGATTGCTTGGCTTAGAACAGCGCTTTTCAACCGGTGGGCCGCGGCCCCACCACGAAGCTCCTTCAGGTGGGCTACGAAATGTTCCAAGATAACGCAATAATTATCCCTAGTCATGAGTTCTGATACAAATGTTTCGTGAAGTGGGCCCAAAGTCAAAGTCTTGGCGAAAAGTGGGCCGCAACATTAATACGCCACCTGTGTAATGTGAGAGTAATGCACAACAAGAGTGCAGTAGGCTTTGTAGAAACATATTAAACCTAACCATAACCCTAATCTTTGCCCTAACGCTAACCCCTAAAACTAAACTTTAGAAACTTTTGAAAACAGAAAAGAAAAAGTGGTCTCATGAATTGATATGTGCAACTACTATTACCAAAACGAAAGTCGCCAAGATGAGAGCAGAACTGAAAAACTTTGGCACAGTAGACCTGAAACATCTGCTACGCTATGACGTTGTTGCCACTTGAGTGACAAACTGAACGTTTTATTTGAACTGTGTCATGCAAGGCGAATGAATAGTCGCTACCTTTTATATATGATCTAATGTAGCAGCGATGACAAATTTGTCATCTTATCAGCATCCACGGGCTAGACTATTTTATGTATTAAAAAAACGAAAATAACAGGCATAACATCAATCATGTTTGTGTATATAGCTATTTATTTTCCTTGCTTGGTAACAATGTCTGCAATGACAATGTGACTTGTGAAACTGTGTTTTTTGTTGCATAATAGTTGTAATATTTGGTTTCATTCTTGATACTGCAATATATGGAGAGTACCGTGCAAATCTTTTACAACTGCCAGATAATGCTTACACTTCAAACTCCAAATGCCTATTCCAATTTATGGATTTCGCAGCATTTATGCAAGCTGATGTAGAGTCTACACCAGTCTAGGCGCGAAGGGCCAGGGTCGCATTCAGCTGATATTTTCAGGGGGTAGGGGCAAAATGATTGTAACTTGTGTTACATAACAAATAAACATGTTATTGAAAAAAATTTTTGGTGGGGCAATTGCCCAGTTGCCCTTTCCTGGTTGTGAGCCTGCTAGACGACAAGCACATGTTAAATATTAAGGTGCCTGTGTGCACTAATGACCTACACGGGGTGGGTTAACTTGTGCAGGTTGCAAGTACCTGCATTTGCCAGCGGGTGCAGATTAAACTTCGTGCGAAGCGTGTCACATGCGGGATAAAAAATCCTTCATGTCGGTCTCTGAATGTTGACCCAGTGCATGAGTGACATGAGCAAGAAAAGCTGCAAAGAGCTTGAGGTACAAAGGTGTAGTAACATGCTCCAGTTGTGGTGAGACAGATTGAAATTTCCAGCTCTCGGTGATCTTGCAAAAAATATGTTCTGGGTGATGAGGACTAACACTGCTAATAATTGAGTGTTTTGTATGGCTGGGCATGTTGTCAATAGCAGAAGAGAAATTTAAAGAGTTCATCAGTGAACGACATACTCTTTTTCAACGGTGCTTTAAAGCTAAGAACAAAATGCCCAAGGTTGACCAAAAGGTTTCACATTTTTATGTTACAGTGTATTTTATGATCTTACGTTGGCTCTGAAATGACCACTGAAGAAATTTCCACAAGTGATGAAACATGTTGCATGATATTTTAGTGGTTTTCATATGCACAATGGCAAGTGCGGGATGAAACAGTGTGAGTGGGACATGCGCAGGTTGGTAGGGTACGCAGCGTGGTAGGGTGCGCAGCGTGGATGCAGGGTTTAAAGCCTGCAGGTTGGAAGTTTGCAGTTGGGGAAGCGTTACCCAATTTCTCAAATTCTTGCTTGTGTGGACCAGGTTTAAGCTGTGTGGGGCGGAAGTGAGCAAAAATTTTCAACCTGCGCAGGACTCTAGTGTGCACAAACTTCCAACTGAAAAGCAGCTCAAGTACTGCTTTTTGTGTAATTGCATCTCGTATTAATTTATTCACATGAACTTTGTACAATACTAAACATTTGTAAGAAAGCTCATGGGCTGGATCTGGCTTGCAGGTCGCACTTTGAGCATAGCTGATCTAATGTTGTTTACCCGTGCCTTCGATTGCTTTCTGTTTTCATCTTTGGTATGTCATGCCTTGATCTGCTTTTTTGTAATATATTTTCGTATTTTTAATTTCCCAGTTTCTGTATATATATTTCATTTGCGTTATATATGTGTTTAAGGGCTAATAGGTAACATTTGGTGATCAGTGAGTGTATAAAATTTTTAACGTACATTAATGTACATGTTCAATGCTTGTTATTTTTCCTAGATTTTTAGATTTTATTTTCTTTGGATTAGTACATCATCGTTGTCACATGATATAAAAAAACAAACCCTAAACATAAACCAAAAACTTACATGCAAATGTTAAACCTAAACTGTAAACCAAAACTTTTTAAGAAAAGTAAATAAAAACCAGTGTAACCTGTACTAGCAATGTGAAAGCGGCAATGGTGAGATCCAAACCAACAACCACTCACACAGCAGCGCAGGCATAGACACTTTCGGTAAACTAGGTTTACTATGCCGCTAGTGTCACGAACTCAGTGTTATATCTGGACAGTAGTGGATATGGTTCGAACAGGTTCAAACAGCAAAATATTCCCAGCAGAGCTTCTGCCCTTGTCAGCAAAATAAGCGCCACCTTTTCAGAATGCGCATTATAGACTGAATTTTAAATGTACATTGATTATGATTTTGGCCAAAAAACAAAATTGGGTTGAAGAAACCCAAAAACATTTTTTACTTAAACCAGAAATACTAGAAAGCCGATCAAAGGCTCAAAAAACGCAGATTATAGCCTAGATTTCACTAAAAACTAGAGTGTTATTGGCTTTTGCAGTTGCGGCCCAGGGCCGGATGATCTTAGCCAAAAATGCTAAAACCTGTCACATACGATGTCACCCACAAAAAACCTGAAATCTAAAACCTTCCACTTTTTTTCAATGCAAACTGGAAGATTCGCTGCATCTTTTGAGGGTTTGAACAGCTCTGCAACTCAATAACCTAGCAAGTGAAGTTATGGATTTGTAAAGTTGCATGAAAATAGCTGCTCATGCAGAATTTCAAAGTACAAATATTTTATATACTGGCACCAAAGGTGTTAAAAGAAAGACCACTTTTCCAATGTAGCCGCCACAATTTTCTAAGACGAACATTTTAGCTTTTTTGTTTACTTAAAAAATTAAATATGTCATGAATCAATAAACTATAAAATAATCATGGTGGATATTTCAAACATATGTCGCACAAATGTATAGTGGGGCAAGGAACGCTGTCCCACATTCCCGCATTCCCACACTTTTTTCATTCATAATAACCTGACTTGAAAATGTGTCTTTTCTCATTTCCTATGTGCAGCTCCAGATGTTGCATAAATGGATGAACAACAAGCTATCTCTTGTGTAGGACCCTATCATCAATGGCTAATTATTTGGTGCATTCCCACGCTTCTTTTTTTAGTACTACACCCCTGATGTTTCATCTGAAAATAGACATAATATTCTGTCAACAACTATGACAGAAATCAGAATGGTCTATAGCTGCTTCAGAATGGTCTAAAAGGCAAGCAGCACATTTAAGCATCATCTTGCTGTCAATTACCATCATCCAAGTAATATAGAAAATAAAAGAATTTTAAATTTGAATCATGTACACTTGCAATGAAGTTCATTATGACCTTGGTAGTTCAATCTAAATAGTTAACTAGATTTGCATGTTAATTGCTCGTCTGTCATACTGCATAAGCCAATAATTTAAAAAATAATGCAACGGTTGCAATTAAGGGTAAAGGGCTATCGTTGACACCCACCATTGATCTCGGTCAGTGGTTCTAAACCACTGTTCTAAGGGCTGCTTGTGGCTGCCAAGCACCCTTTGTATGGCTTTCAGCAGTCTTTCAATAAAACCTCTAATATGGTGTGTAACAGACTTCATTGTGCAGTAAAACAAAATGACAACAAGGAGACGAAACATTGTGAAAAGTACCAAATGTGATTGTCAAGTTTCTTTATATAAGTACTAATCAGCCTGGAACAAATAGTGATCTTTTTTCAGTATTTTGTGCAGATCCAGGTCTGAGTTTGGTGCACTTGCTGGGTCTGCAGGTTTTTCAGTGTAAATTTGGTACTTCTCACAATGCTTAGTCTCCTTGTCATTTTTAGTGACTCTGTTCCCCTGAGTGAAAAGTGAGCAATGGCTAAGGCACTCCTGCGTCACCCCAAGCAAAGTAGTAAAATTGTTCTGCAACACATTCCTCTTCTGACTGACGATGTTTCACTTGTTGATCTTGCTGGAAAATATTTCCTGGTCACTACTTCAGCTCTTGAATGTAGACCATGGCTTTTGTAAAGGAGACCTAATGCCTGTGACAAAACGGCCTAACGCAGCAAGAACACCTCGGTCAGAGCGCAGTAATTACTCATGCCTCAATAAACGAAAGGTGCTGTGCCGATAAGCAAGACGGCTCCGGGCAACTGCAACAATCAATTGAACTACAAGCAACGACCACGCACATACGAACAGCAACCATCACAATGCCTTGGCAAAAAATAGTGGTTGTATTACTGCTCACAACTTTGTGAAGAATCTAAATGTTGCCAATGATGCTTCAGAACATGCCTTTAATCTGCTAACAAGATTTAACACGGGAAAAGTTACACACAAAAAAGTAGCAAGAATATTTAAGGAGCATTGCCAGTGTGCTATGGTAAACTCTATATGAAACTGCAACAACTTATTAAAGAGTGACAAAGCAAACTCTTCAAAGGGTTAGAAAGCACTTCGATTTTTTTCTGAAACTATAGCTAAAAAGATGAGAGAAACCTAACAATTACTTTTACTAACTATACACCTGACAAACTTCTGAAAATGTACTGCGGTTATTTCTTGTTTTTCCCAAGGTTAAGCCCTTGTGTTTTTTATGGACCATCGCACTGTGCTAATTGTCCATGTTTTTGTTTGCATGCTTATTCTGATCAACTAAAACCTAGCAATGATATCTCATTTTGCATAATTTTGGCATTAGTTTTGTTTGTTTGTTATGTGAGTGATGAAGTAGTCAGCTTCGGTGATAGGATTCCTATACGTAACGTTGCTTAATGCAAACACTCTATACAGGATATATTTTGTTGATTTATAACAAAGAAACTTTATGACAGTGTGCTTCAAAATGCACTCATTAAGCTTTTGGCTGATCATTACACTGTGGATTACAATGTTGAACTAGATTTTTTTGCAAAAATCTATACTTAAGTTTCATACAAGTACTAGTAAGAATAAAAAATCCAAATCTTAGGCCTAAAATCGTCAAAAAATCAAGAAATCCTAAATATCTCAAAAAACATAAAATAAGCAAGTCAAATGTATTAAATGCATATAGGAACATGTTAGTTCTGGTTCATTAAAAAAACATTTATTCTAGCTCTTTTGGTTGTTGAGATCTTGCATTTTTCTATTTTTTAGATTGTTTCTATGGAAACACACATAGAGGAGGCGTCAAACGATAATTGATTCAATTTTTTGTCATTTTTGTGAATATTGAGGCCAACTGCAACTTTTGACCAACTTACATAGAGATCTGAGACATTCGCCCAAATTTGGTATGGCCTAATGTTATTTGTGGTTTGGAAAAGGTAAAGCATTTTGTGAACATCCATTTGCATTGCATCGTCAGCAACCTGAAAACAATGCACAAAATGTCGATGTTGCCGCCCATGGAAAAATTTGTGCAGAGCCCATGGGTGCGAGTATGGCAGTGACTTACTATTGAAAAGAAGGATAATGGCAAATAAATTTATCTGTTTTTTTGTGTTTGATTGTGACGTTAGGTCTGGTTTTTTTTCGGTCACAGACCAAAATGTTTATGAAATGACCCTAAAAAAAATTAAGTCATTTCGGTCAGAATGTTTGCAAATATAGGCTAAAAACACTCTTATGGCGAGTTTCAATACAACTGAGAGACAAATAACTGAAATGTTTCTGTGACCAAAATGTCTCAGCGAAAAAATGACCGAAATGTTTCAGTGAAAAAGCAGGTGAGGCTGGAGTGTCAATGACTAACACCAAAGGGAGCATGCCTGAAAACTTTTAACAAGCTTTGTTCTAGGAGAAGCTATTCTTTGCATTCACATTAGTCAAAATAACAGAAAAAATTTTATAAGCGAATAAGCAAACCGTAATAAATAATGTTTATTTAAAGTGGGTATACTTCTAGCTTATTGTTTGATTAATAAAATGTTAGAGTAATACCATCAGATGAAAGGCCTANAGGTTTAATTCATCAGACTTGTAAACTACAAAATAGCAATGAACTCCAAANCAATGAAACCTAAACTTTTGCTTCAACCAGGTTTTTTTTTTAAAGGAAAATGTTAGGTACCTGGTATGGACCTATAGGGACCTGATTTCTCTGATTTGAGGGACCCAAATCAGGTCCCTAAAACACCTTAAAAAAGCCTGCTTCAACTTTAGGTGATAGATATGCAAAAAACATAATCATAACAAATGCCTAAAGCACAACCTATGAACACCTATATGCATCATGACTTGGACATAAGTTTTTTTGAAAAGTCACTGCTAACTACTCTTTGAAATATTAGCATCAGTAGGTAATCAAAATTGAACAGGCTATTTGAACTGAAACCTGATGTTATGTTTTTTGGAAATTGAATAGCAAGTCCAATATCAACTAGAGAGATACTAGTGTGGTTGCATAATTTTGTGCCTAAAAACAACAAAATAATTAACACATTTGCTGCCGGGGTACGATATATTCATCTTTTGAAACCGGCCTAAAACCAGCAGTTCTTGGTTGACTTACCAACTGCATAGCTCCTCAGGCAATCGTGCTAGAGAGTTCTTGAGGGTTTGAACAGCTCTCTAGCACTTTCAGTGCTGGAGTTACTGTAGGCCCGTGCAAAGACATGTGCGAACACCCTGTTTTTGCGTGAACTGCTTGAATTAACCCAGCACTGAAGGTGTTAATTATTTAATTAATGGATTACTTAATAATGTTGTTGTTTGTAGGCCATAACTTTTGAACCTGGAGCCTTAGAAAGTCAATCAATGGCGCAAGAGACTTGGATTCTGGCCTAGTTTCGAAAAACAACTTGAGTGAAATACTTCCACCTAGCAGTTTGGGTGCAAGGTCAGGTAACCTGAGCCAAAATGCACACTTTTCCAGATTAAAAATATCCTAACCAGAAGACTCTCCACATCTATTAGGGTTTAAACAACTTTCTAGCTCAATCGCCTAGCAACTTATGGAGTTGCAAAGAGGTGTGAAAATAGCAGCTCATGTTGTATTTCAAAGTATGAATATATTGTACACTGGCAGTGAAGGTGTTAAAAATACAAGTTAGTAGACTGTTTATGTTATTTCAAGTGCAGGTTTGCACTCACTCTTATAAGTGGCAACTAAGGTAAGGTAGTTGATATGCATTTGTTGCAAACTTTTTTCTAAGTGAGTTTGAGGCACATTTTTTTGCTGTTCCATTCAGTTAGTATTGTTGCAATCGGAAAGCCTGGGCGGCAAGTGCGCAAAGAGCTTCACACACTGTGGCAGCAAGCAACAATAGTTATCCTGTGCCGCAATCACTCTATTATTGCTTGTTCATATCATGTATATATGGGTGTTATTCTTTCTGCACATTCCATTCGTGGTGAATCGCATATTCAACGCAACGCCAATGAACAGGTTGCAACAACTTCCCCTCCTTATTATTACGAACCGCATTGATTGCACCTTTTTATGAAGGCTGCACCTGGCACGACCTTCATATCCTGGTTACAACACCACTTTGTTGTGATTGGAAAGCCTGAGCAGCTAGTGCACAAAGCTTCACACTGTGGCAGCAAGCAACAAAAGACATCTCCTGACGAGATCACTCTATTATTGTTTGTTCGCGGCACGTATATATGAGTGTTATTTCGCACATCCCGTTCATGGTGAATCGCACATTCAACACAATGCAAGCGGAGAAGTTGTAGCAGTATAATGGTCATGGTATTTACAGTTGTGTGCTTCTATACAGGATGATCTTTTTTTCTGATTAGCAATGTTGTCAAGAGTACAGACATTTTATCTTGATTTCTTTGGTTTTATGTTTGAGTTTTGGCAAGATTTTTGCAAGGTCTGGTAGTCTTATGCTTGCTGCTATTTCCTCCTCAGCTTTTGATATGAGGTGGAAGCAAGAATTTGAGTTTTTTATTATGCAACACTTTTAAAATTTTTTTAATAATTACATTACTCCTTTTGACAGTTTGCTTCAAAAAAGTTATGCAAATATGTTTTTATGCAAAGAGTAACTGTGTAGAAAAATCTGCTATATAAGACACAACAAAATCAGTTTCAAAAGCATAGAAAAACTTTTCACGCAGATGAGGTGTGAATGTGACATTCAATAATAAAACATTGCCTGCTAGTTTAGACATATGATGCAATATATGTTTTCTGTTTACATCACATATTTTCCATGATATATTCAATAACAGTTAATATCTTTGCTAACAGGTGGTTGAGTTGTTTGCCAACTGTTCCCTGCTGGCATGGCTTGGCAGTTGTTGCAGAACTTCAAAAGTTGGCCCTATAGTTGTTGAAAAAGTTCGAAAGACAGCCTTGTAGTTGTCGTGAAAGTTCAAAAATCAGTCTTACAAAGTTTTAAACGTACAATTTGTATGAGATTTGATTTAGTTAATTTTGACAGTGCCTAAATCCAAACAAATATGACAAGAAAAACACTTATTCCAGACAAATGTTCTTCATAATAACTTATTGAATTGTAAAAATCAAGCCACTNGTGAAAATATTTTGTNCAAGACATCAAGTGAGAACAATGGATCTGGAAAACGCATGTAATTTAAAATTCAGATCAATTCATTTGTTCATTTTTGCATCTGTTTTCCTCTTATCAGGGTCATGGGGTAGCAGCCATAGCAGGTCTTAAATTATCACGGTTTTCAGTAATCAGTGATATTATTGTTCACTCCACCCCAAGGCTCAAACAATGCAGGTTAGAGATGCAATCACACCACGTGGCCTTCATCAGCAACTGTATCAATTCAGACCAATGGTGAACAAGTTTCTACAAAAATTGAAGTCATAGCAAACTGATCTGCATTGGTGTAGTTAAGAAGTGCCATCAAATTTAATTGCTATAGCATATTAAACTTATCATTCAGATTAGCTAACCTGTGTTGTATTCAAGCTCAAAAATTTTGTCACTATAACTTCAGTCATAATGGCTTGTTGTGAATGAGCTTATCAGTTGGGTGAGCATTACAAGGTCATCGATCTTGATGAATTTGTGCTAATGTAGTCAACCCTATGCATATATGCTGTTAAACTAACATCAGTTTATGAAGACTACTCATAGTCATTTTAATTGACTACTCATAGTCGTTTTGCATACCACTAATCTTAGTAGTGCTATCTGTTAAGATTAATAGTTTCATACATATGTTTTGATCTCTATGTACCACTTAGTGTGATTGCTGCTTGAAATAAAAGTGAAAACAAACATTGCTCTTAACATTTTTAGTCCAAGCATATTGTATGGATTGGTTTTTACAGAACAGGAACAGGGCTACTTACAATTGCAGATCTGGCTTCTACTAGATATAATTTTTTTGTTTTGACAGTTTGTAATTTACACACCACAACTATGAAGGGAAATATCAGATTCAAAAATTGTGCGCTTTGGGCTTCAATCACAAGGTATTTTATGAAACTGGCATAAATATGGTAAACTTTCAATAACTACCCAGTATCCAGCCCATTTTTCGAAGGCAAACCCTGGTACCTAAAGTGTTAGGGATAAATTTTATATGGTTCTCAAAAAAGGAAATGAAAAGCATTGTCAATAGGCTGAATATTAATTCTAAGAAACACTTAAATTTTAGATTATGTTGACCTGTAAGAGGTGCTACAACCTTTCATAAAATGTGGCTAGTTGTGTACCCTTTAGTGTTCCATTTTAAAACTGACAATTAGGACTATGATGTTTCATTTGAAGTTGTGTGGTTTTGTGAAAGTTATCTAGTGCTTAATAGTATATAATAATTATTACTATTGATTCTAATAAATCTAAAAATGCCAAATGGAAAGTTGATTCCTGGAATGTGCAAATGCTTTTTGTTTGGATAGATTTCAGGTGATTTGCTTTTAGGAATAAATAATTTTAAAAGCCATATTGGCCTGTCATCATTGTAATTTTTAAATTATTTGTTCGTTTGGGGTCTTGTTGTAAGTGATAGCCCCATGAAGTTGTTGGCCATTGTTAAGGCATCTCTCTGATATTGTTAGAAAAATGTTGGCAACCAGCGTTGATGTCAGCTGATGTAAAATATTGATATATCTACATTTATTCAGATTTGTGAATTCAATAGTATACCTACAAAGAAAAAAGTACAGGGTGTCCATAAAGTCCTGCACACATGAAAATTTTTATATCGCAAAAACCACATAAGGTAGAAACTTTACATTTTCGACAGTGAATTATACTACCATAAAGTTTGTTTGTTATTTTTTAC
>JGI24159J19872_10010549_pt1 | contig 12119 bp, 8 predicted proteins | sample Ectturendosymbi4_FD_19872 | JGI IMG/M metagenome (IMG submission 19872)
TAAATGTAATCATCATTGTGGTATCATTTAAAATCCTGGATTTGTGCCCAATCGCTTTGTTTCAACAATTGTGAAACACCCTGTATGTACGTTTCATGGATGATGCTCTAAAAACAAGGAGCATCAAAAATATTTAAATGTTGAAACTCGGTTGTTGTTTTCCCCAGCCCTTATAAAATTTTTGCAACGCGCCTGGTTCCACTGCTAGTATTTACCAAAAGATCTTGTGCTTTGTTTTTTATTTGATCTACGTCATTGCTAGAGCAGTATATTTATTTATCGAAACTGACCAAGTTTGGATTGATTATCACAAGTTTTGAGAATAATTGTGTCTATTTAAGCTCTCAGAATTAATGTGTTTTCATTTTAAATGTAGTGCTAAGTGCTAGATATCTAGATATAGCACCGTTGTATACTTGTATACACTACTAGTTGCTATACCACCACGATGGGCATAGCCAGGTATCAATTCCATAATGTGCCCCCAATTTGGCCAATTTTAACTATGGTTGGGTGAACATGGTGACGTCATCGAAACGCAAACAATAAGGTTTGTCCCCCCCAAAGTTTTTTAGCAAACTCGGTCCCTGCGTGTAGTCTTTGTGCCTCGCCAGCAGGTTAATTGCCAGTCTGAAGTAAACGTACGAAAACAACAAATATATTAAGCACAGTGACAAGCAATTCGATGTAAAAAAAAGAAACAAGACAATTGGCCAACTAGTCTTCGGTAGGAGCAGCTTCGTCCGGTTCTGCAGCGTCACCTTCTTCGGCGGCATCTTCGGCTTGTGCTTCGGCAGGTTCTTCGTCAGGAGGGACAGTTGATTCTTCGGGTTCTGCTTCAGCCGGCGCCGGTGAAGGCTCAGTGGGTGGTTCATCGGCGCTTTTTTCCACTGCAGTTTCTTCCTCTTCTTCATCAGCGGTGATGGCCGGTTCGGTAACAACTTCTTCTTTCACTGCCGGAGCTGCACGGGAACGTAAAAAATGAGTTCAATGCTAACTCTAGCAACGTGAGAAACACGAAACGCATTGCATGTTCCATTTTCGGTCCAAACCCAAAATATTTATGGATTCATATCTGATCAGAAATTTCTTTTCGCAAATGATGTCAGCATCAAGGAAACGTCAGGTGCGTGGAAACTCGGGGTTGGTTCGTTGCGCCGCAATTCACGAAAGGACTGAGACGCATGCGTCTACACGCTGCTCAACAAGGAAATGGCGATAGCAAATGCTGGTAAGGAAGCTTAAAAACATACAAGCGCAAGTCTTTTTTTAACTTTAAACGCACCAGGCGTCTAGATATCCCTGTAATGCACAAACGAGTTTGAAAAATGCCGTAGACTGCGCACGAGTTTCGAATTTATTTCCCACAGTCCCCATAACAAACCGGGGTTTGGGATAAGCTGCCTCATAAAACATTTGAAAAAATGCGTTTCGATCGACACAATTTATATCTGTAGGGCAAAACTTTTCCGAGTGAGATGATCGTAAGTAATTTTATTGAATAAAGCGCATGACATACAATCACAAACTACGTTGTTTTTCGTGCATGCTGCACCACCTGCGTGTTTCGCAGTTTGACTTCTTGCGCTTCATTCATTCAATTTTGCTGACGGTTAGACAGTCTTTCTCCAACCGTCCAACGCGATTTCATTTGACATTTAAGTTTTGCTCTATTGACTTGAACTTGTTCCCAAAACTGTTGCAAGTTTTCCAACTACCGCAGTTATTCCTACGATGTTTTCGCTAAAATGCGTTGAGCTGCTTGAAGATTTCCAGCAGGTAATGGTGACATGAACATTCAATGTGACTTTTAGGCGTTTGCTTGAGTGACAGCNTACAGCGACTAAAATAAAGTTCCAAAAAAAAATAATAAATCGAGAGCAGCAAACACAAAAAACTGTTTGACGCAATTTTCTATTAGTTTTNGAATCGACGTNCATATACAACTTAGTGATTACCATCCATAAATTTTGATATAAATCAGTAATGCTGAAATATCTAAATTTTTGCAGACAAATTTCGCAATCTGTGGAGATCAATTTCTTGGCAAGCCACTTATTATACTGCAAACCTTGCTTTTTGCTTGATGATAAAGGTTGAAGAAATTCCTAAGTAGTTATTTTGCACCAAGAAAGGAATCGTTTAGATGTTAAAGAGCTCAAGGGTTATTCTGGCTTATTTGCTAAAGCAGTATGTTAACGTTGAGGATCTACTGTGAAAGACTTTTGCAACTCCAGTTTTTAATTTGGTGTTTTGCTGGTATTTCCGTTGTTAGAGCAGCAAAAAAATGAAATGAGTCTACTGGAATCTACAGTTTATCGCATTAAGCACGAATCGTGGGAAAAACAACAACAAATGTTCGTTAAACATCTTTCGATGTTAATGAAGTTAAAAGCAGATTTCAAAAATTTATCAATCACACTCAATGAAGGTACTGCAAAAATTAATAAATCGGTAGAATTCTAGGAGGAAAAACAGAATTTTAAATATTTTGAGAAAGTTTATAAGCACAAAGCAAAATGCTTGAAAAAACAACCTTGCAAGATTGTGACACATTATTCCAATAGTACAGTACGCTTGCAGCCAAACCTCATATATCGTTTACAAAGTTTGCTTGCCATTTGCTTGTGAAATATTCCCAAGCAGTCTCTTTTAGCAACGACGACCGGTAATGTTTGTTGTCCATTTATACATACCATGTTAAACCGTTTCTGATTTCATAATCCCTTCTAGTCAAGTCTACCCAGTCCCTCTGCCTGCCCTCTTTCGTTTCTGCCCAACACCAGTCTGCAGGTGTTGCGATCGGAAATCCCGAGCGGCATGTGCGCAAAGGTTCGCACTGTGGCAGCAAGCAACAATAGAGATCACCCGACGAGATCACTCTATTATTGCGTGTTCGCGCCACATATATATATTTTCGTTCTTCGCGCACATCCCGTTCGTGGTGAACCATACAATCAACGCAACACCACCGGAGACGTTGCAACACAGGCAGGATATAGTAAAATGGTGCATTTTCCGTCGGGGGCACACGCAGCAGCCCACGTCTCTGCTTAAGGTCAACTTACCACAAGGATATAATAAACTGGTGCATATTCCTTCAGGTTATGCAGGGCCCGCGCAAGTTTAAGAAGCGTCCCATTTCAGCTTTAAACATGAAAGCCGATCAACTTAGGCACTGGTCATGTGTTCGTCATTATTGAGAGAAACAGGAACCTCACGCACATTGAAACTACGATAAGAAGATGGAGGAAGGAGAAGACAAACATCAAAAAAGCAACGTGACTATCCTAAATTAGGTTCATAAATTTATAGTGTTTTGGACTAGTGGGGATGAATCTCCTCACTTGTGTTCGCACCTGTTCGTAACAGAGGTCGACGGATGCAAAATCTAAAATTGTAGATTGATCACTGACACCGACAATTTTCATGAGCTTGCTTGTAATAAAACTATAAGCACGCAAACATTCCCTTCGTTTGCCAGTGTTTCGCATTTATTTGTGACGAGGTTAAACTTTAAAAACTTAGCTCGTGCCGTGGATGAAGCAAGCTGGACTGGCTGCGCTCAACGGAAATCACTCATACAAAACAATTTTAACGCAGCAATTTCCAACCAATTTGTATGTGGCACACTAGCCATGCCAAATTCGACGAATTTAGTGAAACTCATTCAAGTAAAAGTGCTCTACCCTATAGCATAGAGTTGACAAAACTTGAAAAAATGCTACTGATTCTTGCATACGCAATGTTCCTTTTGCCTTTCATAACTCTTCTGCATTTTAAAACCATTGTGCTCGATAGTCACTAAAACACAGAACATATTCAGCAGTCGACAACATGTTCATTTCTCTTTCGAAAACAGGTTTTTGCCTTTGGAGTCCTATTTAAAATTTTTTGAGTCATACTCATAACGCACTTTGTTGTTAATTCCGTACCTGGTTGAGCCTGCTCGGTGGTATAAAGAGTAATTCCCGTAATCTTTCCTGCCTTCCATTTGGGAATAGTTACGGTAGTTGCTTCCTCCTCTTCGCCGTCGCCTTGAGCCTGACAATCGAAGCATTATGCCGTAACATGAAAACCGTCGATCAGCTGAATTGACAGAGAATACAAAAAGCACAAAAACAACGCAACACGTATTAAAAACGGCACAATGAGCACCTGTTCGACGGAGATGTACTCGCCATGCTGTTCACATCCAATGTCAAAAATGTACTTTCCAGGGCCTTGCATCTAAAAAACATGATAGACAGACAGTAGCCATTGCGTTCAGACGTGTGTTTAGTAACTTGAAAGCATCTCGTACATTTCCATCCGTCCAGTTTCCTTGAAATCTGTGGTTTGCATGAACGAACTCACCAGCGCCTTCACACTTTCCATTGACCCACGTTCCAATGTACTTTGAACCTGCAATATGATAACTTAGAGGTGAACACGGGTCGGAAGTGAGCCGGAACCGGAAGGTACGAGTAAACGGTTTTCAACCGGAGTACCGCACAAGTAAAAGGAAATAGCGACTGTGGGCAAAAGGGTTTCAGTTAATAATTTATTCCTTAAACAGCATGGAATACTTGCAGGCAAATAGTTTATGCCATGATGCTGTCTTTTCAATGTTTACCAGAAGGTGTACTGTTTGACAATTAAAAAAAATATATTCACTGGATTTAAGAAAGGAAAAATTTGCTCTTATTAATCCCGAAATTCTCTCTGATTACACTATCCGAGATCTAAGTGGGTGAAACAAACAAAACGTTTGCACGACACAGATGCATGCTGTAACAGGTTCGGAAGGAAAATCAGTCTATTTTCATCAACTCTGGATGAAAATATGCACAGCGCTCCACAACATTATGGTTTTGTAATGAATAAATTATTCTTCCTAGCAGTTCAGCAGAAAGCTGTTGTCTTCCATTTCTATAAGCAAAACTTGTGAACTAAGCAAAAAGAAAATCAAAATAGCTTTTCGATATTCAATAGTTAACAGAGCTAGTATATGTGCTAACCTGTGTCTGCATAAACATATGTTCCTTGACCATGCCGCTCATGCTTGCACCACTCCCCCTCATAAGTATCACCATTTACATAAAAGTACTTTCCGAACCCGTGCCTCTGATCATCCACCCATGATCCTGTTTGGAGAAATAATAGAACAAATTACATCAAAAAATGCATATAATTTTTGAAGGCTATATAACTTTAGAAATAAGACAGCCAGCAAAATAATGAACTGCAACTGCCAAAAATGTTTTTTTAATTGTTCCCGAGGATGGCTTACAACTAGCTGTAATGTTTAATAAAATGTTTTGATGTTTGTGGCTGTACTGTTCACAATAATGATATGATTTAAATTTAGCATTTTTAAATTTTTGATTCTAATACAGCTTTGCACAACTTTAAAAATTAAACTCCCCCCGGGTTGCTTTTCAAAATTCATGGCACATTGTAAAAAATCATATCATGCCACAGTTTAACAAAAAGTATTTGAGTTTTCTATTTGAATAAGATTCAAGGACTGACGATGCATATTGTTTTGTGAAATCAACTTCCTATTAAAATTTTGCAGATAGTTCCCTTGCTTGTCTCACATGTGGAGAGTAGTTACTTGAAGAGAGATATGTGCAAGTTTGAATCATCACAAAAAGATGAAAGCAGAGCCCAGTCGGCTGATATCTCAAAAACTTACAGAGAACCTAGAGCCTTTAATTGTTGGTTTCACAAAACTTGTTACAGAAATTATTTTTTCAACACAAAAACTACAAGCAACATACCTTCATATTTTGACCCATCTGGATAAATGAAAGTACCTTGACCTTGTTTCTTGTTCCTTAAATAATCTCCTTCATAGCGGGCATTGTTTTTAAATCTATAAACACCCTAAAAATAAAATCAGTTTAAGTGCAAAGTAGCACTAATGATAAGTGCAATGCTAAAATTGATTGCAAAATAAAGGTACTATGAATATGACATAAAAACAAGTGCTGTTAGCAATACAAATTCAAATTTTGCAATAGAGGAAAACACTTTAATCACAACTTTTCAAGGTAAAACATCATTTTGTTTGAAAACACAACATGTTGTGATAAAAACTTGATTTCAATAACTGTCACAATGCTTAACTTTGAACCAGATGTCCCCTGAGCATCATACAGAAAATTAGTATGGCTTTAAAACCAATACATACCTGTTCTGCTTTTAAGGTTGGATATTGCTTTCAGTTAGGTATTTTTTAGGGTTCTAGGTAACTTGAACTCTTTCACTTCACCACCATTCGGACATGTTGACATATTCAAAGATTTCTATAGCCACAAGGCTCAATCGACCAAAGAACTAATTAGTCCATCAAAAGGCTAAGTATCTAGGAGCCCAAGAGTTTGGGATACTTGGGATTGAAAAAAAATATGGGTTCCAGAATCTAAAGGGTTTAAAATGCCAAGAAAAAAGAGTATGATTAGCTCAAGAGTTCATGTGGCTGAGGAAAATCATGTGAAAAGGGTTTTGCTAGGCAGAAGCTTGACATTATTATACTATAACATAGCCAAACTAAGAATAAAGGCAGAAGTTTTAAAAAGCAGAAACTCCATGGACACAGAGTTCAAGTGAAAAAAAAGATCAAGTTTCCAAATATCCAGGGATCATTGCTTAAATTATTTGGCAATGCAGTACATGCGTATTGTCTGATTGTAGCAAAACATAACTGTTAAAACTTTGTCACTCTCAGGAAATCAGCAAGTGAGTGAAAAAGAACAAGCCGAAACAGTAACAACATTTCGAGTGAAGTCATTTACTTGAGTTGCACATGTGCTAATGTCAAATAGATTAGTTTAAGATCTAGAAGGCTATCAGTCTAGTATGACTAAAGGTTCACAGGCTGTTTAGTAATACATGAGTATGTTACTGCACAAAATATGGTCAGACACAGTTGTTCTTAACCTGGATCAAACAGATGTGTAAAGTAATAATGTTGCCAATACAGTCTTATTACACTTTAAACCTAATATTTTGTTACAAAACACAGTTGTGATTGGTTTGTTTGTCCCAATGTCAAAATATTTTGAACAACATCAAATACACCATGATACTATTGCGATCCTAGAGCACAAGCAGCAAGTGCACAAAGCTTGATACTGTGGCAGCAAGCAACAATAGAGATCACACACCATGACCACTTTATTATTGCTGGATCATGCCACTTACACATAGGTGCGATTCTTCATGTACAACCTGTTCATGGTACATCGCACATTCAATACCGTGAACAAGAGGTTGCAGCAATATGCATAATAGCTACAAATAGGTTTTAGCACTTCTAAAAAATTATCGATAGGTGGAACAACACAGTTGTAAAAAAAACTTGAACTGTGTACCTGGAAAGCTTTCCTACACTGCAGTATATAAAACTAATTTATAAGGTTAAAAAATGCAAGATAATGTAAATGAAATGCAAATAAAGTTCTGCACAAAAATTTCATTTATAGAGCATGCAGGGATGGCCAACCAGTCAGAGGTCAAGAGTCACATTTCTTACTGTGTTGCCGCACAGAGCCTCATCATGCACATGTGCATACATGAACATCAACCCATCTCTTCCTTGCTCACACACTTTTGCTAAGCTAGATTTATTGTAAATATCAATGACAAAAATTTTCAAGCTATTTATTGTTATGCATGTTACTTAGTGGAAACCCCGACTTTCAAGGTGAACAGTTGGTAGAACATTATGCGACTTATACATGAATAAATACAATATTTACATAAGAGCCACTTGAAATCAGGCAATGAGCCACATGCAGCTCGTGAGCCGTGGATTGGCCAGGCCTGCTGTATGTATCAAGTGGGTTGAATTTCTACTTATTATTACTTGAAAGTCATACAGGAAAACTTGGGAGAAAAACTAGCCAGCATTAATAAAATCTCCTGTGATTACTTAAACCATGACTAGACTGTTTCACCAATAGAAGCTACAAAATTTCTTGTATATATCATTACATGTCCATGGCGTTTTCCTCTGTCATACTGTCCTTCATAGGTATCTCCACTTGGTAAAGTAGCTTTCCCATGCCCATGCCTTTCTCCTTCTTCATTTCTGTCACCTTCATATTCCTAGACACATGAAAATAGATTAATGCCACTTCGTTGTTGTAACACTTTACTTTGAAAACGATATGTCTTATCAATTTATTCTGATTTACACAAAACAAATTTTATAGGTAAAAAACTTTTGATGAACCAGTACTAAAATAAATTTTAAACATATTACGTTTTCATAACAGGAAAAGGTAAAGGTGGTTAGCCCATAAAGACTCAGTTTTGTTGCATATTGAGTTTGCACAGTAAATGTTAAGAAAACGAGAGTTAGCAATGAGACCTCGTAGAAAAATACATATTGGATATAAAAGCATGCAAAAGAGCTGAAAAATAATGTGGCTATGCACACCTTGCATGGTACACAATATTTCACAATAAAATCAGATAATAAACATGACAACATAGCACAAATTTTGCTGAAACTGAGTTGTATCTGAAACATGCCAAATTGACATAAACTTGTAGTTCCTTTTAAACGATCTTATTTAACTTGCAAATCATTCATTCCTTCAATAAATCTCCACAAAAGTGATGCTGTCAAATCAATTGGCAAATTGTTTTAATGAGCATTTGATTGCACATAATAAAATGTGTATGTTTACAGTTAATAACGTGTTTTGTGATGTAATAATATCTAATTTACGATAGAAACAGACAGTGAACTTTATAGTGCAAAACATTCACACAAAATTTACCCCAAGGTATGGTCCTCCTTCATCTTCAAATTCATCTGAACCAATATCTGACATTCTTAAAGGTTAGACCTAATTACAAATCACACAAAACTAGGAAATCAAAAACATGTTTTATTATTCTGTTATGTAAAGCAAATTATTGCATGATGTTTAGCTGCTAAAGCTTAGTTATTCTAGATCAAGGGTTACCAACATGGTGCCCACAGGCACCAGGTCATCCGCGGCCTGTTCTGAAAGTAGCTTTACCACAGGCCTGGATTTACCATTAGGCTAAAAAGGCTTAAGCCTAGGGCCCCTGATTTTGAGGGGCCCCAAAGTTTTGGGAGAAAGGAAAACGTCAAGCATTTTTTCAGCAATACTTGTATTTTTGTTTTGATTCAATGCACATTTTTACTATGCCACTAACAAAAGATCTCTAAATAGAAGAATGAGCGCGAATGATTGAAGTGACAGATGATGAGCATTCTCTTTTTATGGCATTAAGAATTGGTTATTGTTACATATAATGTGTGGAACAAAATGTCTTAATGCGTTTTTCAGATTACACAAGGTCAGTGAGGTACTTTCGTTCAGCTCAGGTCTCTCTCTTGTTTCCTTTTATGGGTAAGATATGGGATATAGACAAGACTCGCCTGCACTGCAGCCAAGGCTACATAGTTTCAATGGAGCAAAATGTTAACTGTTTGTGATACCACGCGGGTTAAGCTGGGATGTTCTTTGACTTCAACTGTTTTGTAGCAATCTCGGGCCATTCTTTTCTGCAGCTCAGTACATAGAAAAAGATTTTAACTACCATTAAACTAGACACATATCTTGACGTACCAGGAAGGCCAATTTGTAACTTGAGCTTATTAGCTTAGTTAGCAAAGAAAGCTTCACATGTAAGTTATTTTATTTTTTTTAAAGTAATCAGGATAACAATGGATCAACAGTAGGCTTATTTGCAATAACTGCCAAAGCCAAAGCAAAGCCAAAGCAGATGTACTATGAGCTGTTATTGAAAAGTGGAAACCAATAACCCAGCTTTTTAGCATGCCAGACGGGTCTACAGCACCAGAGGTGGCCATGGATCTGGAGTGCTGGGGGGGACTCTGGCAGGATCCGGCATTTTTCTTTTGGACCTGGCACCGGAGTCAAAAATTTGTGAAAAAAACAGATTTGGATTCCGAGTCACTTTTCGTTTTCAGCAGCAGCAGCAAGAGTATGCTTGGTTTTCGAATATGCCATTTAATTAAGTAAAAATATTGCTGAATTTCAGTTGCATTGATGATACCCAGAGTCTGAACAGGAGTCGGATTCTCAAATATGAAAATTTTTTTGACCTGGATTCNAAAATTTTGGAACAGGAGCGGGGTTGGAGTCTCAAAATGTGACTATAGCTACCTCTGCCTTCCGGAAGCGCCCCTAATATTAAAATAGCCTAGGGCCCTGAAAATGAAAAACTGCCTTTGCCTTACCATGATCATTGTCTTCATATAGATGAATATCATTAATAATAACATATTTAGGTAAATTGAGCAAAAGTTTTTTTGTACAAGTGTGAATCAAACTGGTAGTACATCACATTATTCAGTATTTAAGTAGCTCTTAGTTTAAAAAAGAGTGGGTAACCCATGTTCTAGATCAGGGGTGGGCAATTAATTTGGCTTGGGAGCCACTTTGAGAAGGCCACATTCAGCAGAGGGACGTACCTTTTAATGGAAACAGAAGCGAGTATTGGTTAAGTTACCAAGTTGGAGAAAATTTCAGATTTGAACATATTTCCTGAATGCTTCCGCAGGCCACTGAAAACGCTGTGGCAGGCCACATTTGGCCTGTGGGCCGCTATTTGCCCACCCCTGTTCTAGATGATTCATTTGGTTGCAATAACAGCTGCAACCTTCAAATCAAAAAGCATAGTCTATGCCTTAATGAAACAATGGTGTTGAGACTAGGAAAATTATGGAGATAAGATTATTGGAACACACTGAAGTAACTAAAACACTGCTGATATATCAGCATCAACAACTGCTTCGATTATTGATACCAATACCATATGGTTATTAAAAAGAAAACTAAGTACTAAACATGTTGCAAGCATATATAAAAAATTGCAATGAAACTCTTATTTTGACAAAAAATTAGTTTATACAAAAATAAAGTTCTGCTGAGTATAAAATGAATTTTCTTAAAGTGTTATAAACCATTCAAAATAAGAAAATACAGTACCAGCTAAACGCAGCCAAGTAAACAGATTGAATGATTTAACCTACAGTTTTATTTTGTCACTACATCACAAAAATACTAAAATATCTGAAAACATCTTTTATATCATATTAGCTATTAGCAATAACAAGTAAAGGACTTAAAAGTTTAAAAGATCACGATGTGAAAGACACTATTACACTAAACTGAGAATATCATGAAATTCTTGAATTTAAATCTGCAGGGCAGCTATTGTCAAAAAGAAGCATTTTTGCACCTCTAAATATATAAAATACCTCAAACTATATAGATAAACTACAGTATATACTCGCATACAAGCCGACTTTAAAACTCAAAAGAAAATTTATCAAATTAGGAGGTCGGCTTATACTCGCATAAATCTGATCTCACGCAAACGAACTGACATGCCGCCACTTCTCAGATCATGCAATATCACCGATATTATCATTCAGTCATATATACCGTTATAAAAATTGAGACTGCACTAAATAAAGTTAATTCTGACAAACTACAACTAAATTTCAATATTAATTTTAACTGTACCTCAAATAAAATGCAACATAATCACTTCTGATTAAGCACAGTGCACTGCATATTGATACTCTTTTGTTATTAGCCCAACACACCGTGTTATTTTGGAAGTCGGCTTATATGCGAGTTTTTGCAAAATTCCTCATTTTGGGGCAGTTTTTAAGGGTCGACTTATATGCGAGATCGGCTTATATGCGAGTATATACAGTTCACTGGCCCTAAACTTTAAGAAGATGTCCTAATAGATGCAAAAAAACACAGCCAAAAGGTAAAGCAACAAGCAATTACAAAGTAACTAAAGCCATGAATCAAGTTGAATATTACAGAAAATGACCATTTGAAAACAACAGTATTATTCAAATTGAACATTTGCCAAAAGATATCAAGAACAAGTCAACAATAGCATTTGGCAATAGATAGTAAGAACAAGTCCCTATGTTGCTTCCAAAACCTATACTGTCATTTTTTAGTTTCCAAGTATAAATTAGCCTAATACTATAAACTTGCAGTTATACTAATTAACATTTTTAGTAATATCTTGTTTGGTTGATCAAGCCTTTGAGTTAAGTTCAAAAATATTGCTTATGTGTTTTGCATGACATAGTT
>JGI24159J19872_10010552_pt1 | contig 12116 bp, 6 predicted proteins | sample Ectturendosymbi4_FD_19872 | JGI IMG/M metagenome (IMG submission 19872)
GTTACGCTTCAGCGGTCTCGCTGAGCTACCCTCCTACTTGCAACAAAGCTATTCTCTCAACATCAGTGATAACTGCTAAAAAATTAAGTTTGCACAACAAGTGGACGTTGGCAAATCACCATTCTCAGTTACTTTAGGTTTAGATTTCCGAGTATGTTGCAGGGTTTCTGCTCAAACTCGTACCGCCACCTGTTGGAAAACAAATACGTTCAGAAAACTACAGGAAAGTGTTCTCTTTAAGATGACGGATGAAGCACTTCACGTTATACTTGTTATCGGAATTAAAAATTTAAGTGACCCTGCTAATCTTCCTTTCTTTACTCTACGATTACATGATGCTGTTTTTTTGCAAATCGCCTGGGGTAAACATGCAGAGTTGGTGTTGAAGAAAATTTTGGTTGATGTACATCATAACTAACGTAGCCAGACCAAGCGTCAAGTGATTGCTTGCCTTTATCACCACGATCTGGCTAAAATTTTTTCCGCCTTCATGTGTTAAGCTGCAAATAACATAATGTCGATTTTTGCATGTGACCGTTGCCTGAATGTAACGCCAAAATTTGAATGCAACAACTTCGTATAAGAAAATGAAATGTTTTCTGATCGCTTGCTGTACTATTTTCTCACTTGTTAAATAAATTGTAAGTGGTTCGTAGCATTTTTTGCAGAATATTATGCAAAAGTTTTTTCACATGTTACGAAAAGGTGCGAATAAGGATTGAATGCAGTAATAGGGAAACATAGCTATCACAAAGGAATCAAAGAAGACTTATGATAACATATTTTATCTAACTGAGATTTTTTGGACTGATGATGTGTAGTCTTACGTGAAATCGATTTCCTATCAAATGATATGCTCGATTGATTCACTTGTTTTTTAACATTGTTGAGACAAAGTTACTTGAATACAGATATGTGCCAGTTTGAATAATTGCAAAAAGATGAAACAATCCATTCGGCTGATTCCTCGAAAACTTTTGCAGCAAGTCTAAAGGCAATTGTTGATGATAGGACGGTTGTTTTTACAGCTGGTACGGGATCGCGCACGTTTGAAGCTGATACATTCATAAACTTGGATTGCTCTTTCAAAGGGTAGAATGTTAACAAAACGGCAGTCGGTCAATTTGCTCTCGATATCTAATTTAGCATTCTTATACGCAAGATATATAAACTACTGTTCAAAGCTGTTATTGCGAATAAACTGAAACATTTAAAAGCACTAGTGTTTCTGTATGCTTTCGAGGAATCAGTCGACTGCCATCTGCTTTCGTCTTTTTGCGATGATTCAAACTTGCACATATCTCTATTCAAGTATTTACTTTCCACGATGGGTGCAAGCAAGGAATCGATCAGCAAATTTTTAATAAGAAATCGATTCCACGTAAAATTACGCATCCTCAGTCCTTCTCCTTATCCTTATAAGGACTGAGGATGAACAGCAAAGGGTAATTGCTATAAAAACTTTTGAAACTGTGCTAAACATGTTCTGTACAAAACGTGTTGAAACTGTACAAAACAAAACTGCTGAAAAGTTTTACCAAAACTTCATAACTTTTACTTTTTTATGGCCATGACACCCGGGTTTCATAGAGAAGACTTTGGCGTGGGTGCAGAAAGCTATCAATGGATCAGCGAACAAACTGTGGAACCATTTTAGCCCAAAATGTGCAAATCTCACAAACCACGAACAGTCAGAAAAGCATCACTAAGAAACTCTATTACAAGGCCAAGCAAGACTCCATGTCGATTTCGAAGAAAATTTCTAATGATATTCTTGTAATTCAGATATTCTTTTTGACAAAGGAATAGCAAAACCACAAACATAGTTTGGATTTTTCTGGATTTTTAGGAAATTGGTTTGGCCTTTTTCTGACCTGCTTTCAGCACTGTTCGGCCTTTTATTGAAATTTTCATGGCAACCTGATATAAATTCATGCTTCCATTTTGCAAGAAATCATTCAAACAGCTTTAGCAAGCTTTGGCCCGCTTGTTGAACACCAGGGACCAGCTTTCAAGCTACCTTAAAGACGCCTGTGTAACTGGTCTGGTCCCCACAAACCAACTACTTTCCGTCGGTGTGGTAAGTAATAATGCACTCTCCTCATCATTCCACAAAGTGCTGCGTACTTTGAAAATATGTTACTTTATCATCGTCTCCAACTTACTGTTTTCTGTCTTGACTGCGGCAATTGCCATGGATCTCTACCAACATTGAGAGTGATTTCTAACATTCCATAGGGAATTGCCATGCTGGTAGTCACGTTCGGCGGTTTGGAGTGTAATTTTAGGTCGCAGTAAGGCCTTGTACATTGGTGCAGTGGTCGTTTTCCTTAGCGCACTGTTAATCCCTATTCTTTTAGCCGATCTTGACGCCGCAACGTATTCGCGGAGTGAGAAAGGCGTGCGGCTTTAGGCTTCTGAACCACTTTACACATAATTCTTTCCAGGCGCTCTTTGTTTTCGCAACTAAGAAATGCGAGATTGGTGCATGCAATGCTGTGAATATTGGCTACGTGGCAGTGTGACGACTTTGCTGCAGAGGAAGCAACTGCTTTTTCAAAAGCAGAAAAAGATATAGCTTTTGTGAGGAATGTTTCCATTAAGTTTTCGATGAGAATCGAAAGTCAGGAAAACTTCGTCTCAGTCTATTTGACGATCTTCCGGAAAGGGCTTCAAACGCCGAAAACTATGCATGGCATTGCTTTTGGAAGAAATTTATGTACGAGGTATATACTGTATCTGTAATTCCCACCTGCATCATACAGTTCTGAAGGTGAACCGGAGTGCCACAGCGAGAAAGAGTAGTTTTTTTCAAAGGCCGAATCTCTGTCACCTTCATCATCACTTCCCGTACTTGACGCTCTTGAGGCACTTTTATAAGTCCTACAACGTTGTTCTTCATTCTGCATGAAACAAATATAAAATGAAAGGAACACAAGGTTTTTGTAGTAAAATTTTGAACAAAGCAGTGAATATTTCGTTTGTTGCTGAGTGAATGGAGCATTACACCCATGGTGATTTTGCGGAGTTAGAAAAACACTGATTTCTACGTTGTAACTGCGAAACTAATACGTCGACAAATCCGACTTGGTGTAATTTTAAGACAAAATTAGTTGAATTTGATTTGTGAACGGCGCCCGGACGCTTCCCGTTTTCATTCAATGCAAAGTTTTTGACTTGATCGTCGCTTGCAACGGAATATGATACCGGGCCATTGATTGCCAAATAAGCGAAAAGTATGCAAGGTCAATGAAACCTTACGTCAAATGAAACTTTGTCGCCAGCAACTTGGGACACTGGCCACCCTGAACTTGAAGCATTGAAAGGCTTAGTGATAAATGCCAGAAAAAGAAACTGCGCGAATTAAATGATATATTGTACATAAAAACGCCTTTTGCGAATACATGAATTCGTTTCAAGTACATTTTGGACTCCGGATTCAGGTAAATGAAAAACAAAGGTTTTAGGCATCACATCCTGAAAGCGTGAACTTTTCTATCAAACTGCATTTGGAGAACTGCACCCGAAATATGACTGTGTGCTAAAGTAACTAATTACGATGTTTCAAGAGATTTCCATAAAAAAATCTGAGTTGATCATGCAGCACAATTTGCGTTTGCACTGAAAGTTTTCTCTTTTGCGTGTTTGCTTATTGATTTAATTTTTTTCTCAATATTTACTTCTTTATTTTTTTACTGTGTATCACGCAAATTGGTTTCTTTTTTTCTCTTTTAACCAATAAGATCATCAATCAAAGTTTGTGACATGCAGTAAGTTAAAAACAATTTGATTCATATTCAGAGAACAAGTTGTTTTCTGCAGTTTTAAAAGAAGTAGGTGTTATTTGTATTCAACCAATCGTAGGTTCATCAATAGTCTGGACAATGTCCTTATGTGGCCACAGAAATGACTGCACGTTACAAAGAACGTTGTAATTTTCTGGCTCTTGTGGATTTACACCAAATCTGCCACCTACGTTGAGTAGCACTTGCATTGCAACGAAGTGATGGTGTAGAAGGTATTTGTCAACTGATCGTAGGTCGTCGTAAAACCAGTCTGGTAAACTTTACGATAGGCACGCACCTCTGTTAGTGGGGAGGTAATAAGTGACATTTTTCTTTGGGATTGTACTTCATGGAATGTTTATTTCTTCTGAAAATTGTTTTTTTATATATGGCGTAGGTTTTCTGCCTTGTTGCATTCAAAAGGCAAACATTCCAGACAAAACAATAAAAAGTTGGTATTTTCAGTCGTAATTAAAAACAGCGATGAGCCACATCTCTACAAGAACATGAATGAACAACAACACTTTTACATGTCTATATATAATAATGTGAGATAGTACCAGGAAAGCAGTGACGGAAGAGATCCCAGTCAGAGTTGATAGACATTTAACCGGTTGTTTCCCAAAATGCAAACTTCTGAAGCGCTTTCCTCTGTCCAATCTGGTAAGAAACAAAACACGCCTTGTCTAAACCACTACAATAAAATATGTTGAACAGTAAGCGTTTATATTTCCTTTTTTCTTAATGTCATACTCTTTCTATTACACAAACGTCTATGCAATCAACGATGTGTACTGTACATCTCAACAAATGCTTCAGGGAACGTCGGGTTACATTCTTTAAATCAAAGTGTATAGGTCAATCGATCCAATATACCAGGGGTGGCCAAACCTGCTCCATGTGTGAGCCACATATCGTAAAAGCCAAGTTACAAAGAGCCGCAACATAAAAACCTTAAAACTTTAATTCATTTGCAATCTACACTTCTATGGAATCACATTTAATTTTAGAACGACTTGCAAAAGTAATGCTGTGCGGTACACGAGCTACCACAGAACCATTTTACAATATTTCTACACTTTGCAAAAGAAATAAAAAACAAATATATAATTTTTCGGAAATCTCAAAGAGCCGCACTTTGGCCACCCCTGCAATATACAGTAAATTACAGAACATCACTGCAAAACTTTCTTTTTCAAGGGCCTTAGAACGACACGCTGATCATCTGCCGAACACACTGAAGGTTTCTCGGTAAACCCGTTACGGGTTTTTGCGTTTGGTTTGTTTTAGTATTCAAACATCACGTATACAGTGGTGCAATTGACGGGGGGAGGGCAGGGGGGAGGCTCTCCCCCCCTGGCAAGCTAAATATAAAAACTGGGCCCCCTTTAGCTGACATTTTGATATTTAGTAATCTTTTGTTATTCAGTCGGTTGTTGCGTTTTTCGGGCTGTTTTCGTTTTTTTTAGCTAGTATAGACATTCACCACATCTGGATTCTCAATCATTTTTTAATTTTTTTTCTGAGTGTTGGCTAGTGGCCCCTCTTCGGTGGTCAGTGACCCCCCTAAACCCGTTTTGCCTCCCCTGACTCAAACCTCTAGTTGCGCCACTGCACGTACATTAAGGGCGCCATTTCTTGTAGCAAAACAAGTTGGACTAAGAAAACTACTGTCAAAGGGTTTTCTTGTGGAATTGTCTAAAGATAAGGTTGTCCTTGAGACGTGCTGGTGGTTTGCAATTTTTGTTACACTCCAAAAACAATTTTGAAAGACAAATACTGTAGCTCTAAAAAAACAAGGTGAATATACACACCTTGCGTTGGGTAGTAAATATGTTAATCCGCTTTTACAGCCTTGAAACCGTCCTTTTAAAAATCGTTCTGAAGCTTTAAAATTTCAATTTAACTTTCAGTGTAACCGAGATTTAAAATTGCTTTCAGTATAACTTACAATATATTTCCCAACAGAAAAAAGAGTAGGATTTATGAAACTAAAATTAAATTAAGTTTTGCAGAAACTCTGGTGACTTGTCCATAGTCTCACTAAAAGTGCAAACAAACCGAACATTAAAAAATAGGCGCTCAGAAGTTATTCAATGAAACGTTATTTGAAAACTGCAACTGAGAAGTGCACAACGGTTTTCATCCTAATATAGATATGAAAAAGTCCAGCAACAAAGCAAGATGACTGTACAGTCGCTAAAAAACGCTTAATTTCACGCCTTACGCTCACCGATCATTTGAACGACAATGACGAGAGGTGGGTACCAACGAAAGGCGCGCGAGGTCGGTTAGCGGGAAAAAGGGGCTCTCAGTCACCGACTGACGGGAACGTGAATGGCCAGAAGTGGCCAAGCAAGTTGTGATATCCGGAATGCCGCCTGTTGCTTCCAGGAGTTGCTCCAACTGGTGTATGTAGTCGATAGCACTTTGTAGTGTGTCCACCTTGCTTGGTTTACGATTAGGAGTAACCTTAAAGCGAAATGCTGCATATGTTCGTCTTTTGCAAAATATTTTAGTTGCTTGGGAGGATTGGGTTTATCCCCAAACCCGAAGCCACGGAGAGAATTGGGAGGAGTGCCGCCACAAGGTTTTGTTCCCACCTAACTATTGTTGTTCCCAGAAAAAGTTGATTTGAATATATAATAAAATCAAAAATCCTACCCCCTAAAATGGGTTTTGCCCTTCCCAAACATTAAAACCTGACTAGCCTGTTTCCGCCACTGAAAATAATGCCAAATGTTTTAAACAGCGTTCGAAATTAGTTTCATCTGGTGGTTTCTGGCGGGAGATTTTCGGCGACGACGTGTTTTAATCATTTACCCCTGAAGTAAAGCTTCTTCCGTGGGATCTGCGGTGACGTCTGCAAATGCTGTTTCGCCGTGTGTAAACACGTTTGAATCAGAAGAACAAGAAACGTTTTTGTCTTTTATATGAATATTACGAAAAAAAGCAGACGCATCTTCGCAGAAGCAAACATTCTCGTGAATCGCATCAACTTAAAGTAGTTTAAACCAGTGAGACGCTCAATATCCGGGGTTCTGTTGGGGTTGATGTCGTGGAGATCAGGAGTGGTTTTAATCAGGATCTTTGACCGCCTCTATCGCGGATTAAATGCTACAGAATCACTCAATGTTAGCAAAACATCAATGTAAACTAGTTTAGCAAGGAAAGTAACAAGGCATTGCTTTAAAATACACAACAAGCAACTCGCAATCAATACTTCGACGATTTACTGTAATCAGTACCTTCCTAATAAGTTTTTTGTAGATTAACTTTCGAATCGTTTTTAAACGTTTTTACCGATGCTTTAAGAAATCGTCCCAACGAGGTTGAACAGAAATCAAAACGTTTTTCGAAACCAGACACGCAAACAAAAACATTTTTTGGAATAAACATTTTCCATTTCCTCCATAAATTCGATCAAATACCTTTGTTAGGATAACCTGCATTCTGTTCCGTGTTCTAATCTAAACGCAAAGGACGACGGTAACAAAAGTATTTTTGACCAAATCATTCTGCATGATCAAATCAGAATTGTCAAATGTCAACGGACCTCATTTTGGAACCTGGCCTGAGCACGAAATTACGAACCCGAACCCGGCTCTGGCCAGACATTTATTTTTAAAGCCCAATTTAGGCCCGAAGACCAAATTTACCGATTGAGTCAAGATATGTAACTGCGGGGTATTGGTGGCGTAGCAGAGCAAACATGACTAAACAATTCACAATTGAATCAATTTTTAGTGGAGATTTAATCAACTCCATTGTTTCAACAGAAACTAGCGACAAAAGTGTGCGTCGTTGCGCCATAAGTTTATATGCAGGCCCGAAATCGACACAAGAACCGACCCATCACGGCAAACGTGGCCCGACTTGAAACTCTGGATCAAATAGCGAAAGAATAACACAAGGAATATCTTAACGGCTAACTTCAAAAACATTTGGTACCATGTGTTTTTTCAACTGTTGGTTTGTTTTTTTTCTGTAAAAAGGTCTGGTCTTGAGTTTTTCTGCAACAAAATTAAAATGTACTTTTTGGATCTTCAAAAAACTACATATTTTTTGTAGTTTCGGACTGGCCGATTTCGAAAGAAAGGAAATGAGCTTTTTGCAATTTTTACTTTTTCTCGCGGGCAGGGGTACATTTTTTTCGCAATGTGATGCATTATTTAGGAATTGAAAGGAATCGGACATACAGTTTATACAAAATTCAGTGGAGTTTTAATGGATTGGGATGAATGGTAAATATGTTGCCTCTGCAATAAAAAGTATAACAAAAAGCCTTTACCAAAGTCTGCAGTAACGTGCAACTAGATTTAATCAGACAATGAGGTTTTGCTTTGCGGTTTTCATTATAAAATCAAACAGTTCATTCAATAATGCTTGTACTTTAAGACTCTTTAAGTCATACACAAACGGGTGTCTGTCTGCGTGTTTTGACTGATTGAGGAAGCACCAAAGACAACGGGGATGAAAATATCTCCAAAAAACTGAAAATGCATTTTACATATAAGAGTGTGGCACATAGGCATAATCCAGAACTCCTAGATATCCCTGGTGGCACAACGCGCTCCCCACTGCTGACGACCTTCGTCAAACCAGGACCCTAAAATATAATCCTTACGTGGCCTTGTGCCTGGGGGCGCACGCAAATAAAGTTGCAAGAAGTTCATGCTTTCATTCGAACGAGAGATGCAGCGGTCTGTGAGGTTCCTGTCGTTTTGATTTGCCACCGTAACAACTCAACAAAAACCGAAAGTGCCGAGGCACAACCAACCTCTGCACCGCGTCAACAAAGTCTCTGACCTGGCGTCGTTTGTAAGCTATCATGAGCTTTGTTCGTATGCGCGTCCACGTATATACTCTGCTTGCTTTCGTATTCAGTACACATGCTCAGCGAGTCCCATGGCTACGTGGCGCTCGTTTGAAGGAAAAAGTTAAAAAGAAATGAGATGAAAACAAAAATATGAATAAATAAAGCCACTTACAACAGGAAGGATTCTGCGAAGTTTCGCGAAACCGGAATTGAGATTCTTCACCCGGAGTCGCTCTCGCGCGTTCGCCTCTCGCCGCCGCGAAACCCCTCCGAACGACGTGCTGACGTGTGGGCGAGTCGCAAACGCATTTGCAAGGCGATCGTCCGAGTCTGCTGTGAATGGCCTTCTACCCTTGGCCAGAGTGCAGCTGCTTGAGTATTCACGGTGCTGTGCTGTGTGTTTAACGAAAAGCGATTCAGAACCACTGCCACGCTTGGCACTGATATTACAATGGCTGTGGGTAGTAATCCTTTGATTCCATGTGACAAATACAAATGCAAGCTGCACACAAGCTGAAGCGTCGCAAACAACAAACCTACAGTATCTACAGCTGTCATATACCGGTTATACCGGCTCGAAGCAAAACGATCACGGCCAAGACGAACCTCAGGTTCAATCTATTGAAACAGACAAATGTCTGATGCACTCGGCAAACAACTTTGTTCGGATACGAAAGCCGTGCGGTAAAGTTGCATGCACTATGCTTTCACAAATGAACTTTGCAACTTCGGGCAACTCTGAAGGTCTTGTATACCACCAGCTTGTGCCTGACAAACCCAAAATGGTAGTTTTCGTGAATCTGTTTGGGAAGAATAACAAAACTTTGGGGTTGACAGTTAACGTCGATTTCATCTAAGGCTGATGCGACAGTTATTATCAAATTACAAAACGTACCATCAACGCAAAGGGCGTTTAAACTAGAGAAAAGGGGGCGCAGAAATAACGGCCTTTGAAAAAAGTAGACAAAATGTGAAAAACATGCGCAAATCGAAACAACAATGTTATTTGAAGGAAGGTTTCCTTCGCATTAAACACCCCAGTTTATCAAATAAAAGTAGGAACATTTTTCTCATTCTCTTTCTCATTCTCACACACTTGCAACATTCCAAATTTAATGCCGTGTGGTTGCAAGAAATATTAACAAAAGAAGAAGTACAAACAAGGGGTTCAGTGTGGGAAAGTAAGATATATGTACACACAAATTTGGTTGACCTACTAAGCACAAGCTGTTAATTATTTTTATTATTAACCTATTTAAAGTTCTTCATGGTTTGTATACTTCGTGATTCGAACATCCTTTCGGATAAAATCGTGACAGACTTAAAATTATTAGCTTGGGCCGAAATCCCAAAAGTGCGTAAACATCCCACGAATATCAGCAAAGAATAAATTGCAATAATGGACACACAGGCAAGTTGATTTGCGTCTGACTTTTCACTATATAAAAACAGCTTCTTTCAAAACACGAATCCTTTTTTTCTGTAAACGATGTAATTGATAGATTTGCAGGGTGGCAAGAAAGGCATACGAGTACAACTCACCGTGGAAATGTTGGCCACTGAACTGAAAATGACGACTACACTCTCTTGAGAACATATCGGATCTTTGAAGAAGATTCGTAGGACTACTTGATCTGCTCTCTGTCATTGTGCAAAGCGCATCGTTGTTTTGTTTGCCGATGACGTAACCTACATTTTCGGCCATTTTACCGGCTTCTTCAAATGCAGTTCCACTGTATCATGCGAACTTAAACACCCTGCTGAGAAGATAAAAGCCAACTGTGTTTAAGACCATCATCCAAAATAATGCAAATGAACAAAACTATACACTGGTTAAATTTTTGTAGTTTGCATTACATTTTCAATAGAGTGCAGTGCGATCTCTTATAAAGTGAGCATCAGCCAAAAAGCAACAATCATTTTCATCTTTTTCATCTCCTCTCCGAAACGAACAGTTGAAGATAATATTTAGATAATTATATTCCACGTATTTATGTACATATATGCCAACACAATTGTTGTGGCTGCTGAACACGAAACTATTTTTTATTGAAACAACGCAGCCGTTGCTTTTCCTCCTAAAAAGCATGAACAATTACAACACCAGATGTTTCTCTAAATGGCGACAGAGGTCTTCAACACTTTCTGAATACTTGTTGTTATTATGCTGCTTAATATAAAATCGTTTTGAATTGCAAATAGACAGTCGGTATATTTATTCCTTGAAAAATATAAACAGCATGTTCCACCAGTTGTCTACCTGGATGGTGTAAGTGTTACGTTCGCTGAACTAGTCAAATACTGTACCTCGGTATATTACTTTATGCTTCCCTGAAGGATGATAAATACACTCAGGTAAATGCGAAATCACTTTATTATGCAGAAAACAAGCTCAGAGGCACATTCACTCAGTGCTCAACTGCAATTCAAAGTACAAAGGTGTTTCGTGCCAGTTGCATGCAAATTTCTGCTTGCCAATTGTGGAACAAGCACACACTCTCTCTTATTTAAACGTCTTTGCGTTGCCTATAACAAGGCGTAGCGGATTTTGCCTTACATCCCGAGGTATGTAACCTTAGTGTTTGCGGACATCAAGTTACCTATTTCAAAGCAGTTGTTAATGTTTTGATTAGAAACAATTGCCTCTTTATGTTCAACGATAATATGCATCTTCATCCAACTTTTCTGCTCGCTTCAAATGTCTAATGCTTTTCAAAGTTTTTATTTTTCTTCCACTGTGTAACGCTTCTCTATGGCGTTCAGCGAATGCAGAAGTTCCCGGGTTATTTTCAGTGTTTGTACCTTGTCAGTATTATTTACGCTTACCAACTAATACCTATTTTGTAATGTGCTACCTCTCAGGATTCCTGTGTGCTTGTGTTCTTTGACCAATCCCTGTGACGTAGACAATGTGTCTGAGCGAAACACTGGAGAAAGTAGAAAAAATCTTAAGCTACTTTATAAAGCACTTACTAGTTAACGTCGTTAAAATATTAGGATATTTGTCTGTCACAAAAACATATGGAAACGAACCACAGGAGGTTTCAGAGCTTCTGTGCTAGTAGGTAATGATAAAAAAAGAAAACTGTTATCTATTGCAGAAGTGTGAACTTTTCTATTGTCAACGTCAAGGCAAAACGTTTGCAAAATTGATGATTACCTTAAGCCCAAATAAACGGTGTGCATACCTTCGAAAAACTAAAAACCAGTAATCACGTTTCTGTCGAGCGACGTTGAAATTTCGCTGATACACGAATGATTTCATTTCTGTTTGAGTGACCATTTATCTTTGTTATATTGTTCACCAATCTTCTACAAAACTCACTAAAGTACATAATTGCTGGAATGTTGACATCAAAACGAACTAAAGGTTACAGGTATGGACACTGCGCGGCATTTTTTCGCTGGCATAAGCAACCTATCCTAAAAATTTTGAAAACATCAAGACACTGTTGAAGTTTTTGCGGTTTAAGGTATTAGTCTCTACAAAAGAACAACTCAAGTCTCTCTGT
>JGI24159J19872_10010553_pt1 | contig 12116 bp, 3 predicted proteins | sample Ectturendosymbi4_FD_19872 | JGI IMG/M metagenome (IMG submission 19872)
GAGTCAGTCTGGTCACGGATGGATGCAATTGCTGCAAGGTGTGCGCCAGGCAAGCTGGACAGGAATGCAATGATGACGACTTGGTTTGCGACTCCCACCGTGGTTTGTTTTGCGACTTTTCCCGTGCACAAAAAGTTCAGGGAAGATGCAGAGGTTTGTCACCCGTGTGATCACATGCAATAGACAGTAAATCTGACAGAAACAAATGGTTTTAACAACATTTTGAAAATGTTAGTTATGTTTTCTGTGATTGTGGTAAAGTTCCAAACAGGCTGTTTTACCCAAAAAAGTTGTGCCATTAATATAAACAAAAATTTACTGACGACTTTTGAATAAGTTTCTTGAGCTGTGTTGTTAAACAACGTAAGGAAGCTCTAGGTTTTCTGTATGCTTTCAAGGAATCAGCCGTCTGTGCTCTGCTTTCATCTTTTTGTGGTGATTCAAATTTGCACATATCTACATTCAAGTACGTACTCTCCACAGTAGGCGTAAGCAAGGAATCGATCAGCAATATTTACGTGAAATCGATTTCCTATTAAAATTTTTCGGATCGATTCCTTGCCTACACCACTGCGGAGAGTACCTATCGTAAGGATGGTCAATCTTTCTGTTTGTGCAGTTGTTTCTTTTGTAGTTGCTTGAGGCTTGTCAAAAATTTATCAGTGTTTGTCTATAAATAGAAACTATTGATTTTGTATTTTATGCCGTTGCCCAAAGAACACTTTTGCTACATGAGAAAGTAGCTCTGAAGGTTGCCTCTGATGCAGTGAAACAAATGCGATATTACACGAGTTTAATATGTAGCACAAAGTGGAAGCCCATGCGACTACTACGGAGTGTCAATACCGAGTGGAGGAGTTTTTGAACCTTCATGCAAAATGAAGTGTTGGTGCTTGGATGACTCTATCGGTTGCGTGCCCATGTGCCCACACGAAGCACACAAGCCGGATCAATCTCTTTGTCCCAACGCTCGTCTGCGTCCTGTTGCGAACCAGTGTTGCGACGAATGGATTTGCGACACTCCGGAAGGTGGCCCTAAAGTGCTAGCTAATAGTGCCTTGTGGTCAGCCACGGGAGTAACCGGAGTCGGAGGGGGAAATGTCGACAGAGACTCCATGCTTCAGATGTACTCAGGCGTCGATTCCTTGTCACTAAATGCCGTCGCTGATGAATACTATGAAGAAGAGAGCATTACCGACATAGATCAAGAATTGTTTAACCAGCTTCGTGTTGCTGAACGACGAAATGAAAAATTTTGGATTGAAAACGAATTTCCGGGTAGGAATACCATGTTTTTTCTACCTTCTTGGACCGCGGTGTTTAGAAAAAAATATTGTTTAAATACTGTAAACGGTAACCGCATTTTGCTTCAATTGAAGGTAATTTAGTTTTAAAGAAGGCTTGGTTTGCCATTCTTTTCATCAGAATCGGTTTGGTGAGAAAATCTACAAAAATTTAAAATTTTTGCTGCAAAACTGCGGCACTGAAAATTTACAATATTGCTACCGCCATTTATGCAGCTTCTTGTGACTTTATTTTCTACCACAACAGAAACACTTGAAAGTTATGTACAGAACACACCCTTTTTCAAAACTAGACGTTAGGCCCTACATGATACTTCCGGAAAATTTAAGAGTTTTTGTTCCTAGCTTGATATCACAACTACAATCTTACAAGCAACATCTTCCCAATCCATATCTGGTATTTTAATTTTTTAGATTTTAAATGCGCAATGAGCATAAAGCGCAGATGATCTACACATGGATTTCCAATGTTGACCATCTCTGGTGTGCCAAGAGTTTTTCTTCCCCAGCGCTTAACTTTTTACTGTTAATGCAGACCCTTCCGTTGCAAGAGTTCAGCAACCAAATCCGAACTGCCAACCAAAGACATCGTCTTGGAGTTCCTGCTCGAAAACTTGCGGTCTTGGCGTTTCCACCAGGGTCAGCAACATAAACAGAAGATGTGTTCTGAACAGAGAGACAAGGCTTTGCTTTCTTCGGCAGTGCAACCATCGATATCTCCCCTTGCACGTAAGTTAATCAGCACCTCATTTTTCTATCACGCTTGTTGTGATGCCTGCAGCCTGCATTGATCGCTTTTGGGAAATCGACCGGAGGCACAATTGACGGCGCAGTCGCATTTTAAGCAAGGGCAGCTAAATCTTTACCAAATAAAATCAAGAGCAAGATGTAATAGTGTCAAGTTAATTTTCATAAGCTATGAAACAATATAACGCCACCATTTTGTCTGTGGATTTAACCCGAGAACCTTGATGGCATTTATTGAATACCACCCATCTTGATCACTTTAGAGCAGAGGCCTCCAAACTACAGCCCGCGGGCCAAATTCAGCCCGCGAAACCATTTCATCCGGCGTGCGAAGCTATTTTGTCAATAATGAAAGAATAATATATATATATATATATAAGAAAAACTCGTTGATTTTGTAGAATGTAACATATCCCGAAACAATCCCATTACGTAAGATGTCCGGCCCTCGAAGTGCTGTGTAATAGCTCATGTGGCCCTCGGACTAAAAAGTTTGGAGAACCCTACTTTACAGTATCTGCCATTTAGAAAGGCCTCAGGTTTATTTAGTTTGTAAATTCAAACCTTTACAAACTTTTACAAACTTAAGGCATTTCAAAATGGCAACTTTATGAATTGTTATATCGTATGATAAAGGGTTACTCAGAAATAGGAAAAGTGTCCAGTTACAACTTCAAAGTAATAACCGGTACAACATACATTCCACCTCAGCACAGCCCGAATCAAAGCAGATTTTTCTGCAGTTACTTTTAGATTTGTGGTTTGCCGCATTCATTCAGAAAAGCATCGCAAACACTTTCGCAAAGAATATTTTTGAATTTATATGAGTATTTGCAAATGAATTCGGTTCACGTAAAGGCAATCGACGACAAGTCGAAGTTAAAATCAAACGTCTTGTCGATTACCAGCGGCACGGCAAAAACGCAAGCGATATAATCTCAAGATATTTTCAACCGCCAGGGAAACCGAAAATGCACGCGACAAAGGAGAGAGCGTCAAAGAACTCGAATCACCTATGCTGGATGTGACAGCGCCAGAAGCTTTAAGCCTCTTTACTGCGGGGAGTGTCGCGAGACCGACAGGTATGAAACGCTTGCTTTTCAAAATCTAACTCACTAAATGACTTTTTACAAAATAGCTCAGGCAGCGCCCTCCCACATTGTTGTTGTCCTTGTTCAAAAGCGTTGAGTTCAAAAACTTAAAAAAAACACCTGGAATATTTGCAGCTGCTGCTAAAAATATACTGCCTCCTCACTTAAAGAAAACTTGTGTTTTTATCAAATATATAATTGAGCAGCCAGTCGGTCGGTCTTACTTTTTCAAGTAAATCCCTTACATAAAACGAAGGAAGAAATCAAGCAGTGATGGTATGGAACAAAAGTAAGGTGCTGAAAAACAAGGTAGCTTACTTGTTGCGCACTGGCCACTTTGTTTTTGTTTAAAACAGTGATCACTGGAGACGTCACGACTGTGTCTTATTCATAGAATGCGCCATTTTACTCTGCTCCCTTTCCTTCCATAACGCACTTTTGCGACCAGAACACCCACAACCTGAAAGCAGCACTTTAAAAAATTAACCTTTTATCTGTTTGGAATCAAAGTGCGACATTGTAAGCAAGTGTATTTTTCCAATTTCTTTTGTAAAAACTTCAATTTTTGTCATAACCTTTTCTGTCCAACATTTTCTACGTAGGCGTTTGGTCGATTGAAAATGCTTTGCATGCAGGTGCTGTGCACCGAGATCGACACGTACTACGATCATGAAATTTATTTGCCCGGATGGTGAAATGTTTCGCAAAAATTTGATGGTCATCAAAAGCTGCCGTTGCCGTAAAAATTGCTCGACAAGAAAGAATCTCTCTCTCGGTAGAGGACAAGATTTTTCAGAGATATAACCCTGATCAATCCAGATCAAACCGGACTGCTGAATGTGCAACTGACGAATTTGTGCTTTTCAAGTTGCGTCGTTTCACAAACAAAAATTAAGCTGCTGATTAAATCGATGTAAATTTTTTAACTGCTATGGAGAGTAGCCTTGTCTGAAATTTCAAAACTAAAAGCTTTCTGAAAAGGGTTTTCAACTGAAAGGGTGTAATTTTCTGTTTTATGTAATCATGGGGGAATGCCGTTGAAGACGTAACACGCGCGTTTGTAAAAAATTTTATCTTTGTAGAAAACAGCTGTATTCTGCAGTAAAAGTTTTGCATCTTGCTATTTTATATTAGTTTGTCATCGAACTTTACTAAATTTGCATCTATTTGCTTTTAAGCTGAAAGCGTTATGCGCGTTTTGTATTTTTCTATTTATTAAAAGTTTCCTTATCTTCTTTGCGGTTGTTTACAAGTTCACATGTTTCATTTTGTCCAGGTCATGTGTTATTGACAGACAAAAAAATAAGTGTTGCTGTTTTCTGTGAAACTTTCTAGATTTTTGCTCAGTAATGAAATTCCTTCTTTTGGAGCAAAACAATGACACGTGTGCATACCATTGCTTGGTGAATACCCTCTTGTATACGACAAAGAGCATGCGTTCTAACATTGTATTCGCGAATGAAGTGGCTATAACGTGCTTACCCGCCAGAATGTTGTTGGAGTTTTTATGTATTTACGCTGTTTGAAGATTGCTTTTTAATAAAACAAAATTTTGAAGTTTTCCAGCACGCAGAACAAGCTTTGCTTACAGACAATAATTTTTCATTCTATTAGTCATCTGTCATCTACAAAGCCAAACTTATTATCATTAATGAACAAACGAGTTAATTCAATCCCGGTCTTTTGAAGCTAAGCTCAGAATAAAGCTCTTTGTTTTTTTTATTTGTCATAGAATTCCTCCTTAGAATCTTACTTGAATTAACCGCTTTTTGTACTTATATCCTGTCGTTTAAGGGAAGTTGCCGCACACAGCAGAATATGGATCAAGGGTTTCCACTCAACGGGTTTTCACCTCACAGTAGGTATTTTTGGACTTTGTAGGATGTAAGGAATTCCTAAGGGATTTTTCATGTGTTGGGAGGGGATGTTTATGAGGCATAACGTAGTTTGTACAGAAAATTTAGATTGGCATATTATGTCATACATTTTGTCTTTCAAATAAAAATGATGACATTTGGTTTCTAGGTAATTATGTATGTAATAATTGGCGTGCAGGTAACCCAACTTTAACGTGTTTGACACAAACTTACGCGGCGGGCCTGTTCACACATGCTTACCTGATGCGCTAGTGGTCCCAAGAACGGATCCAGGAGGGGGTCGATTGAGGCGATCGCTCCCATAAAACCTACAAAAGTAACATTATTCACCATAATTTTGTACAAATCAGAAAACATTCGCGATACAAGGCTATTTTGTCGTCCACTGTTTTGTCACTGCAGCGTTGTGAAGTGCACTTCATCTTTTTTACAGTGGCAAAGCTGGTATGAGACTTGACTACCAAATATTACTGAAATCGCTCCACTTAACCTCACTGGCTGGATCCGCACTTGAGTGGTCCTCCCTGGCTGGCCACAATTAATATTCATGGTTGCCGGCTAAAGACACGGGTTTCATTTCAAAAGCGCGGCCAGAAACTCTGACGGACATCCTTTCTTCGTGGAGCGTAGCCTGCCTCACTTCAAGAAAGAAACAAACTTAGAAGGGCTGATTATCGTTCTGGTTTACTAATGTCGCAAAGGACAGTACGGACACTAAGCACGTTTTAATTTTGTTTTCGTAGATAGACTTAAATGTCTTTGCAANTGCTTTCCATTTTCAAATGTTTTTTTCGTTTCACTGTAAGGCCTTAGTTTTTCGATTTGGTCATGCCTACAGGTACTTCGAAACAGACACCACAGCAGTAGCCTGCAGCATAGGAAAACCTTTTCAAAGATCAATCTGAACAAAACCAAACTTTGGAATTGTTTAACATACTGCTCTTAAGGCAATTGCAAAGGTGGGTAAGAAGTTTCCAGTCGACTTCAACATCACACCCATATTGACCCACCTTGATGTGAATGCTGGAAAGACTAATACAAATAAAAACAAGATATCTGTAGCAGATCGTAGCCATGCAGATTGAAGGGAAAAAGAAGTTGAAAGCTAAGAAAAAATGTTATTTGAAAACTGCTTCACCGATACATCTCGTTCTTGCATTCCTCTTATTCAAAAACTACAAGCATTCACAAACCAGAATTTTGTGCAAGGATTGTGTTTTTGTACATGTTTGCAACCTGGAAATTCAAGCAATGAAACATCTGTTTTGGAAAAACTTTGAATTACGCTTCTGGTTATTTAAATTACCAAGTTAGAAAACAATTCATTAACAAGGTGACGGTTTTTCCTCAAATTACCTTTTTGGCCAATAACAGGATAAATTGTGACAATGCAAAAATGTAACGTTTAGAAATCACTTTTTTCTAACGCCAATTTTAGAACCTTTTCCATGATTAAAAATAAAAGCACCATTAATTATAAAAATATTTTTCCGTTCATTAATAGAAATATATTTTAGAAAATATTACTTTCATTTCAATTTTTCAATTCTACTAGTTGAACAGTTTCAAAGGCTTCTAATCTTTTGTCAGTTTTAACTTTCATTTTTATCTAGGCCACTTCGTCCTTATATACGCCTTTTCAGATCGTGTATTTAGAGTAAGTTCATTTTGTGAACTTAAATACACGGTTTGGAATTATTTCTAACATTTGTAAATAGTGTACTTGATATACGCCTTTCTACATCATGTACTTTAAGTTCAGTCATTAACACGACATCTTGAGAAACGCTGCCGTTACATTTCAAAAAATTGATGATTAAAAGATAAGCGTTGACATTTTTAACTAGAAGAGCTCTTTTATTGCTTGATTGTGTTTTCAGCAAGAAGCAAGTTTTTTTCATTGCAAAGATGTGTTATTCTTGAACAGCATTAGCTAGCCTGCTGTGGATCAATACAGTGTCAGTGCAGGAAGCAGCAAAACATGCGTTTTGATACTTACAGTGCATGTTCTGTGTTGTTTGATTTTTTACCTTTTTTGGAACATCTGTGTTTACTTTTTTACATTTCTGAAAATATGACTGTGTACTAGCAGGTTGTGCTAAAAAGAAATCCTACCGCGGGTGATCAAATTGTTATTGAATGGTACTCACGAAAAATATGCAGAGACATGTAGGGGTTTTTGAAGTGTATATGCAAGTAAAAACAAAAGTGTGAGTGGCAACACTGACGTGGATTTTGTTGCATCTGCAAAACAGTGGTTGACTTTTTCGTGGTCGGAAGCAAGCCCACAGGTTGCCATCACATCTGATCAGTAGGAAAATTGTAAAACTAATCTGAATACGCCCAGTGAGCAGAAATAGCAATCTTACAACATTAGAATTGGAGATTTTTTGATAATGTGAACAAAATCTTTCCATCTGCTTGGAGTAACAATGCTGATCAACAAGTGCGCATGCCATTTTGCATCGGGCACTTGCCGAACCGTGTCCGGCGGCAATTTTGTGCCTTCAAGTGTGTATACCGCTACAACCACAAGACATCTCATGCGTTTTGCGCACGCTGCAGTGATCCTGTTAGGCCACGCTATGATCCTGTCAGGCCATTTCTCTCATCCAACCAAACACTTTCTTAATGATGCGTCACACACAGATGCATGAACAAACGAAATCAATTTTTCGACGTCAGTAAACAGCTGAGATTTCCTTGATTGACGCACCCGCCACCATTTCATAATGGAAAATCCGCTAAGGAAACAAAGAGACATTCAAAAAACAAACTTATCTTGGCAGTTTTAGACAGACGGAGGATGCTGCAAATATGGTATCAAGTTCTGCATTAGTTTCGTTCGTTAAAAACAGTTGATGAAATGCCGACAGCTGGCACGCGTGATTTCCTGTTTTCAACTTTTGTCGATTTTGCAAAGTAGGTTCGCTGTAGCGACTGGTGACGTTGCAGCGCGGTCAGTTTTGGCTGTGTGCACTAAGGCATTGAGTCACATTTATGATGACATTGGCTAGGTATGGGTAAAGATAAATAGACAGAAGCTGAGAAAAAGGGTTGACCTGCTGACAGACTTAATTGCTTAATCTAGTTATCCAAACATTTACTCACACCGAAGATGATTCATCCATTCCCCAGTATAGATAGATGGAACAGAACAAACTTGAATGTGCGAATACTGTAGACAGTAATAATGAGTATCAATTCTACAACCCACAGATGAACACTTCTGTCCACAGCCAATGAATCAATATTAATTTTTGAAGAGTTACAGACAATGGGCAGACAAAAGACTTGTTTCATTTTTTACTTCTGTTCATTTATATTGACCCTCAACCTGCAAGCAAAAAGCCAAAGTTGATATAATCACCTTGCAAAGGATTAGCTCAACCGCTTTCACGTGAGCACATCTGCAAAGATCTACACAGAAAACATTTAAATGAATACATCTGTAAGTGAATACACCCACAAGGTCTACAAACAAAACAGCAAATACTTTGAGGCAGGTAGAAATACCTTCCTGTTTCTTTGTTGTCAAGAAGTTAAAAAATGAGTAACAACTGCATCATATCTTGTGTTTACTTGAATATTCCACTTTTCCTGCATGAAATGGCCACATGCCACTACCACATGTCACTACCACATGCCACTACCACATGAAATTTCTTGTGTGAAAATAAATTCTCACACTTTCTTGCGTGACATAAACTGCGGCATGGCTNTGCATGGTATACTTTCCNCTTTTCGGTCGAGAAATAGATTGATGGGGCATGGCCACAGAAACGGGTAGCAACACTCCTTGGCCAAGAATGTTGACCTCAGCGTTCCCGCAAGAGGCACATTTCAGACTTCTACTTGACGTCAATTGCTGTCAAGGAAATAAGTAAATAAAAGACATTGCACTGCCTGAAAAGGTTTTTGTTTAGTTTGGCAGGGTTGGCGCAAACTTGAAAGATTAGACGTTTACAGAGATCACTCAAAAAGAAATCCTTGGATTCACAAAACCATGTGCAAGTTCCAATTTACGAACCACAAAAAACGAAATACCGACGTGAAATCCGGCGAATAAGAAGACTGACGCATCGACAGATAATTCTAACAGGAGGTACGCAAGATTAACAGCTCGCCAAACAATAAATCTTAAAAAGTGCATTTGACTTTGGTTGCTAGTTTATACGTCGAAATCCTTTCATGACATCGGTTTAAGTTCTGGCCTGCTTTATAATGATCCAGATACGTTTTATCAACATTTACCCTGACGATGCAGGAACCGTTGTACGAGTACATAGCTCTCACTTTCTTCTCTACGCCGAATCTTAGATTGTATTGTATAAATGTACATAAGTGATTGTATCGTACAACGTCTTCACTCCCACACGCAACGCAGGAGACCCAAGCATGCATCGCAGCAACAAGGAACACACAAGTACGTGAAAGAACACGAAGATAAATATGTGGCGGCAACAGAAAAGCATACGTTTAAAGGGCGCTAACACGATTATTGATGAAACATGAGCATATGGATATGTGGGACTAGTAAAGAGCACACGCATTGATGGCGTCAACACAGTTGCTCCAATGTTCAGCACCGTTGCATAATTCTGCGATGACTTCCAAGTAAACCGATTGATAACATGCATGGGGGATTGGGAGGCTGCGAAGGACCAGGGGTCATTTGGGCTGCAGTAGACAAGTGTATTCCAATTTGCATGAAGAAAGTAGGTACTGATTTAAAGCGTTTTTTTAATTTGTTCAAAATGTGGAACTTTACTGTTAATAAAGTTCCGCTTTCTTCCAGAACACAGGTACCATGACACCTTTCGATCCTAAAATTTCAGGTAACGTGTTCTTTTTCTGTATCATAAACTTATGCGAGGAAATGTCGCGGGTAATTTATTTGTAAATAATGTGGGTTTTTATCGGTTATCGGTCATGGCGCACGAGAAACAACGAAGGCGACAAGGCAGCAAATCAGAAACGACAGGATTTTAACAACGTAGGACAAACCCTCTGCTATTGGATCAAATTATTCAGCGCAGTTTAACTCAAAACTTGAGAGCAAACTTGTAAATTCTGGTGGAGGACCAATGTAACCTCGATCAATGTACCTTTGTCGAAATAGGAAGTTTCTTGCTGAATTACGTGTGGTTTCTCTTTTGAGACACAAGCATCAAGCACATTTTAGACAAACATATTATAACATAACACGGGTGTTTTCGAAGTTAGTTATACTGTATATGACAATATTGCCCTTTCAAGTGCAGTGCTATGACTTGTCGGTTGCCACCTCATGTACAACCGTAACTACAAGTAATGAAGGTAGCAGTTACTGAGTAAAGCAGAGCTGTTGTGGAAACTGTTACAAATGTTGTTTCAAAACTAGTGCTTCAAGCATTACCAACATGATACTTCTATTTCGGCGGTGATCACTGAGAAACGAAACATAAAAAGCTTATTTTCAAATTTGTGATGGANGTTGCCATGACACGTTCTAAACCCACTGAAGGCAATGACGAAATTCTCGACAAAAAAAGCTTTGTGAATAGAAAGAAAAGAACTTGAGATTTTTTAAATTAAATCTGCCAAATTCTGAAACCCTGTTAAAGCAAAGCCTCGGATTTATTGAAGGAGTGTTGGATTTGCCATCACCTTCTATCCGTGCGATGTGACTGCCATGTTTGATTTTAACTTAGCGCCATTGTCTTCGTGCTCGTCACGTGTTAATAAACGCGTATCAACTTCCCCCACCCACCTGATAATACCAAAAGAAATGACAATGTGCTTAGCCTAAAAAGATAAAAATTGTACTACTTTTAAATTCTTTTATATAGAAGTGATCCGCGCACGTCATGAATTGAGCCAAAAACGTCATTTGTCGACATTGCAAGCAAATCACCTAATCTAGGCGATTTAGGCGAAATCAGACTCTGCTGATTCGCAACTCGGGCGTGCATGTAGTCTGCCATAAAAGACAGATCAGGCAGCACTGAACACGAAAAAAGTTAAAATGTTCAAACGATTGTCGTAAAACAATTCAAACATCTGTTCGAAGAAGAAAGGGATGCAAACAACATCACGAATGACGCGTATGTACTGAACCACTTCCATCTTTCTGATGTAGTGTACACTAAGAAAATTGCCTTAGCGCAGTATTTCCCAGTCTTTTTCTTACGTAGCACAAGTTTTTAATAAAAATGGCGTTGCATGTTATATCGTTTGAATCAGATACATTGCCTTTAATACAAGTCAGTTACCAAAGAAACGCATCTTCATGAATCTATTTGAATAAGAGCTGATGATGCCCACTTTCGTAGGCGAAATATATATCTGTAAGATATTAGTGTCTGATTCTTTGCTGTGCGAGGATTCCTTTCGATAGACAGTCTTCTTCTAAAGCACCAGTTCATACTGAAATGTACTTTAGTGGAGCTCAACACACCGAAGCACTCTTTACTTCTCCTGTGCGATGAAGCAAGCTCTCAATTCAATACATTGATATAGGCTAACATTATTTAACTTTTAAAACACAAGTGTTGTAAATACTTCTTAACTAGTTTCGTGACCCACTCGTAAACTGCCCCATGGCCAAAGTGTGCTATGGCCAAGTGGTTGGCAAACACTCCTCCAGTATGCAAAGGGCAAGGGAAAAGAACGATCTGACGAGAGCAAAGGTAGTATCAAGCGGATGATCTTCAACTGTTTTTGTGTTATTTATGCTTGACATGAAAATGCAGCAGTCGTTTACTTCTGTGACGTGTGCAGTGATTTCTAATCAAGCAAAACTTTTGATAACAGCAAGCAGTTGCTTTTTAGAGCAAAAATTTGAAGCCAAAGGTGGTGTTAAATTTTGATGCACTTCTATGTTTTCTTAAGATATGTCGTCACTGGTCGGCGAAACAAAATTGCAAATCTAACGAGCTTTCGAATCTCGTTAAATTTTTCTTTAAGAATGCCAGTGATAAACTGTGAAACGTCACCGATTTGAAAACAGAAGTCAAACACATCCAAAGAAAACTAAAAATATAGTAACAGAGCCAACTTTTAGGTACAATTGACAAAGCCTTGTGTGTGAAAATGAAAAGAGAAAATGTCAAAAA
>JGI24159J19872_10010556_pt1 | contig 12116 bp, 12 predicted proteins | sample Ectturendosymbi4_FD_19872 | JGI IMG/M metagenome (IMG submission 19872)
ACTGCAGTATCGTAGCGTTGGGTGTACGTATTTTCCTCCGATAGCCTAACTTGGAGCTCTAATAGTTTATATTCAGTGCATTGACACATCAAATAAGAAGAGTGGATGTATAGAAAAATGTGCATATTATGTCAACAAACTTCGCCAAAACGTTGGTTTGGAAACAGGACCATGACGTCATTTTATGACGTCACAAACATCGCACACCAAATACAAATGACTACCCTATGCCGCTGAATGAAACCCCTCCCCCATGAAAAGTTTCTGCGTACGCCACTGCTCGCAACAGCAACTCTAATGCCTTAGTATTCTGCTTTGAAAGGCCCCCAACAACAACAGCAGTGTGTAGATCCTCTGCGTTCAAAGGGGCCTCCAACAGCCATTTGTAATGCGTAAGTAATCTGCTTTTCAAGGAGCCCCCAACAGCAACTGTAATGTGTCAGTATACTCTGCTTTCAAAGGGGACCCCAACGCCAACTGCAGTGTGCAAGTAGGCCTACTGTGCTTTCAAAGGGGCCTCCGGTAGCAACTGTAATGTGTAAGTACTCTTTAAAAGCAGAGTAGTTACCTTCGACTCCGCAACCCTGGCTGTAAGAGCATATGTAGTGCATACGAAATCCCAAAAGTTTTGTTGTGTTCAAACGCAAACCTGTTTTGTACTCCATCTATCTTTATCTAACTGAATTTGCCTTTTTGACGAAGTCTATTGTAAATTGTAGTCTAACATTCTTTGTTTAGTAGCCTACTACATGTTCTTGAGTGAAGTTAAAAATATGAAATTTAAAACAAATTTAGTGTTTTCAATCTGCTTGGTTGTTGCCTATGGTTTCATGGAGTCTCTTAACGACATGGCTGTGAATAAATTCAGGAAACCAAGCATATTTTAGGAGGCAAAGTGTGTTATAAACTTGCTAGTTTATTGATGGTGAATGGAGAGAATTGGGGCACAACATTAGAGAAGTGGGGAGTGATGCCAATTTGCTATCGCTTAACATTTTTTTGTGTTGCTAGTTTTGTTTTCCCAACTTGCAGTGTTTTTAAAGTTGTGTATCTTGAATAACCTTTTGCATTTTCTGTTATATCAGTCATACTGTAGTATGTGTCAGGCATGGGCGCAATTTTGTTGTAAAGTGGGGGGGCAACTTGGTGTGAAACCAATATATTACGAAACCTAAAAAGAAAAATGTAGGCGGATATGGCATATTCTATTCCCACTGTCTGAATAAGTAGGGGGATACGTCCCCCGTGTCCCCCACCTTCCTGAGACCATGCGCCCATGGTCTCAGGAACATATCTTTGGGTGGCCCGCATATCCCTTTCTTAGGCTTGATCAAAAGGTCTTATTACGGTTGGCTGAGTACGATGACGTCATCAGAGGGTCCCTTTTTAAGCCTTGCCTCGGGCCCCAACCCTAAGTCCACCACTTATTCCATGAGCTTGTACTCGCGAGGTTCACCTGAAAATAAAATTTGTAAAACATGCTTTTCACTCAATCTCCAGGGGATTGATGTACCAAACAACAACGATCCCGTAAACAAATTGTTTGCTGAATTCACCTTCAAGCTACGTCATTTTTATTGCATTTTCTCCAAACACCTAACAACGGCGCCTAACCAATGTTCAGAGAGCACAGCCAGAAGGCCAGTGCCTCTTGCTCAACTGACTAAAAAGCGCGAGCACCCTCCTGTTTCAAGTCGAATTTTCGTTCAACCTCATATGCAGTGACTGCAGTGGTGGAGACACCCAAATAAAGGAATGAGGAAACACTCCGTTGAAAAAGGCTTTCCACGTCAGACAAGGTACACCGTCTTACAGAACTTCGCCGAAAGTTTTTCTGTTAGACTTAACAATAAAATGTCCAAAAAGTGTCATAACATTGGTCCAGTAATAAAGTGGAGAAGCGTCGTTCCTCCTACAAAAAAACTGGACGACGTTTCGTCGTCTAGCCTATATCATATGTATATATGAACTTCAGTCTCATCAGTTCAAGTGAGAAAAGCTGCTCATTAAGATGCAAAAATGGCAAAGTTTAGGTTGCGTTCTTCAGTTTCAATTCAATTAATTTGCTGTTTACAGTCACCGAACGACTTGAAATGTTATAAATCTAAACATTTCTGGAAACAGGTGGTTTGCGGAAGGGCAGGACCTCACCAATGAAAAGTGCTTACTGACATTTGGCAGTTGTACTAATCGAGGAGCGATCATCTTCTAATTCCGTACTTTGAGAAAACATTTTGACTATGACGTGCTCAACACTGTTTCTGGTCATAACTATATACATCTTCAAACCTTTCCTATAGGTTACCAGAGGTTTCCAACCTGGGGTATATGCACCCCTAGGGTTACATTTGCCTATCTGAAGGGGTACGTTTAAGGTTAGCAATAGAGGGGGAAAATATATTTGTATATAATTTATTTCCAAATGTTCTAAAATATAAAAGTTATACAGTATTAAAAATTCAGTGGATTTTTTTTGATTTACTCAGTCTTTTCTTCATAAGAAATTTTAGGGGTACATGCTCATCTGTCGAAATGCTGAAGAGTTACATGGTCAGAGAAAGATTAGGAACCCCTGCGTTAGACATAGCCTTCCTTAATTGCCTTTAGAATGCTGCCGATTGCTTTAATCTGCAAACATTAGACAACCGTGTTTGGTTTTTATTACAAGTATGTCTGACTACAAACAATCCTAAACGTTTGTTTATCATGACATTGTGCACAAGTTTGTAGGGTCATTTCAATTAAATCACCACTTAACCTAACAAAGAAGAATTGCCTTCAAAAAAATGTATTTGCCGTTACAACACGAAAAATGACAAAGAACAAACACTAACTGAGGATCAATTTGAGTACGCTTACTGCTTCTATAATCAAGCATTCTCCCTGTTTTCTTGTTTCTAACAGAAGATCAAAACAAAAATTACCCAGCGTACTTTTCAAATCAAGGGTTAGCAGTTCAAAACTTAATTCAGAAAAAAAACACTCCATCGGTTTAAAACACCCGATAGTTGCTGGTAGTGGCGTAAATAGAAATTTGAGCCAGGGGGGAAACTTAACTGAAGGGGGCCCACTGGCCACCGTATGGGGGCCACTAGCCAACAATCCGAAAAAAACTTAAGAAATGGTAGTGAATCCGGTGTCATGGATGTCTATACTAGCTTTAAAAAATGAAAACTCCCCGAAAAATGCAAAAACAACCTACTGAAAACCGGCTTAATTGCCCCTGCCCCCCGTCAGTTTCGCCACTGGCTGCTGGCTTGTGAACCACGTGGCCATTACAACCAAACTATCTGTTGTTAGTAACCGTTTACGTAACCGGTGAGCCTGAACTTGGTTTGTCGGAAATGTTAATTATCGCAATTGTGTTTCTCCACACCAGGGCTTGTTTATGTACACACTTTTTTCCGAGCCGCAGGCTGCTAACGAATATCTTCGTGACATTCCTCGCCTAAGGATACAACTTTTTATTGTAATCACTGATCCAACTCGGCAGTTATTCAGGTATAGACTATTTTTAGGATTTTATTATGCGACTGGAAACCATCTCCGAAATTTATAGATTCACTGAGATGTCTCACCAGTCACCACCATAACCACCGTAGATCTCAGGCGTTAAAATGATAGCCTACAATTTGCTAAGATCAAATAAGAATTCGCTGAGCTTTAACTTCTATACCATCGCTAAGCCAACTGCTCAGAAACGCTGAAATTGTTGAATTAACAGTTTGTCGCGAAATAAACAAGGCGAAAAAATTATGCAGTATAAGCCGGATTTAGTCACCATTTCGGCGAAACTACCCGGAAATTTGTCGATTATGAAAGGACATTTGCTGTTTTTAGTGCTATCCGAACATTTGAGATACTTGCGAGTATCTCAAAAGTGTTTAACACGAAAGTGACAGCAAAATCGGTACATTAACTGTCTAGAACTGATGGGCTCTGAAGCTTTTAAATATCACATAGGCACGTACATACTACGGTTGGTGTGTTTGGCCGGTACCTGCTGTCGGAAGAAGACCTGTCTGATTGCCTTTGTTACGTTGTAATGTGGACGTTACGCCGATCCACTTTAAATTTTCTTTCCTGCAGAATTGAGTATTAAGTGTAAACGCAAAAATACGACTTATCATTCCGCGTTTCTCTCAAGTACTATCAAAAGGCATTACGTAATTCATTTTCGGGAAATAAGGCTTGATAGCCTAACCTAAAGAATAAAACAACGGTTGTATTTTTTCGGATCAGGTCTTGGGCTTGTGGCGAACGCGTGGTCACAGTACATTGTTTGGTTAACTCGCAAGCTCATTGGCCGATCGTTGGTAGGTGTTGCACCTCACCCACGTGACTGGGGATGTCCCAGGTAAGTACTGTACATGTTGCAACAGAGTTGCGCAATACTCACCGGTGGCTTCATCGGTGCCGTAGCCTTGACAGCCTCACAAATAGAATGAGGCTTAGGAGTGAGGTGTGCTGCGGAAGCTGCGAAACAACTTATCTTACGAAACCTGCAAGCTAAGCTACACCTCCATTTTCTGTAATGCTGTTGCTTTCGTCCACCTCTTCTCAATCAATGTATTTTTGTTTCAGGTTAAGTCGAAAGCTGGAAACATTAGTTAGGCCTGTGCTGCGGTTTCTTGCACTTGTTTTGTTATCAATCGGTTGCTAGCTCCTACGAGTTAGTAGCCACTTCTATCGATCTTTACTGACCTTGAAGGTAGACTTGGCACTCTACCTTTTCATAAACATTGAATCTTCTGCAAAAGATTTGCCAAAATTTTCTGCATTCTCACTGCGAAGATCTTGGTGGAAAAACAAGCTAGTATTTAGCTAACCTTCGGAAGCTGTGAGAAAACACGCGTTTCTCCCTCAGTGGTTTGTTCACTTGGTAAGTTCCTTTCCATTTGGACGGTTACCATGAAAAATTATTTTATTTTGCCAAGTACAATGATGGCTCATCGAGCCTGCTTTTTCTTCATTATTCTTGTGGCATCGCCTACGATACATCGTAATTTTCGTCATGTTGGCCGTGTTGGTGCTAGTTGCACATGGCGATTCGTGCTACATCATAAGATTAGCCTAATCTTAAATTTAACCCAATAATAAACTCTTGACCGTCCAACTACCTTCAGCTTAGTAGGCTAGTGATTTTAGTGCAATAAGATCAAGTTGCATTTTCCTGGACATAGGAATAAAACCTAGGCTTATGCCCACAATTGCTAAGTTTTAGGTGTATTGTTAATTGTACGTGAAATGCAATGTGTTAAGTGAAATTAATAGACTCTGTAGCGCTGGCAGTTGGGTTTGTTCTTTTTTCCTTATCAATTTATTTCTAAGATATAGGTACAGTATGCTGCACAAGCATGGTATTTCTGCGCCATCATGATCATGTGCATAAACTAAAAGTGAAAGTCAATATAACCGTTACCATGCATTTGTCATCCGTGGATGGCATCATTGATTGTGTTAAATGTAGGCTGATACCTTTGTCCAGAGTAGTTTATGTTAGCTATACAATATTTAGTTGGTAGTTTGCAAAAAATTGTTTTCTTTACGCAACTGGTCCTGGACCTTAATGTGGCATACACTATACAATGGTATTTTTTTCATTCATTTTAGAGTTATTGTTTCATTTCAGTACTGAAACTGTTTTGCAGCAATCTAGTGACTAGGGATAGAATTAGAATAGTTTATTGGTATAGTTTGGTTAATCGTCAGATTGGTACACTGGTTGACCAAAACTTAAAGCAGTTCCTGCTTCGTTTGGCACAGTTTTGCCCAGAGTATTACTAGTGTTAATATGAAGTTATCAGTAGATAACGTAACCTAGTGTATATATGATTGCTTGTAAACAAAAAAATGAGTGCGTGTTAATGTTTGCTGGCATATTCATTGCTAATACTGCAAGTGATGAATCATTCAGTGGTAATTTAACAGCTAAAATAACAAATTCAATACTGTAAGTAAGCACAAACATGAAACTTACGAACAACTGAGTGAACTGAACCTCAGTCGTGCTACTTGAGCACCTGGCATATGGTAGGATGTTTACTCGTTTAGTACTGATTATGAAATCAATCATTTTCTCACTGCAGAAATCAGCAGTAGTGACACATCCCAGTAGCTTTAGACTTTGTTATATCAACTTGCAAACATTGTTTTTGTGAAACTGTTCTACATTACATGCTCATCACTCATTAATGACACGTTCAGTGCAAAGGCAAGATCAGCATGGAGGAAGTGTAGCTTCAATGACTTCGGCAACACAACCATGCAACAGACTTACAACAATCCCTACAATATTTTCAACTGTATACTTGCTCAAAAGTAGTCATTAACTTGTTTAAATGATCTCCAAGCATCCAATTCTGTGGAATTGCATTTCTCTGTTATCTTGTCATTTAGCAGAAGTTGTCAAATTTTAGGCCCAATAAACTTTCCTTCAGTTAGGCTTCACCTTTAAAAAGTTCAAAGTTTTCAAGTACTTAAATTTATTGTTTTGTCAAAGGCTTTCATTAGACCATTATTAATCTGTATTAAAGATACAAGCACATTTTTGGTATTTGCCCGAAGTGTGTGCTTCATGTTATATACCTATATTCAGATTTTCATGTGGTTTCCAATGCTTTTTGTAATTGTTTGCTGTCATCCTAGCTATCCTAAAAACACTTAAGTGCAAACCTTTTAACTGCAAGATCTGTACAAATCTTCCAATTAGTTTTAGAGCAGTGGTTATTACCTTGTGGCCACACCACACTAGGAGGGAGTCCATAAATTTCCAGGGGGCGTTTGCTGTCAGTCCCTAGGCAATCAACAACATGGAAAGTTTGATCAACAATTTTGCTGAGAAATGCAGTTGCTTTCAAAATTTTTTTGAAATCAGGGGTTCTGAAACAAAGGACAATTACTTAAGGGAAGCGTGATAGAGAAAAGTTTTAAGAACCACTGTTTAGAGTATTTGACAGCCCCCAAGCAAGGTTTCATTGCTTCATATGTTTCTTTCGTGTTTATGTATAGATGGTTGGTAGATACAATTATGTAGCAACACCTAAAATGCTAAAAACTGCAGCAAGAATACTTTGAGTCAGGTTTCATCATATATTTTACAACGCAAAATTTAGACATGATGAAAAAATTGTGATTGCATATTTGGTTTCAGCATCCAAAAATAACCCTCAAATGCTATTCAGCTTATCACATAAACAGAGTCAACCACTGAAACACTGCTACTGAGCTCTGGAAGATGTTTTACAGTATGTAGCAGCTAGATTGAATTACCTTTACTAAAAGAAACAGCAGTGTTTGTGTTTAGAAAACAAGTATTGTGACTACAGCTTATTTGCTTCTGATCATTTTATATGAGTAAATCTTCTTGGCAAAAAATGCATCATATCCGTTTTGTAAAGATGTTTATCAATTCCTTTTCAGCTGGTGCATTAAATAACAAGGTAATGTTACGCTATTTTGCTACCAATACAGTGCATTACCAGGAAATTTGCCATTTCAGTTCAACACTTGAAAGTTTTTAAGATAGAGTGTATGACCTGGTACATACTAATTACTATTCGTTCAATGTTCGCGCTTAAAATTACTGTGTTTACACGACACTTAATAATTGTGGCTTTTTTCGATTGTGGTCATCCGCGAAATGGGATTAACATTGACCGCAACTTCGCATCCACCTGCATAGCGGCCACAATATATTGTGGCTTTCGAGTTCTGGACCACCTCGCAAGCAGGGACGCTAAAAACGACAATTAGGCCACAATCATGAGGATGACTCAGCAAGAAAAAGGCCGTACAAGGAAATCCGCCATTGTAAACACAGTAAACAAGACTACCATGGATGGTATTGCGTGGCAAAATGAACGCATAAGCTCCCGAGCTGATAGGCACGATTTCCATTTCATTGTCGCTAAGATTTCTCCGAAATGACAACTGCTTGTTATTTTAAACAGTTTTTGTTTTGCAAAATCACTGCCTATTGAAAGGAATCCTTTCAAGAATCAGACATTATACGACCTTGTCAGAATATATATTTATATTCACCCACGGAGTGGGCATCATCAGCTCTGCGAAGTGCATGAAGTATAAAATGGGATTAATACATCAACTAAGAGAATTAAAAAAGGAATGTGATAAACTTTGATCTTGTACATGATCATTCGAAAAAATCCTTGATCAGATGTGCAGTTCTGTCCTGTTGGCCAAATCTGTGTCGTTATTTGCATGGTTACATGTAATTTTAGCCTGTTATTAGCAAAAAGTTCGTTATCTTCATTTTTTGCAGAGGAAGAATTCATTCGTATCAGAACTCGAATTTTTCGATCATTTCCTCGCTTTCATCTACCGTGCACTTTGACAATTCAGGTAGTATTTACTGAAGTTTGCACTAGCAGCAACTATTTGTTCTACGTTGCTGTGTCTATTTGAGTGTACTTCTCTTGGCATCAGATCAACCAAGTGTAGCAAACTGCTCTCGCTCCAACCTTATTTACGTTCATGTTTCTTTGTTTTCAGAATGTTCTGCTATTGCAAAGCCTTCACCAGTCGCACTGTCAGTCGATGGTATGATGCCAGTCTTTCAGGCGAACCCGCTTCCGGGCGGGAGGCCAATGCAGGCCTTGGCACATTTAGGATTCGGTCTCGAAGACTGGCTCCTTTCAGACCTCGAACTTATGCTGGATAGCAGTGCAGGTGAGTTTTAAATCAGAAAAAAATGGGATAACTTTACTTTTTTCTTGGGGCAAGGAAAATAACGGTTTCTCGTTCTTTCTGTGTTATAGACAAAACAGGAATGTCTTTGGAGATGACCAGGAACTCTACCTTGGATAATCTTAATCCCTTGTATGACACTGACGCTCTTAACAAAGCTAGCGATGCGATCGAAGCGACAAATGTACATTTCAATCAATCGCCTTGCTTCGAATCTGATTGTGATTCTTCAGTACCTCCGGACTACTGCAACCAGATGGCCTTTTCTCCGTACGGAGAACTAGACAATATGAACAACGTGACACTTTTGTCACCCGACCAGCTCGTGAACGCTCGCAACGACGAAGACGGTCTGCTGAATGCACCTGTCTATCTGGGCTACGTACCTGAACCCTCCGCAATGCTTCGCCAGTCGTCTCTTGACATGGTGTTGGACGTGCTCGGCGAAGGAGACTGTGAAAACGAGAAACTCAGCCCTGCGGCTCAGTCGTCAGATGCCACTGCATCTGCGCCTGCATTCATTCCTGCTCCTGAACAGTCGCGTCTTTGTGACGTGAACTGGGCACAGCAACGTAACAGAGTAGTTTCGTGGGATGGTGCTATCAAGTCGAACGCAACGGACGTCTCGTATCGTGCCAGGTCCGCCTCCGACGAAGTCTCGTTCAGGGACGGCGGTTTCAATGTCGATGCTTTCATAAACAAAACCTTGGCTGTTCAAGGTTCCAGAGCTACTGCAGGTAAGCGATTGTGGAGCCTTGAGTTTTGTTTATTGTTAAAGATTGTAGGCGCGCGTGTTTACTGACCAGGTAATTTAGTTAAATCTTAACCAATCGTCAAGTTTAATCCACGCAACATGCCTCATTGTAGTTTACTTTGCAGAAAAGTCGGCGTTGCGCTCTAGTCCAGGGGTGGGGAACCTATTTACTATCCGGGGCCGCATAAATTGTGAAGCAAATAACAATTGATTTTATCCTAAAATTCTACCTTTATCTTAATACGACGGATAGAGGCTTCCTATGACATGCTACCTTTGTACCTGCTTATCATGGAGCTTAGTTTTGACGCGATTTTGTCCTCTAAATTGTGTAACGAAAATTCTGATGCCGGACATATCAAATCTCCACGCGGTTTCCCACCCACCCCTGCTCTGGCCCCATTGGCAACTATAAACGCGTACAACGTTCAAGATCTCAGCAAAAAGCTTTTTTTCATGTTTTTTTTCTGGAGACACTGCATAATAAATCTTATAACTCCGGTTTCTAGATCTGGCACCGCCCGAAGCCAACAACACCTTGATCCCTGTGGAACTGACCTGTGATGACTGTTCGATAGATAGTGTGGGCTTCTCACTTGCCTCAGACTCAACGTCGGAGCAAAGCCCATGCTACAGTGACGTCAATGAAATGCTGAACGATCTGTTGAAAACCGCCGAAGAACCTCAGCTCACGAATGCAGTGGTAAGCGCAGACGAAATCGCACGTTTTTGCAACTTGTCTTCGATCTCCGCAGCTGTCATCGTTTTGTTCATGTTTCAAAATGCACTGTGTCTATTTTCAGGAGGTGTCGACAAACTCGGCTTCTGAAGTTGTGATAGAAGACCACGACTACGCATGTCGGCTTGTCTCGCAGTCCACATCTCTAGCGGAAGAAACAGGACCAAGTAAGGAAAATACCGTCATGGACCTGACCGTCCCTGCCCCAGCCACGCCCACTGTGTTAGACGGAAGCACCAGGAGGAGGGGGAAGCCTGTGTTGAATCGCTCCGACTCGTACACGATACGCCGCAGCCGGAACAACGAGGCTTGTCGCGAGTCGCGCAAACGAAAGCGACTCGAGCAGGAGAACGCTGAGCAGCGAGTTCACTCGCTCACAGAGGAAAACAAGAGTTTGCGCGAAAAAATACGAGTTCTGGAAGTGGAGGTTCAAGAAACAAGAAGTCTGCTTATTTCGCGATTTAAGTTCCGTCCTGCGGCTTAAGCCTTAATGTGAAGAAGCCACCAGCTTCAGTACGTTGTTACATTGTCGGACTGCGAGTGGACGCAGTACTTGACGTCGCAAGACGTGTGAAGGTTCAACAGAGACGTGGCAGTTCTGAACATACGACCTGTGCCTTATGTTCAAGGTGCTTTTGAAGTGGTTGACGATCGTTGCGTACGTCGTCGTTTAAGGCGAACGGTTGACTAAAAAAATTTTATGAACTGAAGGCGTTGCTTGTCGATATCGAAGTTGGCAATCACGAAAGACAAGTCGTGAGGCTGTTTCCGTTGCGTGGATGTGAAAGACAAGTTAGCAACGACCCTGTTACTGGCCGCCTCCCTGTTGGTGTTGGATAATTAAGTTCCAAGCTGTAGCACTGATTTTGTTAACGTGTAAAACCCCGTTTTAACAACAGTCGCACGTTTCCGCCATTAACTTACTGATCGACTGGCAAGTCCACTGCAAGGTTGCTGTCGAACAAACGTGCCAGCCGCTGTGCACTGGTGCATTTTTTCGAAGTTTGCCGCTCAGGGTTCTTATGGAGTTTGGAAAAGCATGGAAAAAAGTTCGGTTATTTTCCAGTCTTAAATTCCGGAAAAAAAGTTGTTTTGTTCTGTTAGTGTGGAAAAAGAGAATAATTTCCAGACTTTTTTGACATGCATTCTGATATGTTTGATAAGATGGACAATTTTACTTTCATCGTGTGAACTGTTCCAGTGCCTGTATGAAAATGACATGCCTTGCTGTGGTTGAGAGAGCTCAAAATATTGCTGTTGAGATTTTCTTGGAAAGTGACACATGCCGATATGTTGTGCTATACTGAAACTAAGCAAAAGTCATTCCTCTTGAAAAAAAGTGGAATGATCTTGTTCCCTGTAGATCTCGTGAGTATCATTGTACTGATTTTGTTCCCTGCAGATCTCGTGAGTATCATTGTACTGATTTTGTTCCCTGTAGATCTCGTGAGTATCATTGTACTATAGCATCACACCTGTTGCCTACAGAATTACTGTGTGGATAAAATTAGAAGAGTAGCGCAAACCTGTAGGCAGACTCCATAAGCAAACATCGATCAAGTTGCCAACAGATCGTGCCGTTCTGTTTCTGAAAGCACTCTGAATAAATACGCAACAAACAAGCGCTAATATTTGAAGTCAATCGAACACGCGTCTTTGTTTCTCGAAACATTGTCAACGTCATTTGGCAAAACGCGATTGCGCGGAAGTATTTAAGCACAGTGAATTAACCACGTGAGCTTGTAGAGGTTTGCGTTAAACAAAAAACTATTAAGAATTTAAAAGAGCAAGGTGAATGCGTTGAAAATATTGTCAACTTTGCAGGGTGACCCAAAAAGATGCGTACCCATATTTTGTTCGATAAAAAACCCATTTTTTAACGAATGTCTTTTCTGTTGCAGGACGTGATAGGTG
>JGI24159J19872_10010559_pt1 | contig 12115 bp, 14 predicted proteins | sample Ectturendosymbi4_FD_19872 | JGI IMG/M metagenome (IMG submission 19872)
GTCTGCGCCGCCGTGCATGCGTGACGTCATTTCGCGATGACGTATGCGAGCCGTTGCGCTTCGCACCACGGCGCGAAAAACCTTCATGCATCGCCCATCGCTTTCTCGCGCATTTTCGCCGCCTGTCGGAACGTTCGCACGCCTTTCGGCGCCCATTGATCTCGTCACAATGACCCGTCGCCCCCCGTGTTTTCGTTCGGCGACTCGCGATCGCGGTCAACAACCACGCATCGCATGAATCGCGCGTTCCCGACAATCTCCAAACATCGAACCGCGCTGCTTTCGTGGCTGTCGCCGGTCGTCGCGTCACGGTCACGTCACCAGGAAAACAGCTTCGAGCAACTGTGCATCAACACCACGAACGAGAAGCTGCAGCAGTTCTTCAACCACACCATGTTTGTCAAGGAGCAGGTTTGCTACAGGCACAAGATTGATTGCAACTGTGCTGCTGCCCGATTCGGAATGACACGTCAATCAAATGTCCTTTTAACACGCTTGCCGTCCCCCCCCCACCCGTTCTTTGCGCACAAAATGATTTTTTTCCTCTTTCGAATCGTTGAGTCTCTGGGGGACAAACCCGCGAAATAGGCGTGATGTGTTAAAAGTCCGGTTCGCTCGGACGCAGGCTCGAGCCGTTTGCGTCATTTCCGGCGTCTCTTCCCTCTGCTACCAGCGTCAAACGAAAACACCGACAAGTCTTTCGTGAAATGTCCTTCCTTTGCGCCGCGTTCTTCATTTAAAAAAAGTGCGATGCCGATCACAGCCAAGCTGTGCATGTGTTTTCGCTTTGAGGCGCGCTCGTTCACGACACCGCAATTCTTCACGAGCTCGAGAGTCCTTATCGCAGTTAGTGGTGGTGATTTTTTGCTTGTCAATCGGGAAGTTTCGCCTGTCAATCGAACGGCTCCCTAACCAGACGACAATCGCACAACCTTGCACAGATTGATTTATTGCCGACCTCTTGTCTGATTGCGACTTTGTTCAGCTTGAAACAAGCAAAACGCTTCAAAAGCGTTTTCAAGTTGCAAATTGAAACCTGTCAATCAAACGTCACTGTTACCGATTTTCTTCATCGCGGTTTAGCTCAAAGGTGTTGCGTCCGCGTGGATGCGAGGTCGGTGTCAAGTAGTTCTTTCACAAAAGCGGTCAGCTACCGTGCGGGCGTTGACAAAAGACATGTTAGCTTCAGTTTAAAATGACACGACCTGCACTGCCTGTGAAGAATGAAAACAGACAATCTGATTTTTCTTTCCGCGCTTGTTAGAAGCGGTTGATCTAACGCAACGGATGCTTGTTGTTCGATGAGGTGTAAACGTTGGACGTCCGAACTTCAGACTTTGAAGCGTCGGTGGTTGACTGTGATTTTCTTTGTCACTTCTTTTAATTTTGACACGAGTTTCTGATCTGCTACTCTTCTTTAATCGTCGTAGATGTTCGTCGTGTCTGTTCTGGTGCTTTTTTCTATCGTTTTGTTAAACTGGTCTAACAGTTGCTGCTATGTAGAAATCAGCGGCCAGAGAGAGACATTTCTAACTTGTTGCCTCGAAAACAAGCCCGTTTACGGTAAAACCCGTTCCGTTTTGAACCCCAATTGGTTTTTCTGGGTTGCAGGAGGAATACAGACGCGAAGGCATCGAATGGAAATTCATCGACTTTGGTCTCGACCTCCAACCTTGTATCAACCTGATCGAAAGACCGGTGAGTATCCGGCTGGTCAGGTGTCCTGTTGCGTGTTGGTGCAGAAGTTACTGAGTTTAAAGCAGTTCCACTCTGCCATACAATTGCCACATTGACTTCTGGCATACGCCCAGTGTGATTTCGTTTTCCAAATTTACTCTCGGGCAGTGGTTTTCCACCGTTTCTGGCCCGTGGAGCAGTAAAATAATACCCGATGGACCCCTTTGCTAAGGGGTCCCGATGGACCCCTTTGCAAAGGTCAGTGTATTCAAGGGCATGTTCAAATCTTAGTCCTGTAACTCTACGTGGACCACTAGAAATTTTCGGCGGTCCACCTGGGCTACGTTGTGAATCACTGCTCTAGGGTTTCTTGAAAGTTCTGAGTGTGGAAACCCAATAAGTGCTCAGTGTCCGCTGTGGCTGTACCATGCCACCGCTTGCTTCAACGCACTTCTAAACCATGTACGATTTCATTTGTAAAACGACCGTTTAAACCATCATCCCTTTTGTGTGCTACAGTCAAACCCCCCTGGAATCCTGGCCCTCCTGGACGAGGAGTGCTGGTTCCCGAAGGCCACCGACAAGTCCTTCGTCGAAAAGGTTGTCAAGCAGCTTGGCGACCACGAGAAGTTCCAGAAGGCGAAGCAGCTCAAGGACAAGTGCGAATTCTCGGTCATGCACTACGCCGGAAAGGTGGGCGTCAAAACTGTTCGTGCAAGCGCAAACCGGTTTGATCTTGTTCGCACTTGCTTGCTGTGCGCGTCGGCCACGAAATATCCGGAAGATGTCGAGCGTGCCGGCGTGAACCGTGACACAAGCGCGTGAGGCTGGTGCAGTGCAGGATGGAGAAGAGCCGGCCTGCAGCATGTTAATTTCGGCTTGAGCACACAACGTCTCAAAATCATCCAGCACTTGCCACCCCCCCACGCTATGTCAGTGGATCCCTGTCTATTCCTCATTCGTTTTTTTTGCCTAGGTTGAGTATACCGCCCACAAGTGGCTGATGAAGAACATGGATCCGTTGAATGACAACGTCACGGACTTGCTCCACAATTCCACCGAGACTTTTGTGGCCACTATCTGGAAAGACAGTAAGCCGTGTTCAATTTCTTGCCTCTGTTCGAATAAACTATTTTTCATGTTAGAAGAAGAGGCAAAATTTTCCACGCGTCTCCAGCGAAAAGCCACGATTTTGGTTAGTTGCTCGTTATTTTGCGAAATGAGACCTTTTTCGAATATTTTTCAGCGCGGAACATGAGTAAGATAAGTAAGTGATCGGGTTTGACGTGTTTGCTCGTGATTGGCTGCGTTGCCGACAAACGCTTACGTGCTGTGGCAGCCGTTTCATGACATCGTTACCGACATTACTTGTGTGGAACGTGTTGCTCCTCGTGAGCAGTGTGTTGTTCGTCGTGAGCAGCGTGATGTTCCTCATGAGCAGCGTGTTGCTGCTTGTGAGCAGTGTGTTGTTTGTCATGAGCAGCGTGTTGCTGCTTGTGAACAGTGTGTTGTTTGTCATGAGCAGCGTGTTGCTGCTTGTGAACAGTGTGTTGCTCCTCAAAACCACCGAAGCATGTCCAGTCGGTCGGTGTTTCAGATTCAGATTTCATACGTCATTTCCTCCCATGCAACGCGTCATTTCCTCCCATGCAACGCACTTTCCTGTCGAGCTCCGATGCATGGGGAGTCTTGCATTTGGGTCTCGTGTTTGTTTCGCTTACCTGACAACAGGCGAGTGCTACGCCCCCCACTACATGACGCCCCATACTCGTGAAGTGGTTTGTGCTTTGATCACGATCATTATGAGCGCGTGGAGTGATCTCTGGGAATGGTCTTCTTCCGACCGTTTGAATGAAATCGATTGGTTTTGAAGCAGTAGAAAATTATTTTAGTGTTAGCGACGTTTTCGACCTTGTTTCGAGGTACGTTTTTTGGATACAAAGAAAATTGGACTTGACGAACGTCATTTTTCTGTAGAATTTTTACTGAATGTCAAAGACCGAAATTAACTTTTCTTTTTTAAGTACGATCTGGCGAAAAAGGAACTTTGACCGAATATTTGTCTGACTTTGCTCTGCTCAATTTCTTCCTCGCCAGTGTCGAAGGTGGTGGGCATGGAACAGCTGGTCGCAGTCGGGGGAGAAGGCGCCAAGTTCAGCACAGCCGCCTACAAGACCCGCAAGGGCATGTTCCGGACGGTCGGGGCCCTTTACAAGGACCAGCTGTCGAAGCTGATGACCACGCTGCGCAACACCAACCCCAACTTCGTCCGGTGAGCAGGAGATACAAAGTGGTTGCTTCCTTTTCAGTAGTGCTTGTCGATCGGTTTCGAAATGCGCCTCGTAACAATAGTTTGTCTTTTTTCGAATTCAATGGGGACGCTTTTGTTATTATTAGTAAGGAATTTTATCGGTTTTATACCATTTGCTTGGCTATTGTTCACAAAAACTTTTGAAGCCTCAAGCGCATAAGCAAAACATCCCAGACACGCAGCATGCTGAAAGACCGCCTGTTGCATAAGCGCATGCCACAACTCGTGTGTGTCGCGCGAAGAAGCACTAAGTTTGGTGTGAAAACGACGACGACGACTTTGTCATGCAGTTGTATCATTCCCAACTACGAGAAGAAGCCTGGAAAGATCGTGGCTCATCTCGTTTTGGAGCAGCTGCGATGCAACGGTGTACTGGAGGGCATCAGAATCTGCAGACAGGTAAGTTCGGGGTCTGGCTGAGAAAATGTGGGTTTCATGGTTAAGCGCAGGCTTTTATTGAGTTCAACCGCGTTAAGCAAACCACTGACTTGAAATCTTTTGGTGCGGGTAAATGCGCCAGCAAACCAGCAACAGATTTCTAAGGAATGAACGCATTTTCAAAATGTCGGCGGTGCTTAACAAATGCAGTTGGTGTCTGGTGTTTACCGAAGTCTTCGCGCTGAGTTTTTCGCAGCTTTTGGTTTGTCCTTAGGATAAAAAAATGGCTGAGAGTGGAGACGGGCAAGTCCAGATTAGGTCACAATTATTACAGAAACATGCAGAGATGGCTGAATCGAATCCAGAATGCCGAATCCTATTTTGATTTTTTGGCTTACCACCTTGCTGCAAAACCGGCACGAGGGCAACTGTATCATTCACAACAAAAACATAATATAAGCACAAGTTCATTGCACTGCAATGTGTGTGTCCCTCCGTGAGGCAAAATCGCAACTTGCCAGCAGTTCACCCCTCGCTGTGCTAAGGTGTTTCTGAAGATGCTGACAAGGCATGTATGCGGGATATTTTAAAGCCAATTGTTTTAGCTAAGGTCAACCATTCAACAGCGTTGCGCCACCAGCCTAATGTGTCAACACTATCTGGTTGAACTTTTAACTTCATACAGTTTGTTTTCTTCGGTCATTCATAATAAGCAGTGAAAGTGAGTGATCAAAAACGATGAGAAAAAGACGAGCGTCAAGCAGCATTACGGCCACCTGGTTTTCGTCACTCGCTCTCGTCGCATGGTATAAACAGTGGCGTAACTAGATGTTTGGGTAAGGGGGGGAAAACTTAGCTGAAACGGGCACACTGGCCACTGTGAGAGGCCCACTAGCCAACACTCAGAAAAACACTTGAGAAATGATGGTGAATCCGGATGTGGGCAACTATGCTCAGACCCTAAGTCACCGGAAAATACTTCGAAAAACGCAAAAAAAACAACAACCTGCTGAAAACCAAACATATGGTAAAACCGAAATAGAAGCCACACTAAGTGGGGCCCTGTTTTTACGTTTAGCTTGCGAGGGGGGAATTGGCCCCTCTGTCTCCCCGCCAGTTACCTCACTGGTTGTAAACAAGCGTAACAATTATAGTCATACACACACGTGACACAGGTCCACTAACAATGCCCTTGTGAAACAAAACCTAACAGATTTTGGATTCGTGTAGTTGAACATCCAAATCCTTCGTATTCGCTGTTTTGAATTGCTCGCTCCTAATTGGAGACTTACTGAAGTTCTTGCTATTATCTAGCAATTAGATCAGCCGTTCATCTTAGCATTCACCTTAAACATTCCAATGAGTTCAATGTATACATACTGTCGGTGGTTTGCCCTGTTTGAGGGAATCTCATGACTGAAGCAATTTAAATGTATTGTGACGTCACTGATCTGCAACAGTGAGAATTATCACGCTACAAAGGAACCATAAAGTTCAAATATTTCCCGTGAACTGAACGCAGAAACTGCCGGCAACGCACGGTGGTTTTACATCCGGGACATAGGAGTTGCTTCCAAGATTCGTAGCGCTGTTGTTGAAGCTGGTCGATTGTTGACATGACGAACGACGGTAAGGTCTACCTAGTGCACTATGTGCTGACTTCGGCTTCATATGAACAACAGGGTTTCCCCAACCGCGTCCCTTTCCAAGAGTTCCGTCAACGGTACGAAATCCTCACCCCCAACGTGCTGCCCAAGGACATCATGGACGGGAAGAAGGCGGCTATCAAGATGATCAACGCCCTGGATTTGGACGAGAACCTGTACAGGATTGGCCAGAGCAAAATATTCTTCCGCAGTGGGGTCTTGGCGCATCTCGAGGAAGAGAGGGACTTGAAATTGACCGACATCATCATTCAATTCCAGGCCGCATGTCGTGGCTTCCTGGCAAGAAAGTGAGTGGCTTACCAATTTACTTGACGGACGTTTATTAACACTGAAACACGGTTTAATTTGTCAAAAAGTATCTCCGCGCTAGCATGTTTTTGGCGTGAAAAGTAAGAAAAAAGTTTTGTTGGGTTTTTGTTGGAGTCGAGCTGTGTGACAGTGAATTAGTCCGCTTGAAATTTCCTTTTTCTACGACTGTAGCTTTCCAGAAGGGTTAATTCTGCGTTCGAACGTTTATTTCTTTGCTGAATGACGATTTTCGCAGAGGAAAAACTATAGTTAAAAGGAACTTTTGTGGTTGAGTTGACCATCAGCCCTCTGCAAAAATTCTATAGCTTAGCGCTCATTTTTCGGAAAGTTCCGAAATCCGCGTTTTCACGTCGTGACGTATTATCTGGTGTCATTTTAACTGCACTACTGCTCTTCTGTGAACGTTAGCGATGGTGATAGGCCAAATAGTGATGTCGTCAAAAGTATTCATAGCAGTTGCCTCAAATTTCCAGCATCGTTCTTGATAATAATGGTTGATATGTCACTTCAAATTCCCTTTGAACATAAGGCATTGCGGTGACGCGTGCATTCAACCAATGTGCAAATCGACCTCTTTAAAGCTCGTTTCGCAAACCAAACTGCTCCCCCACTGTCTCTCAACCACTTTTCACCTCACTGCGGTTGGCGCCAACAGTTCACCAGAGTGCGTTTACAGCGTCGAGTAGCCGCGCCCTGTGTCATGTTACACCCCACAGCTTTGTGAACACATCAGGCACGCCTTAAATTGTCAGGTTCGCCATACGTTTTGTCGTCGAGGTGAGGATTCAGAAACGGTCCGAAGTCCAAGGAGTCGCGTTTATCCTTTGTTTGCACTGCGTTGGACACAAGTGCTTCTTTAACTGATTGGCTGAATTTGCGAGTTCGGACAAAAACAATGTCTCTGATTCGCGTGTCTGGGTTGCTGTCGAATATTAATTTCACTACTTACCTCGTTTCAATGCCCAAAAATTTCCAACCGTTTCGTCTCTATTCGTTTTGCTTTTCCGCCTTACGTCACTAATGCAGTGAACTGCATATTGGCCTCTATTGCAAACCGTCTAGGGTTGGAAGACTAGACGAGCTCTTCTCTTTTCACCACTGTTCTGCGGCAAAGGGACCAGAAAATGTTGTTACTTGCGCAGAACTTTGCTTTTAAATATGCTCTAGCTTCTGCATGATATTCTACGCAATGCTGTATGACTTATTGACTTGTGCGAACCATTATTTCGTCACAAAAAGACAATAACAGTCCAATCGTTTCGGCAAAAGGTCGTCCGCGTACAAGTATTGCGCAAGCAAGGTTTGTCTGTTCGAAAATAAATGAAGTTGCGAAAACGTCGACGTAATCTCGTCCTGACTTTCTGCCTGCTCCAGGAACTTCGCCAAGCGCAAGGACCAGCTTCGGGCCATCCGCGTGATCCAGCGCAACGGCCTCGCGTACTTGAAGTTGCGGAACTGGCCCTGGTGGCGTCTTTTCACCAAAGTCAAGCCCCTGCTGCAAGTCACCCGGCAGGAAGAGGACCTTAACGCGAAGGAGCGCGAATTGAAGCTCGTGATGGAAAAGAAGGAACAGCTTGAGAAACATCTCCAAGAAGTGGAAAAGAAATTTGCACAGGTATCTTGTGTTCTGCATTGGCGTTGTTGGCAATGGTTGGATGGGAAAGTTCTATTTTTTCAAAATGTTGCAAAAGTTACAAAAGAATCGGCAATTACGAAAACATTTTTTAGCATTTAATGTTGAAAGATCCTTTCCATTGTTCAAAATGCGTATATTGGTACACCTTGGATTACGAACGTGTCTACCTGTAACTAACCTCATCCTTTCCTCCTCATTTTGTGTGGTAGCAATCGAAAACCGTGTATTTTATCTGTTTAAATTGATTTTGATTACACTTTCTGCTTCAACCAACGCGCAAAAGGGACGTTCGTTTTCTATTGTGACGTGGATCGCTTCCTGTTACGTTGCCTTCCTTCGCTTAACGTCGCGTTTCCCCCGTCTCTTAACACGTACGCAGATTAAACAGCTTTCGATCGCTTCCTCCCCCTCCCCCAGGTCTGCGAGGAAAAGAGCTCGCTGGCCGAGCAGTTGCANTCAGAGCAGGAGATCTGGAACGAGACAGAGGAGATGCGCGCGCGTCTCGCCGCCAAGAAGACGGAGCTGGAAGAGATCCTCCGCGATCTGGAAGCGCGGCTGGACGACGAGGAGGAGAGGAACCAATCACTCAGTCAGGAGAAAAAGAAGATGCAGCTCAACATCAAGGTGCCGACTGGTGTTATTCGTGAGGAAGAACAGCGGTGCTTTATTTTGTGCTTTGGTTGTTTGGCAGAGATTTCATTGTCTCTTGGAGCCTGATTTTCTGTTTTCACTCAGACATTTCGCTGGTGTGTCCCTTTAACAGTAATAAAAGCCGCCGTAACAGTATTGACAAGTCCTCGTTTTCGGACATTATGACCGAATTGACTTAATCTTTTTCGGTCATTTATAAAAAAAAATCGGTCCATGAACGAAAACAAACCCAGTTTGGGGCAGTTGTCGGTGCTTGAGACAATGTCTGTGCTGGGTTAGTTTTGGAACAAAACTTTTGTTGTATTGGAGGGTGATGTTTTCTTGTCTTTCAAACAGGATCTTGAAGAGCAGCTTGATGAAGAGGAGGCAGCCCGTCAAAGACTTCAGCTCGAAAAAGTGACGTTGGACGCGAAATGCAAGAAAATGGATGAGGATCTGAACATGATGGAGGACCAGCAGGCCAAGGTATGGGTCACGGAAACAAAGTATTTCCCGTTTACTTTTGCTGGGAGTTTTGTTTGAAGTAGATTGCCGTTCTTGCTGCTGTTTCCGGAACGATATTGAAGTTGTAAAGTGGCGATTTTCCTCTGCCAAATAAAAATTGTTCGTTCTAAAATTGAACATTCTTTGCGCGTGTGATTTTCATTTATGCTTTGCTGGCAAAAAATTTGTTGAAGTTCTCGCAAAGCGTTCTGTTTCCGAAGTAAAAATTGTGACTTCGCACATTCCCTCGACACTTCGGATTTTGAAGGGCGAATTTTAGTCTGCCGCTAAACGCGCACGCTGCTTTCACCAAAAATATGCTCTTTGCTGAGCATGTTTCCCGCTTTTTAATCTTTGCTCGCAGGTGACATCACTGGAAAAGTTCAAGTTGGGCTCAAACTTGACTTGTACAAGTTTCTTTTTGTCACCTGTTGCAGATTCAACGAGAAAGGAAAGCTCTGGAGGAAAGAGTCAACGAACTGGAAGGTAGCCTCGGTGACGAGGAGGAAAAAGCGAAAATGCTGTCCAAGCTCAAGAACAAGGTTGGTTTTGACGATGTTTCACCAAAACTGTGATTTTTGTAGAGTAAATTTTCGGCTACCTCCAGCATTCCCCAGTCTTTTTTGGAAAAAAATAAAACGACCAATAAACACATTTTTCAGAACGAAGCCATTATTTCGCACTTAAAAAACTGAAACCCAAAGCGATTTTCCCTACCGTTTTTTTGGAAAAAAAACAAACAAAATGATCAGTAAAAACGTGTTCTTTGTTCAGAACGAGGCCATCATTTCGGACTTGGAGGAACGCTTAAAGAAAGAGGAGAAGCAGCGCCAGGAGCTGGAGAAGATCAGGCGCCAACTGGAAGCCGAGATTGCCGAGCTCCGGGATCAGATCGCCGATCTTCAGATGCAGCTGGAAGAGCTGAGAGCTCAGAATCAGCGAAAAGACGATGAAATCGCCGCTCTGCAAGAGAAGTGAGTCAGGCCAGTGCCTGAAACTAAGCTTTTGAGGGGTCAGCCGACTTGGATTCTTCCAATTTTCTGATGGTTGGTTCAGTTGCACCATAAAATAAACACAAGCATTAACGCCTAGACGCGCTGCGGGTATTGCAGGCCTGTTGTTTGTAAACACCTACCACACATGTCATTGAAGGTTTGAGCATTCAAAACAAGCATTGGTTTTTAGCAGCAGTCGGTTAGTTTTGTTCAGTGAATTCGGAAACGATTCTTCCCCCATTTGTTGGCAGGGCGACAACAGATAAAACACACGCTTTAGAAAAAAAAATTGGTGTTTTTTTGTTCCTAGACGTTTCGCTCTGGTTTCGTTAGTTTGCTTGAAGTTGGGCAGCAATGAGTAAAGCACGCGGTCCTTTATGCTTTATGCAAAAGATGAGTTAAAAATTCAATAAATAAATTTAAATGCCCGGCCCGAGCAGAAGTAAAGTAGATTCTGGGGCTGCTGGGGGTGATTCTTGACGCATCGCAAACTTAAACTTCTCGCCGTTGCTATTGGATACAGCGAGTGCTGCCATCGCCCGCGACCAATCATTTTCCCGCTCACAGGTTCGATCAAGAGCAAAGCGCCAGGAACCACCTGAACAAGAATCTCCGCGAAGTGCAGAACACTCTCGCCGAGGTCCAGGAGGACCTGGAGCAGGAACGGGGCCAGCGCAACAAGGCCGAGAAGCAGAAGCGCGACCTCAGCGAGGAGCTCGAGGCGCTCAAGACTGAACTGGAAGATTCACTCGACACAACGAACGCCCAGCAAGAACTCAAGTAGGTTTCTAACAGCGTGGTGTTTCAAAGAGTCTTTGCGTTCTGTTTGAAGAAAAAGCAAAAAAAAATTACAAAGCACAACAGAAATAACTGTAAAATCCTGTCCATCCCGATAAGTATGCGTGCGTCACGAGAAAAGCGTGCTTGTTCTGCAAGCCGTTGCCACAAAATGCAAGTTATTTCTGCGTGAGCACACTTTAACACGGTTCGTGTGTCGCGAATGTTTCTGGTCGCACTGTCGTGTAAACGTGAAATCCGTGAAAATGCTTGTGTCGTGTGTTGCAAAACGTGAGCGTCGTGTGTTGCAGACCACTAGTGTGTTATGCCATGTGTTGAAGAATGACATTGTGTTGTGTCGTGTGTTTATAACCCACCTAAAATTGCACGGCATGTTACTGTCTGCGATCGCCAAGCAATCAGTAAAAGCGCAAAATTCCCAGAGTCGAAATTCTGGGATCTCTGCATGGGCTGCCCGCTCACTTTTCTGTCTCGAGGGGATTCCCGGGAAACAAACCCGTTTATTCCGTTACTCTCTCGACAGAGCGCAACGTGAACGCGAACTCGAGAATCTGAAGCGGACGCTCGAGTCCGAGTCGAAGTCGTTCGAGGAGCAATTGCAGCAGGCTCGTCAGAAACACACTCAGCAAAGCGATCAGTTCCAAGATGAGATCGATCAGCTGAAACGGGTGAGGCAGCCTTGTGTTGTTCTTTTAGTGGGGGAGGATCATTGCGTTATTGAGCAATTTCTCCCTTTTTTCCTCAAATCGAGTGCAAGTACGGTCGGAAAAGAGAATTGATCTCGGAAATCCAACGAAACCAAAGAAAATTTATTTGAGTTTCGCGCAATTTATCCCTTTCTCGTTCCTGGATCGACTGAAACTACGAGACCGAAATAATTTCCCGTGACCCGAAAATCGTTTCTGACAAAAACCTCCTTTTCTTCTCGTTCGTCGACGCAGACCAAGGCTTCTCTGGAAAAGAACAAACAGTCGGCGGAGTCCGAGAACCAGGAGCTGCAGGAGGAGCTGCGCCTCATCACTTCGGCGAAGAACGATTCGGAAGCGAAGCGTCGCAAACAGGAACAGCAGATCCAGGAGCTGAGCGCGAAACTTCAGGACACGGAGCGCAACCGCAACGACCTCAGTGACAAGTACCACAAATCCATGGTGAGTCTGATTGGGGTGATTGAAGAAACGTTTGCTTTTGGGGTCTGCGTTGTGGCAATGGG
>JGI24159J19872_10010561_pt1 | contig 12115 bp, 6 predicted proteins | sample Ectturendosymbi4_FD_19872 | JGI IMG/M metagenome (IMG submission 19872)
CAGTGAAATCTCATTCTCGCGCATTTGCAACATTCCTAATTTAATATCTTATATATATTGCGCAGCTCTTGTGACACTTGAAACGCTTCACTGGTTGTGCGTCTACATGTTTGCGCAATTGCATGCTCGCTAAAACAAACATTTGCTCAGTGTCAAATTTTCTTAGAGGGAACACTGGTGTCAAGATCTGCGGGGTCATATTCGATCCTCCTTTTCATTCTCAGTTTGATCCTAGGTTAGGCGTGAAAGTCAAACATTCTTCAGCTTAAGCTGTACAATTGACAAACGTTCGCCCGTGTGCGGATAGTGAAGCACCAGCCTTGATATAAAAGCATCAGTGCCAAGTGTGGGGGTGCGTTCGAATGCTCGCCTGTTCCGTTTTCGCAGCGCAGTGCGGGTTTTGCTCTTGGCGCAACGCATTTCCTGCCTCCCTGGAATGCTCCCTGGGCCCAGTGTGCAGATCCCTTTGACTTTGCTGCAGTCAGAGTCAAGTCAGGGACAGTTTAAACAATTAGATCTTTCACGGACCTGGATGAAATCCTAGACCGGTTAATCAGTTGGGTGTTCGGCGCGTTGCATTACGTTTCGTGTAAATGTATGTACCTTGCTGCTTGTTGGACTGGCAGTACCTTAGCCCACTGCGTGTTATGTGCAGCCTAGTGTTGCAGATAATGCCCAACTTCCATTGTTGGAGGATATTTTAACAGGGTTGCTATAACCGAAAAGGCAAAATTCCTGACAGTATCAATGGCTACATTTCGCGACAACAAAGAAGTGCTATACGGCATTTTTCAATATCAGTATGTTCTTACAACCATCAACCCACCGCAAAACAGCATCACTATCACAGAATTGTTACACTGTGAGCTACAAGCAATAGAATACAAAAAGACATGGTTTTCTTTCCCAGTCCTGGTTATATCCCTATGTTTCAGATAATCTAATGATAAGAACCACTGAACCTGGCAAAGTTCCGGACATTAAAGCATTTTACAATAATTTCCGAACACAAATCTTAGCATCATGATTCCGGACGAAGGGCTTAAATGACATGTTATAATGAAAGTCACGGTCAAAGAAAACGATATGAACGACATTTTGCAGACGTCTCGATAACTCCTGTCATCAGTGCATTGCAAAATGAACTGCAGCGATCTTGCTGCAACTGCAGCGATCTTGCTTTTGGTCAGCCAGGAGACAAGCGCTATGAAAATTGAAAAACGCGAAGGGCGGTTTCGGCAGTGGCGCGAAGTATACGTAGTCACAAACGGCATGCCGGTTTCCTGCATTGTTGATCGCAACCATAAGCTTTGCTTTTGCCACTTCAGAAAACAAACCTTCGAAGAATTCAGCGCCTTCCGCATCTTCTTCTTCACCGTGGGAGTTATCCCAGGACTCGCCCGTTTCCGAGTCCTCTCCATGGGAACTGGCGCCGAGAAGGCCAGCAGTTCCAACCAAACAGTCCGACGAAGACCTAGACGAGGCCCCCGCAGGTGCGTATGGTGCTTACGCTGTCGGACCTCGTCGCCGGGCCCGCCGCCCCGCCCAGAAGGCCCACAATGTTGTGCCCAGGACCACGGCCCAACCTGCTTCTGTTAACACGTCCCCGTGGGAACTCGCTCCCGTTGAAAAAGGAACACTTCCTGCGAACAACGCTCAGCCAGCGGAGACTCGCGCGGAGGTCGAGGAAGTCGAAGACATCGAGTTCCGGAAATCGGTCGCGCCCGACGCTTACATCGCGTCGTCGTTTTTCGCGCGCGGTCCTAGCGCGACGGTGGCCGACGACGACGCGTCGTCGTCGAAATCGAGTTCGCGGAAGAGCTCGCCCGTGAAAGTGCGCGGCAAGGAGGCGGCGACGCGCGCTGAGACGTCGTCGCTGCTGACGCACGAAGGCGACGACGGCGACGAGCGAGATCTCGCCCCGTCGCTGCCGAGCTCTGCCAAGTCCAGTCCGAAGAAACCCTACATTAAGTCGAAGCACAGCGAAGAGCAAGGCGCAGCGCTGCTCGGAACAGTTGAACCGAACGCGTACCGCGACGAAGTCGAGGTTGCGGCGCAGTTGGACCTTGAGTGGGAGGACGAGGGATTGCCCGCCCCGCCACTGGAGCTGATCGCGACACAGACGAACCACGTCGATGGCCAGCCGGAGCCACCCAAACGGGAGCCTGACCTTCTTTTGTCCTATCAAGACGTCGAAGGCCCGCCCCCTGAAAATTGTCTCGACCTGGACGAGTTCCTCGCCTCCCCCGTTGATGACAATCAAACCGACTCGGAAAGCAAGACTGACAACTCGCTGGCGCTGCTGTCACCGGGTCAAAGTTCATCGTCAGGTTATCTCCTGTCTGAAATAATGCTCGACAACCCGTCGTTCGGGAGCTTCCTGTTGAACCCCCCACCCCCGCCGCCCCAGTTCACGGGCGACGAGGATCTGGCCAAGGACGCCCCTGAACTGGTCGAGGACCTCAATCGAGCGGAGCCGAACCGCGAAACACCCCCAGTGGGCCCGCCGCGGCGGGTTGACGAGGAAATAGAGGTCATTGACTTGGACGAGGAACCCAAGGTCCGGGACCGCATCAGGCGCAACAGCTTCGACCAGGCCCGAGAGCTCGGTAATGTCATGGACTGAACTTGCGAACTCAGATCGTTGCTTGTCGGCGGAACGCGGCCATTGTCTCGCAACAATGTGCGGACTGTTCTGCAGCGAAACACACGTCCATCCAATGGAGACGCGGCCCAGTTAGGCGTGACGGTGCGATTGCATCGATTCAGCGTCCATTGTTGGGTGGAAGAATCCGCGGACACGGCTTACAAGTGAATGTGCGGATTCTCATCAGCGTGTAAATTCGTGCTGTTCCTCGTGATATTGTCAACGCAGAATACCCATTGTTTGCATTACTCGCTGATGCTGGAACGAACTCGCAAATTTACTCGTTGACCCGACAAGTCACTGAACGTTTCTTCAGTGAAAACCAGCGTACCGTTCATGATATTCTCGCTACAGCCTTCAAGCATTCGTTTCATCATCGTTTTTTTTCTACTACGAGTTCTGGTACTAATCGAGTGAAGCTCCCACCCCAGTTGCACTGTCACCTCGGAGTGAAGCTTGTTTTTGTTTTCTGTTTCAAATCAAACACCACTTTATTGCACTGCTAACTGGTACGCGTACCGCCATTCGTTATCGACTAGCTACTGACCATAGCTGCTTGCGCAAGTGTTGCTCACGTAATACAATTATTGCCTGTTTGTTTGTTTGTTTGGTGCTAACCGATTTTGTTGTTTCTCTACTTCATGGCGACCAAGAGAAGAATCATTGTGCGTCCCTTGTACCGCTGACCAAGTGTTACCGCTAGATTTGAACCGAAGGCACCGCTTCTGTAACCGCAACATAGTTTCCGACCACCGTCACAGCCCGCAGTTGATTACACCTCGTGATGGCGTTGCGACCCGTGCAATCAGCTGAAAACTCTTCCCAAGAGTTGTGTGCATGCTTATTTGTTTCACCGCTTGTAGTAAATTTTGTGCGCAAGATTAACACGATGCTCTTTACACATGTAACTTGCTGATAACCCTCAAATTATGGGCAACCCCCCTTTCTACACGCGCTGGCCTTGTTTTTTTTTAATTAGTTGTATCAAATGTTAACTCATGCTCCCAAACGTTGACCACCATCGGCGTTTGGCTTTTTGATCTTTCTGGATTTTGGATAGAACTTGTTAATTCGGCGGCGATCTGAATCTGTTTATGGTTATTTCTGTGCCACAGTTAAAGCTTTGCGATAATTGTTTGGCAGAGGGGCTAAGCCCCCCCAGCCCTCCGTTTTCCACCCCTAACGAGTCATTTCAGCATCGCGACCTCCACTGCTGGGCAGCAGTTTCGTCCAATCGCTTGACACCGGAAGCGGGTGTGAATCTCAGTGCGATGTTAGCGTTGAATGCAAAAGTCGTGTCCGCCTTATGACAATTTTTGAAAAACAATCGACCCCTACGTTGCCATGGCTACTGGAGCGCACCCGAGTGGTGCGCGTTTCGTGCATTTTGTTGACGCATCTTCAGTCATAAAGCGCTTCAGGCAACGAGGAGCAGCTTGCATGCCTTTCTAACAAATCACTGCAAAGTTTGCCGCTGATTAAAAGGCGCTTTCTACAACGCACGCTTATGTTGTGGTCGGATAACTTTGAAGTGAGCGAAACGAGCAAGCACAGGTCTGGTGTTGGCGAATCAACACATCCAGTAAACTTCAACTGGCCTGTCAGAATATCACACGCACTGCCAGCAGAACGCCCAACACCAATGAAAAGTTCGCCGACTACTCCTTAAATTCTGAGAAAACTGTCGAAAAGTTCTCGACTGATTGACGTGGTGAATGTTTTCGATTGTGGACGCCTTGCAGTTGGGGTTGGTTTATCCGGATAAGCGAGAGAGAGAGAGAGTATATTTGCTATCCAATATCCGGATACATTCATGTCGGTTAACCGGATAAAAAGTAACGTTACTAAAGAGTTTCACCCTTTTCTCCAATGGGCGGCGAAGTCTATACAATCAGTAAATTTTTAATAGGAAATAGATTTGGTCTTTTTTCCCAGTTTGTTGCCAATTCTATCACGTCATTAATCATGTCCAAAGGAAAGGTTGAGGTGTTCTTTTTATTTTAAGTCATCTCCAGGTTGACGAGGTAATTTGCCAACTCTATCAAAGAAAGAAAGAAGCAAAATACGAAGACAATGATTACCAGGGCCGGCGTCAGCAAGTGCGGGGCCCGACTCAGTGGTGTGTAGGAATTTTTGAGGGGTGCATCAAGGCGTAATGGTGGAAATCAGTGATGTTACAAAGACGAGGCCCGAAAGGGTGACGCCAAGACCTCTTCAGCGGAGACTTCAATGGACAGCGCCATTAAACCCAATAAATCAAAGAATTGCAACACTCAGGCCCCCTGTCTGGCCAGATACCTCCCTGATCAGAAAGGAGGTACGAGTGTAGTATCTGCAGAGCCGGGGGATATTCTGTGCTAGTGGATATCCAGGGCTGAAAAGTTTGCAGTAGTAACAAAAAAATTATATTTTTCCAGGCCAGGAATAATGGCCATGGATGACCTACCGCTTCACCATTTGGTGGTAATCTTTTGCAGTGAAACAGAAAACCGTGTCCTGTCACTCTCGTTTCTGGGGAAAACTTCTGTTGTGATTGCAGGCGGTCCTATTTGGGCTAAATAGTCCAGGGTAGTCCCCACATTCCGACTCATGACACCTGGCCAAGTAGCATAATTTGTTCATCGAAATTTTGAGCGTTCTTGCTCGCATGCCTCATCAGATGCACATGCGACGAGGTTCCTCCTTTGTCGGAATCAACACTTTCAAAACGACTTGTATCGCTTCCGGTACAAGTCGTTTCGAAAGTGTTTGACTATTTGGCGTAACATGACCACACTTGACTATCTGGCGTACCATGACCAGGCTGGCTGTCTACGCTGGTGTCATCTTCAATGTGGTGTCGCATTGAGGGTATACCCTCCGTGGTTAAACTACTTGTCTAATGCACCTTTCTTTTTTTATGCTTCGGTCTGTTTTTGCCTAAGCTTTAGGCCTCTTTTCGCTGCCACCTAATATTTTTTGCCCATGTCTCATGGTCTTTGACTCATAATATTTAGCTTCGTTACAGACAAAACATATTCTTAAATAAATTGCCCAAATTCGACTGTTTAAAGCCCAAAACAAAACACCTGCCTATCACTATATACTTTACACGTGGAAAATGGTTACAGTGAAAACCACTTAATAGAGCACCGATTTTAAAAGCAAAAACCGCTTATTAGAGCAGCTTTTGAATATTACGGAGAAGGGCTTAAATTTTTTTTTCCTCTATTAACACTAAAGAAACTCGTATGAAATGATTCTAGATCTCCCAATAAGTTTAAACCTACTTTTTAATTTTTCAAAACAAGCAAGTAGGCTACTGTAGTAGCCTCGAACTTCTACGGAAGTTATTCCACTCTTCAAACTTTTTGCAACTTTCAATTTGTTCGGCTATATCTCAAACTACGGCGCCAATCTGTGACATTGATGCCATAACCCTTGTTTCGGCAGTATTTCATGATACAATTTTCACCACAAGAACATCATGAGGTTTACTTGACTTGAACCAAATTGTCACTTCTGTTACTTTGCAAATGGCTTAACTGGTAGTAATTTTCTGTTACATTTCAAGAAACCGTTATTTTTTGAGCACCTGAAATAGTCATTCATAATTAAAACTAGGTATATTTCAAACGTTTTTGCCAACAATCTTCAAATGGTTGCCTCTGACGGTTGGTTGCCTGATCAAATTTTTACGAGAGGGAAAATACACAACCCTATGAAAACACTAAGCAGCGCACGTTTGGAATTACGAACTAAACGTTACCCTCAGAAGACAAGTGGTATTAACTATTGAAATATCAACATTCAACAACTATCGAACTGCACTTTGCAGCAACCATTGAAACTTGACCGCCAAATACGAAACGCTTTTGTAAATGAAACAGAAAACAGCTTCAAAATTCAACACCTTTCTGCCTTAACGAGGTGCTAGTGAAATAAACCTGGCTACATACTACTGAAGACAATCACCATTCTTGCTATAGAATTTTGATAAGGGTATTAAACCTCGCAGTTCTCTTGGGTTTTCGTTGGCAATGGATCCCAGGCCCGTAGCCAGGTTTTCAGGTTTGGGGGGGCAAAATATATTTTTAGGGGAGAACGATTTTTGGTTTTGTTGTATGTTTACAACAAATTTTTCTGTCTCAACAAAATTTGAGGAAAATGCTCCCCGGTGGTTAAGGGCTGGGTCGCGATACGAAAAGGTGGAAGATCACTGGTCTATAGGACTAATTTTTAGGATTCGCACAGACTAAAGCAACGTCAGAGCAAAAAGGATCGCTTGCAAGAGTAAGAATGAAGTGAAACAAATTTATCTACGACAATACAGCGTTGCATTGTCGTTGACTGCAGCTATGGTGTGTTGAAAATATGTCGAACAGGACCGGGCTGCACAATGGACGGAAATCACTGCAGTGTCTTTTCAGTTAGAAAATATCTTAGAGGATTTCAAGCTGTTTATAATATGTCGATTTGTTACTAGAGCATGATTGATTTTCCTAATCATGGGTTTGAAGTTATACTATCAGAATGTTGCCGTTTCAAACTGCAGGTAAAGTCCGTTGATATGTGCTACATAAGCAAAACTAGTGATCAATACCAGTTGAAATAGCTTTTCAGAGCCGGCGCTACCTCGTTTTCAGCGGTACAGCCAAAATCAGTAGAAATCGTGCGTCCATGGAACTATTGCTCGCATAGCAAGCGGTTCTTTTGCGACTCTGTGCTCCCTAGAAAAAGATGACTTTTTTAACTATTCATAGTAAGCGATGCCCTGTAAGCACTTTCTGCCACAGCGCAGTTGCGGAACAGAGTCCAAAATCTAACCTGAACTGAAAACTTTAATACAATTGTAAACTAAACATTTACTGTTTAAAAGGCTATTCATTTCCTTGAAGTTTCAAAAAATTAGAGAGGACCTTGCCCTCCACAATTTTACATCTCGAATTCTGCAAGCCATTGCCTATGCAATGCACACTATACAGTTCTGGCTCTAACCCCTCGCCATTGAATAAAAAGACAATTGTAAAAACGTACCTATCAGCAAGGTTAAGTAATGTTACCAGCCAACAAAATTCTCAAACCGTTCCAAAAAATCAACCCAACTGTCTAAGTGTGTCCTTTCTACCAAAAAACATAATTTTCAGCAATTTTCTCCAAATCAAGTCTGTCAACTCGTTTTTGGTGAACATGCAAAATCATCGTAAGTCATGGTTGTACGAAGACCGATACCGGCCCCCTAACTTTTGGTCCCTCGCCGAAATTTGGGTAGCTTGTTACTATAGTAATCATCTTATATAAAAAAAACAGCTATCATGCTAAGATTTCGAAATAGATTAATTGTTATACTGGCAAACACAAAAACTTAACGTGCATGTTTTCATCCTCCCGGGTCGGGATGTGATGTACATCTTTTCCCATCTCCTATGCCCTGGTTCTACGCAAATAAGTTTTTACGCGCTTTGATGCTGAAAAAGACCTCTCTGATGTGGCATCGGGGCAAGTAAAAAAAAAGTAGCCCCCAAACTTTCCAGACACCGGAAAATACAATACTCTCACTCGACTGACAGTTTGGACAAAATTTTTATGGCATCGTGAATAGTGAAATTAGTAGCCAACTCGTTGCAAACATCTACAGCAGTGGTTCCCAAACTGTGGTCGCGTACCAGTAGTGGTACGCGAAGGCCTTCAAGGCGCCACACGAACAGACCTACTTTATGTTTTCTTCACAAAAAAATATATTCACAACCATTTTACCTGTCGAGTTCTGTTAATAAATTCCTGAATTTTTGTGTAGCTACACTTCCCTTGTTGGTTTCTAAAAATGGCCATCACAGCCATTTTCTTCATGTTGCATTTGTGTTAATTCTGGTTTTCCAAACTTTTGATCGAATTATATTTGGCACACTGACTTTTCCTGAAACAAGGTGGTACGTGTTGACAGTACGGGACCCACAAATGGCACGCGATCAGAAAAAGTTTGGGAACCACTGATCCACAGTGTGGTTTCAGAAGTGGGAGCATTAGCCTACCTCGAGTTCAATCTTCGAAAGATGTTCTTTTGTAGATTTCCAACCCTGTTTCTAATTCAGTATTCAACATCCATGCATGAAAGCTGGATACAACTGCAGTGGGCGGTGAATTGGTTGAGTACAACAAAGAGCAGTTATTTTAAACTTTTCAATTTCTATTAGCAGCTGTGTGGGCATGTTTCAACTGAAACGTATTGTTGACTCAGAAAACAGGTTTGGCCATGGCCGTACCGCACGAATAGGTTGCGCCGGCCTTGTCTTTGTGAGATCGCACACCAAACATTTTAGCCGTGAAGTTGGACTTCTTTGTTTGAAAGAGAGATTATACCGTTTATTTTACATCGATGAACATTTCTGGTTGGTTTTGATTTATACTCAGTGGCGTAAGTGACGCGGGTCAGAGGGAAGAATCGATCCGCTGGCGAGTAAAACGAAAAAACTCGGCCACCACTTGGCTTATACAGTAGAATTGCCCTATAACGTCACTCATAGGGAACGGAGTAAAAGGGTCGTTATAGGCGAACTGACGTTATAGCCAAAGTCATTATAGAGTATAGACGAATTCTACTGCATTCCGGTTTTAGTATTCTTTAGGTTTTCAGTAGGTTATTTTTTTCGTTTTTCGGAGTATTTTCGATAATTTAAGGTTTTAGTATGGCAATCCGCATCAGGTTCACCATCACTTCTCAAGTTCTTTTCTGAGTGTTGGCTAATGGGTCCCCTCCATTGGCCAGTGGACCCCTTTCAGCTAAATTCCCGACCTGGATCAAACCTTTAGTTACGTCACTCTTTACACTTTGAATGTAATCAAATGCTGCAGCACATTCGAACCCGTTCCGACGGAGAGCATTCGGAGGCACTGCCCACCCAAATTATTTTTCTTCCTCACAAACTCTTTGGCACATTTCTATAAGCAGCATGATCATAATCATTGCATCGTTGAATTCAATACTCCCGTTCCTAGTTTCTACATCCCTTGGCGCAACATTATCGGTATCATCACAGCGACATATTGAGTATACTGTATTTTGGATCTCAACCGGATAACGGCGTTCGGCCGCCTGGTTTCCACCAAGCCTGCAGCCAGGTTTCATGGTCTGAGGGGGAAAATACACATTTAAAGAGCAAGATCTTTGTTTCTATTATGTTTTAAAAATAATATTTTCTGAGCAAAAAATTTGGGGGGCATTGTTCCCGAATGCCCCCGTGGCTACGGGCCTGACGGATCTCACGCTTACGAAATACTGTGGGCCTGTCCAGAGTTTTCGGTTTGACTGTGCTGACTGCAAAGACATTTTGAGAGACCGCAACTGTTCATCTGAATACCGAGATGATTGTAAAGCATAGTTTTGGTGTACTTTGATGGTGATACTAAAGCGAGTTTATACTGTACTTTTAAGAGACCGTTGGAAAAATGTGAGAACCGTTTTGGCCCCTCGCCGACACTGTGCACAAGTAGCTTCGATAAAAAGTGTAAGTTTGCTTTGGTAAATAGACGGAGCGCGGGGCCCCCTTTGGCGCGGGGCCCGATTAGAAGAAATCGGTCAAATCGGCTTAAAACCGGCCCTGATGATTACTTAACACTATTGGACAAAAACTGAATACTACAATCACCTTTATTTCAGTGATACCAAAAAAAAACAAGTCAAAGGTTTGTCAGAGCTATACAAGCACTGTGCACTTTGTGATTGCCATGGAAAACACAACAAATCCAGGGTCCCAACTGTTTCACAAATACTGACAAAAACATAACTTTCCTGCTTGCTGAACCAACACCTGACATGAGAAATCTATGGTATTCTTATGGCGACTTGTGTGATATGCTACCAACAGTATATTGGCCAAACAATAAACAAATTTTCTATGAGATAATCAGCGCACCGAGCGACCGAAGTATTTGGAAGAAGCCAGATAACAGGGATGGTAAATTGGCCTCAACGCGGCAGTGTTCGGTTTCCATCATCACCTATCCATGAAGCTTGCACTGTTACGTTTGTAAAAAAACGGTTCTAACTATTTGGATACCTGTGAAATAAATGGCTTAACGTATTTAACGCACAAATTAATATTTAACACTAGATTTACCAAGGTGTCGTTTTCGACACCAAGTGATTTTTAAATTCAATTTTTGCAAAATGTGCACATCTTGTGAGTTTGAGGTTTATTGACTTTTCCTAAAAAAAACTAATACTTTTCAAATATATGGCTGGTGCGATTCTATTTTGTTTTTGTGGCAGTTATATGATCTCTTTAATTTTTGCACCCCATCGTTTACCAAGGTGTCGTTTTCGGCACCCAAAACATGGAGATAGCCACAACTAATTCTTTGTTTCTTGTGATGCTTTTTTCACACCTAAATAAGTTGATTGTTTCATGTGCCGACTGAGATGTTTGCAATCTGGTGGCAATACCCTGTTTTGTTTGGACTTCAGTGTTGTTTGTCTGGTTTTACTGCATATATTGGAGATACCCTTGTGCAGTGATGCACGTGGTGATTGTTTACACAGTGCATTGAGTGAAGTTATTTCTTATTGCTGAATTTGTTTGGTTGTTTGGTAAAAAATGCACGGAATTGCTGTATATTCTTATTGTAAACAAAACAGCCACAATAATCGAAAACATTATTTTATTCGACGTATCGGCTTATGCGTAAGCCATCATCAGGAATAAGTGGAAACAGTTAGAAAGAAAAAATAAGCATGCAATTTTAAGGCATTCGTACTCTATTACGTCATATATGCCATTATGTGTTGAAAAGCAGTAAGGGGATGGATGAACCATCGATGTTGAGATCTGGCTGGTGTTGCTGTATCAGAAGAGACTCGAGTAGGTGGAGTTTTTTCTGACCGACGATGCTTCCCAATATTTCCGGTTGCTTGAAGTTGAAACGGTGCTTGGGATTGGCCAAATGTTTACAAACTTCAGAACGTTGATCAAATTTGTGTTCGTTGATTCGGGTTATAAAATTTCGGCGAGTCTGTCCAATGTAGTTTGACCCACACGGGCATGTTAGTTTGTAGACTACACTTGAGCGAAGAAGATGATTTTGTTTGTCTTTGTATGTAAAAGATTTTTTCAACTTATTACACCATTTTCCGTACACAATTTTTTCAACTTATTACACCATTTTCCGTACACAAAACACCATTTTCCGCACGCAATTGTGCCGGCCCGACATGAACGAAAGCAGCTTTAGAAAGTGAAAACAATTCACATGAAACCGAAATGGTTCTAACCACGAATTCCATCTTGACACAAAGACAAGTAGATAGCCAACTAATTTCATCAAGATATTCTTACAACAACGAACATAAAAAATAAACCATTTGCAAATGGATTGGTGACTACTGACTAACCTGTTTTTGTGGTAGCTTATGGACATTTTGTGATTGTGGTGTAACCATAACAATGTTATGCAACTACTATTACGAGTGTGCAGCGTGGATAGGGTGAGGAC
>JGI24159J19872_10010562_pt1 | contig 12115 bp, 9 predicted proteins | sample Ectturendosymbi4_FD_19872 | JGI IMG/M metagenome (IMG submission 19872)
ATTGCCCACAAGTTTTCTATCGGATTGAGGTCTGGGGAATTGCCAGGCCACTTTAAAACACTCAACTTGCTCTCTTTAAAAATTTTTTGCATCATTTTTTTGTGTGGCACAGCGCCAGATCCTGTTGAAAAATGGCACCTCCTTCAGGAAAAGTAACTCAAACAGTTGGAAGCAGATATTTAGTCAAAATTTCTTTGCATTTGATGGAATTCATCATTGCTTTGACAGAGATTTGCCTTCCCGTACCTTTAAAAGTAAAACAGCCCCAAAACATCTTTTTCGGGGGGTGTTTTGGTGCTTGCTCAATATGGCCACCTTGGAGTGGTTCTCCCTTGCTTCTTCGTACGTATTGAGACCGATATCCATAAACTTCAAAATGACTTTCGTCAGAGAATATAACCTGTCTCCATTACTGTTGATCCCATTTTTTATATTTTTTTGCCCACTGCAGTCGTTTCTTTTTCATAACTGTTGTTAAAAGTTGCTTTTTCTTGGGCCTCCTGGCAATTCTTCCTCTTTCAACATTCTTCTGATAGTTGATGAATGTACATTCACCCCAGCAGCTGACAAATCTCTTTTAAGGTGTACACTAGTTTTTCTCGGATCTTTAACGCTGTTTCCCATTGTCATTTGGTCATCTCGAGCAGTTGTTTTTCTTTTTCTGCCACATCTCCCCTGTCGCTGGACAGTGACGTCATCACTGTCATTGCTCCTCTTAACAACCCGTCCAACCGTGGATTTGGGTGTTCCTAACTCCTTCCCGATCTCTCTCACTGACTTCTTAGTATGTTTACTTAAAGCTACAATTTGCGCTCGCTTTCTCGGAGTCAAATCCATTCTCAAAATAAGTGAATTATCAAAAGCAACAAAATGCAAGAATGGTATTTTTAAAGTAGAGTGCTAATAATTCAGCTGAAATATTCTAAATAAATGATCAAATCTGCAATACATATGACAGATTACTGTAGGAATGCATATGAATGCAAAACTAAATTGCATAATAGCACAGAAACATATATGCTTTGAACCAACCATCAAAAAAATTTAAAAAGTCCAAAAAAGTTGACTGTCCCAATTAATTTGCACACCACTGTAAATGGACTGTAGTTGCCTTAAGAAGCGATATGTAGAAAATTGATATAAACAAACAAAAAGAGTTGATAGTGAAAATTTGTAGNGAGAGACGAAGTCAAACTTCTGAAATGCCGGAGTTGAAATAACGTGGTTACAGGTACATGAGAGAGCCTATAACCCGCTTTATTGCCGTTTAATACGGAGTACGGTGCAGCTAGCTTTTAAACTGCAAAATAAAAGCAGGAAAGGATGTTTTGAAAGTGAGAATGTATGGTGTAAAATGGAACGCATTCTCTCGGTGCCAACCCTAGCTGCTGGCGCGGTTAAACCATTATGATGCTTTTACATGGTGACCAATATGCAACTATTTAATTTTGAAAAACTGTGTAATTGGTTGAGACTGGAACCCATTGATAACTCCCAGTGCTTCCTATTTGCGTTGGGTTGTTTGTTGCAAAATTGCATTTTTTATCAGGCTATATTTCCCCGTAAAATTTTTTCGTTTTTTAGGTAGTCATAGTGGTACAACTTCCACTGTTTAAAGTTGCCTTCCATTAAACCAGTGGTTCGTAGCCTGGGTTCGATCGAACCCCTCGGGATCGACGGAGCCGTTTCAGGGGTTCGACGAAGGTCATCTGAAACATGACTAAAAGCGTGGGACTACTGCATAATTATAAACTGTTGAATGATTTAATTTCAGTAACCCATTTGCACTTCTGTTATATTGGGCAAAAATGGGATTCGACAAAAGCTTGGATAACTACGTGAGGGTTCGGCGTATTTGTAAAGGTTAAGGACCACTGCATTAAACGATTAGAATGTGGATTGTCGCTTTTAACCAGAAATCGAAATGTATTATTATGGCGGAAAAGCAAATCATTGCTATTGCCCAGTTTTGTGCTGTCAGGCATCACAACATAGTTTTAAATATTCCACGCGCAAAGGTTCGGCAGTGGCTGAACACTCAAGCCCCCTCCCAAAAAATAACAACTTGCGACATTATCAAGCAGGGATCCCACTCGATGCATGCCATGTCGCTTGCTGTTCGAGATAAGACTGTTTCAGCAAAGCAAGTTCCTGTCGGCGACTGGATCAGAAACGTCTAGCAGCCGCAAAATCTTATTCGTGTGAGAAATTTCCTGACTTTAAAAGTACAGTGAGAAGTTGCAAATCTTTTTGATGCGCCGTGTGCTTGAAAAGCATTGCAAGGGTTCTTGCGGTGTCATGAAAAATATGGAAAAGTTTGGTCATTTTCTAGCCTAGAAAAGTCTGGAAATGTTTTTTGGTCTGTTAGTGTGGAAAAAGAAAATAATTTTCCAGACTTGATATTTTGACGTGCATTCTGATAATATTTTATTCTGATATTTTGGATAAGCTTGATAATTTTACTTTAATTGTGTTAACTATTATTGTGCTGTATTTGACCTGGGTATGTCATTCGGAAAAGTTAAGTCTGGAAATTTATATTCAAAATTGCGTAGGAACCCTGCATTACAAAAATATGGAAAAGTCCGAGTCATTATGTAATGAGTTGGCGCCCGCAAAAGTTCCAGAATAAGGAGGATGTTTACGTCTCTTAATCACTTTCAATGATGAAGTGAATGAAGCGAACTATTGCGCTTATTTTCCACTCACCATACGGCTCAGTTTTTAGGAATGTCTTAGTTTGGTAGGATTTAACGCTAACTGCTTGCACTGTTGCTTTTGTTCCGCAGGCCGGTTTGCTGCTTGCGTTATTCGGCGGCAATCAGCAGACTGATCAGGACAATAACTTGCTGCCGATCCGCGGCAACTCGCACGTGCTTTTGGTTGGCGACCCAGGTCTGGGGAAGAGCCAGCTTCTGCAAGCCGTCAGTAGACTCGCTCCTCGCGGTGTTTACGTTTGCGGAAATACTTCTTCGAACAGTGGCCTGACTGTTACCCTGACCAGGTGTGTCACAACGACCTGTGACGTTGGAAAGTGTGTGGTGAAGAACAGGGAATTCGTTTATCGACACATGTGGCTATTACGGTGCGGCCAGTCGGGATGCTAATTACGCTTGTTTTTTTGTTTTTGGTGAAACCCACTTTTCGCGGAAAGGTTTCCCATAAAGTTTGTATTTGTGCTTACGCTAGCGAAACGCTCATCCAATATGAGTACCAAATAACATCGATGCGAGGCCTCAATCGAGTTTTGACAAAAACCTGAGTTCACGCCAACAGGTTAAGGCTAAATTTGAAAACGGCAACCGCTTTGCGTTGGTTCGTTGACCAGTACAAATGATAGCTAGAGCTTGACGTCACTGACATCTAGCGTATTTTGGTAAGTTTGGAACGAATTTAAATCTTCAGTTTCAGAACTTACAATTTCTTAGAAGATTTCAACATCTATGAAAACTTCTTATTTGAAAGCTGGCTGTGATTTGAGCTCGAATATTTTCTTCCTTTTCTCGTAATGATTTTCCAGTTCATTGAACAAGTTTAGTGGTGTCATCACATTATATTGCGGTATTGTTACCTACCGCCCTTCCCCTTTTCTGTCTTGCTTTAAAAACTCCGCTACATCCGCTGACCTATTCTAATTGGCTTGTTAACTTGCAGGGATGGAAACAGCGGTGACACGGCCTTGGAGGCGGGTGCGTTGGTTCTGGCCGACCAGGGCTTATGCTGCATTGACGAGTTCGACAAAATGAGCAACCAACACCAGGCCCTTCTGGAAGCTATGGAGCAACAGAGCATCAGCATTGCCAAAGCTGGTATCGTGTGCAGTATGCCTGCCAGGTGAGCATGTGTGGATGAGGTGGAAAATGGCAGTGGTTTCTTCGAAATTCCGCGTAAAATACCAACATATCTCGGTGATATCAGCTTGAGTCATTTGGTGTTTTTTTCGCCACGTATCCTCCTCAGTGGTGTAAAGTTGTCAAAGAACGTGCTTTTGAGCTTTTGTGGAAGAGGGCTGTTGGTGGTCGTGTATCAAAGGGGACCGTGTTGTATTATTTTTCAGATGTTCTATTATTGCAGCCGCAAATCCTGTCGGTGGGCACTACAATAAGGCCAAGACCGTCTCTGAAAATTTGAAACTTGGCAGCGCTTTACTTTCTCGCTTCGATCTGGTCTACATTTTGCTGGATACTCCTAACGAGCAACGTGACAAGTGCGAAATTTTCATGTTTAAAAACATAGTTGCTTGTATTTCCGGTTTTCTACGTTCCGATGTTGTTTATTTTGCTGAGGCAGTATTTGATTGTCACATACAGCTACTGTGGTGTCGGCGATCGCTTTTATGGATCTGTTGCTGAGTTCTTTTCGACGTTCACTCATAAAAGTTACATTACATGTGCACAAGATTTTTTTGCTGTAGGCCGTAAAGTATTTCGAGTCCTTCGAGGGCCGCTGCCCCGCGCCCCTTCCCAAGGAAAGCGGGCACGACAGTGAATGAGTACTGAACAAGATTTTTTTACATCACCCAAATCGCTACCGCTTCACACAAGAAACGTGTCCACAAGCTTTGATGCAACCTGACACGATCGCTGCACGTCTAGTGCATTGCGTTAGTGTCAGTGCCGGTCAATGTAAAATTGCATGAAACATCAGTTGAAGTTATAGCAGTTCTCTAGTGTCAGACAACGATTTCTCGTAGACGAACATCAGCAACGTATACCTGTATAGACATATATTTTATGAGTGCATTCAGCATCAACATATTTTACCTAGGCTTTTATCCGATCACGTGATGGCGATGCACACTGGCAAGAAGACCGCGAGCATGGAGAAAGCGATGCGTGCCGCAGCGTACAGCGAAACGTCTCAGATCTGCCAGCAGGTAACACGTGCGTTCATAGACGTAACAAAGCGAAAATTCTCGGGGTGCGAAAGACTTTTGAAAAACGAAAAGTATATGCACTTTTCCTGTAGATCATTGACCCAAAGATGTTGCCCGAAAAAAGTGAGAGGGCTATGTTCCCTAAGCCGTCCAAACACACTCGTGACACTCCGGGCGTAAGCTCGAGTCCCCCTCTCAATGCCAGGAACACGATTGGTGTCTGAGAAACGTGCAGTATGTGTTCTTGCGGCGAACCTTAACGAACCAAATACACAAATTAACACCACCTCCCTGTTGATTGTACACTACCCACCCTCCAAAGCTGTTTTTTCGGGCATAGACCGAATTTTTTTAGAAGTGACCGGAAAAAATAAGGTAGGCAGTGAATGCTGTTACGGCGAGTTTTAATACTACACCTTCGGTTCAAATGACTGAAATGTCTCGGAAAAAAAAAACAGCTCCAAAGCATATAACTCTGAGTGATGTTCGTCTGGAGACAGGTCTGAGCCGAACCGTGCACACAACCACAAATCCAACTAACAGTAGCAATGCGTGACGTAAGTCTTGCACTTGCGTACTAAGAGACATTTGCCGAACTTCACAAAGACCTTTCTTTTCGGTATAATGCCATTTTTTGGCCAGACAGTTAATGTTTACATACCAACCCGTGGCCAGGTGGTAAGTGTGTCCGCTTCGGCGCTGGTAGGTCTCGGCCGGGTCTTACCAAGACCTTGTAAATTGGTGCTGTAGCCTTCTTGCCAAGCCGTGGTGTGCGGACGAGCTGCGGGGACTGTCCAGAATACAAAAGTCGAGTCAACTGATACCAGACCTTGTAAAAATTCAAGTCGTTCCGCTACAAGACCGCTGTTGTCATCAAGGGCCATCGACACACTTTCTCAAAAGGTAATGTTCCCCCCAATGTATATTACTCCGTGTTTCATGTATGTTAGACACCCAACAATCTCTTCTTGCCCAACACATGGTGGTTCTGCCCAACAAGCATAGTTTTTGCCTGACACAGCAATTTGTCGAACACCTGAACATATTTGGCATATCATTTGTGAAAAAGTAGATTTTATGCCCAACATATTTATGAATCTTTTAATCAATACCTGAACATTTTTGCCTCATGTTGAATGTCCAGCAACCGTATATTTTGCCCGATGGGAAACACTTCTGTCCAGCAAGAGTTGCTTTCGCCCAACAAATGCAAATTTATTTCACTACTTCATATTTTACTCGATATTGCCTCAAATCGTGTTTGCAGCAGCACATTGGGATCTTGCGTCTGATATCTGCAATGTTTTTGCTTATGTTAAATGATGAACTACCATTTTTTTGCCCAACATATGTTTCCGCCCGAAAAGTGACATTTTTTCCAGTATGTTGATTGTATGTGACAAATGTTTGCTTGACCACTGACAATTTCTCACAATTGAAGTTTTTCATATTTTTCTGATTTTAGGCTATCAGAAAAAATGTTTGTCATCAGGGTTCAAGTTTTTCATTACATCTTTAGTATTTTGTCACAAGTTGACAGTAGGATGAATAGCAAGAACTTTTATGATTACTTAAGTGCCGTCCAACAACAAATTTCAGATTTCCCCGACAAAGCGCGCTTTGAAATAGTTTTAAAGCAGGTGGGGAGCAGCTGACCTCGTGTCCTCCCAGTCGTTACGGCAGTGCGTGCATTGGTTTGTTTTTGTTTTTTTCCCGAACTTGTGTTTTTAGCAGCATTGTTTATGCCGCAGATGGCTAAAAGCCTCCTAATTAACCCATCTATTTCTTGTGATGCTTATGCATCTTTTATTCACGTCGTCTCCGTTTGAAGCTGTGGAGTCGCCATGTACCATGAGCCTTGCTTGTAGGATATCGAGGCGTACAGTTTTGAATTTATGCGGATATTGCCTTGCGAGCTGTGTGCCGATGAATACTTCAGTCTATGACGGTGGTTCTTAACCGATGAGGAGCGCCCCCCAGGGGTCGTCAATAAATTTCCAGGGAGGCGCGAGTCCTTACGCGGCCTACAACATGGAAAGTTTGATCATTAAAATTACCAATAAATACATTTGTTTTCACAGCTTATATAAAGTCAGGGGGAGCCTTGAAACAAACGACATTTACTTCAGGGAGGCGTGGAAGAAAAAAGGTTATGAACCACTGATCCATAATGTTTTGTCTGTAGGGCTCTCTCAAAGACCGCTTGGTTTCTTACGCATCGAAGGATGACTGCGATCCAGTGCCTCATTATTTACTNTGGAAATATATTGCTTACGCGCGGAAAAACATTAAGAACGTAAACCTCTCGGCAGAAGCTTGTCAGGTACTCAGGTTTATATAGTTTGAAGTTTGGTTACTTGCTGCATTTTCGCGTTCTAGACCTGAAAAGCCCAAAAACGATCTGTTCGTTGGTTGCATCATGTTAATATGGAAATCACTGGTCAATCAAGTTTTGGCTTTCACGTCGCACCCCAGTTTCGCATTCCTGATTTTATAGGTTCTGAAAAAGTTTTACTTGGAGTTGCGCGAGAAAGGCCATCAGTCCGACAGCACGCCTATCACGACACGCCAGCTGGAATCCTTGAGGAGGATGACCGAGGCGCGGTGTCGCCTTGAATTGAGGTACTGGTGTAATAACGCAGTGCCAATACGAGATGTAGACATGCGAAACAGATGTTTGGTGGTTATTCTGTACCTATACACTGCTATTAAGTTCGTCGACGTGGCGATGGTTTTGCAGTCTTGTCGCTCGTACGCCATCTCGCGGAAAGTAAAAATTTTATGTGAAAGTCCTGATTGAGGAGTTTTCCAATAGAAAGGGATTTTGTCACTGCGTGACTCTCCGATAAGGCAGTGTCTTACGTAGAAAAATCGTGTCAACAGATCATAGTTTGTAGTAATTAAACCGCCCCTTTCTGTTCAAGTGTTTTCGTTTGATCCACTTGTGGCTCGCGGGCCGCATGGGACCCGTGGCCCGCGTCAGAATTTTTGTCAACACAACATCGCGTCAAAACGAACTTCAAGGTGAGCAGGTACGCTTGGACATCAATAATAAAGAGAAGTCTCTCTCGCTCATCATAGTTTTTCTGTATTTTCCATGGGGAGATAAAGGTATAATTTTAAAGATAAAATTGTTTTGCCGCCCGCCCGCCTTATCCCGCAGTTCATGCGGCCCGTGAAAGTAAATAGGCTTCCCATCCAACGGTTTAACCCATTATTCATTCTTAAAATCCACTGTTAACAGAACAGAAGCGACTGGAAATGATGCGAGCGAGGTCGTGGAGGTCATGAGGCATTGCTTGTACAGGACCTTCTGCGACGAACAAGATTCGCTTGTTTTTGAAAGGTCCTTCCATGGCTCCGGTGTGAGCGGCAGGAGCAAAGTGAAGCGGCTTGCCATGGCCTTGAATAAGGTATGCGTCATGTTCGTACTGTTTTTGTCAGTGAAAAGCGTCTTTGGNAGGTCAATAACCAGCTTGGGGCACCAGACGGGCGGAGTTTTCGGAGGGGAGCCCAAATTTTTTNAGCTGTGTCCAACACATTTTTACAGGGGGTGCGAGGCCACCTCTNGTTACGGGCCTGGTCTTTGGTTTGGGGGAAAGTATCGCTACCCACATGCAGAACCGTCGTCAATGGGGGTTTTACGTTTGTGCGGGGGGGGCTTTACGTTCGTGGAGGGAGGCTTGAAATTAAAATTTGACAAAAATTCTACTAATTTATAGTGTTTCATATTTGAATTTGGGGGGCTAAGCCCACCAAAGCCCCCCGTGGCGACGGCACTGCCCACATGTAACATGATTTTTTCGTCAAACACGACACTCAGACATGATAAAATGATGAAGTAGTGCAAGTTGGCGTGATGGTTTAAGCTTCGTTAATTCGTCCTTTCTGTGTCTCTTGAGGCAGCAAACTTCCCGTGGCAATACTTTCGCCACTGGTCCCTTTTGACTGATTATGAGCTGAAGACGTATGTTCCGATTTAAATTGCGCTTGAGCAGTTTTAGCAATTAGTGCTGCCTGTAGCGTGCCTGAAAATCTGCATCAAATTAATTGTCGTAGCTTCATAATCACAGCGGTTTACTTGCTGTGTCTTGCAGGCTGCACTCGGTCGTTCGAACAATATCTTCCGTAGCTCGGACATTCGGGACATCGCGAGTAAGATTGACATCGACAGCCAGTCAGTGTCCGACATAATTGACTCATTAAATAATCAAGGTTACCTGCTAAAGACGGGCGCATCCTTGTTTAAGTTACAGACATTCGATTGACTTGTTATTTTGTTTGTCGTTCTTTTCAAAATAAACTGTGAACTGTTGGTATATCATGGTTTCCAAACAGGATTCTAGCAGTTGTTGGTAGAGGTAAGTATGAAGACGTTTAGTAAACGTTCCGCGTAGCACAGCTACACATGGGCGTAGCACAGCTACACATGGGCGTAGCACAGCTACACATGGGCGGTGCCAACGAAAGTCATGACAACATTACCTTACGTAGAAGGTTGAATGGTGACAAAAACTCACAGCTCAGGTGGCGGTGTAATTAACATGTCTGTTTAAAATTAAACAACTCATTTATGAGCATGGGCGTCCGCAGAAGTTTTTTCAGGGGGCAACGTCGACATTTTGCTTACCTTTTTCAGGTTGCTGAACATGCAGTGCCAATGGACATTCACAAAACTCTTTCTCAGGACTGCAACCAACTGATGTGTTCAGGGGAGGGCAAAATGATAGGAACGTGAGATATCGGGTGTAAGTTCTCCGATTGCCGCCGCTGGTTGCGGCCAGAGCTGTATCAGCCGCACACCATACCCCCCAGTTGGCGGTCCACGTCACAGGGGCCCAAAATTCAGTCCCGTCACCACGTAGCCCTCCCAAACAAAGCTTCGACACCACAGATGTAAATATGAAGCACTAGAAATAAATGAAGTTTCTGTCAATCCGCTTTTTATTAGACAGAGCAGTACTTGCAGCTGATACCTAGAATAACATCATCTGATCATTTTTGATACATTTGTGAGGTAATACACATCTGAGGCTTTAGCGCAGGAGTCTCAAACTCAAATTGCTCTGTGGGCCAAATGAGCACTTATAAAGTAACCCGCGGGCCGCATTATGACGCTGACGCAACAATAGCGGTACCTGAACGTACTAGAAACAGCTTTTAACATCTTATTTCCTGCGAAACGTGTCATGAATCACAGGCAAATCATTTCTAGCCGTCTCTCACATTCGTATTAATCAGTTCTAGCCGTCTAAGGAACTTGTTTTCTCTCTAGCTAAACACTTAAACACCGCGGTGAATAAACGAAATAACGTAAATGTTATTCAGTTTCATGCTCGCTTTTCGTCTAGGGAGGGTCGCGAGGGCAACAGCACTAGGATGACTTGGAATACCTCACAATCAACAGCAATATCAGATAGTTCTGCTGGCTCCACACCAAGACGAGACCAAGCAAAGTCGGAGATGCAGTTACTCCACCTTGGACGACCTCTGGGCCGCTTTCCCGTGGCCAGCAGGATTTGCCTCACCAGTCTTACGTGGGCATTCTAGATACATGGCCGAACTAATGTAGTTGCGATCTCTCAATTCGGAGAAGCGGTTCTACATTCAGGGCTCTGCTAATTTCACAGCTGCGCACTTCGTTGCGAAGTGTCACACCAGGGCTGTAACGAGGGTGGCACAATGTCCGGGGCACCGAAAAGTCACAACAATGTCGCAAGTTTTTTCTTCAATACACCGCATTTACTCCAGAGATGGGACGGGCCGCTGACGATATTTTTAGCGGTTGGATTTCACCAAGCCAGCCACCAAAGTGGAAAAAAAACTTTAAATTTTTTTTGAGTTAGAAGAACTACTCGGTGACAATAAAAGTGAGTGAAATCACTTGGCATTTCTTTGCCAATGCTGCATTTTCAGGCAAATTTGCTTTTCCCATATATGAGTACTCCGTCAGGCGCGACTGGCAGGTACACTTCAAGAAACTTTTCGTGTATATGGCGAAAACTTGCATGAGCGTGGCGGTCAGCAATTTTGGTGCTGAGTGACTTGTTGGAGTGAACGTATTATGCAACGTTTTGATGGCGTGCTATAGGTGTATATATGTGCCAAATCACAATCGCTTTACAAGTAAGGTTGAGGGCTTTACGTTTAGGGATTTAGATTCATGGTTTTAGGTTGAGAGTTGTAGGTTTAAGGTTTGTAGGTTGAGAGCAGAACCGTCTCCAGAAAGTTTTCCCTTTGGGGGCTTTACGTTTGTGCGGGGGTTATGACATTCTAAAATTGACAAAAACTCCACTGATTAATACAGTGGTGTTTCACATTACAGCTTGAAGCTTTGTTTGGAGGGGTAAGCCCAATAAAGCTACCTTGTGGCGACGGGACTGGTTGAGGATTTTAGGTTGGGGTTTCAGTTTTAGGTTGAGGGTTTATTTTCAGGTTCAGGGTTTTAGGTTAAGGTTTTTGGTTAAGGGTTTTAAGTTAAGGTTTGGGGTTTAGGTTAGGGGTTTTAGGTTCAGGGCCTTAGGTTTAAGGTTTACAGTAGTCTACACACTAATCCAAACATGTAACTGCTGCAATCACTCCGCTGGCGTTGCGCTGAATGCGCGATTCACCACGAATGGAATGTGCGCGAAGAACAACACCCATATATGTGGCATGAACAAGCAATAGTAGAGTGATCGTGGCGTGTGTATTCTATTGTTGCTTTCTGCCACGGTGTGAAGCTTTGCGCACATGCCGCTCGGGCTTTCCGATCGCAGCATAACTTTGTATATTCTGCTTGAAACATAACATGACCACTTCAACCAATCATGTTCCACAAAAAGCAAATCAATAGCCTCAGCAGATATTTTGCCTCAGAAGGCAAAATAGCTCCGGCAGATATTTTGCCTCAGAAGGCAAAATAGAAAAGTCTGCCAATTGTTTAGCGGGCCGGTTTGAAATCAAACAAATGTCCTCGGTCCATGGGCGGTTAATGGGTTGGATGTTGCGGGCTATGGGCAGTCCGGGCCTGAAAAATCTTGGACCGTGCCATCACTATTTTACTCCCAAAAGACCTTAGGTTTGCCCATGCAAGCATGGGGCACACTTGACATGAGCATGCCCCATGCATAGGGCACACTCGACATGACCATAGGGTAGGCTACACCTGACCGGTCAATAAAAAGTTGGGTTGCATGCATTGCATAATGTTCACGTGATATCCCATGTAAAATAGGCACTTGCTGACTGCCTCTCCAC
>JGI24159J19872_10010566_pt1 | contig 12113 bp, 7 predicted proteins | sample Ectturendosymbi4_FD_19872 | JGI IMG/M metagenome (IMG submission 19872)
GACACTAGGAGATTCTTCCAAAGTTTTTCCAGGGGGGGGGGGAAAGTGATGAAATTTTTTTTCCCACATGAAATTAAGAAAACAACCTTTTTTGCTGAAATTTTCAAAATCCAAGGAGGAACAAGACCCCCTCTGCCCCCCCCCTTCCGACGCCCATGATGAGCATTCACCGTGGAAAATTCAGCAAAGACAAGCAAAGTTTTATAGAAAGGGTGATTGATCGCTTTGGACGAGATCCCATATGTTTGCAGCTCTTGTTTCTAAGTAACGCTGATAAGTTTTGCTAGGTAAAATAAAGTCATAATTCGTGGATGGTTTTGTTAAAGACCATGGCAATACTTCTGTGCAAAGAAGTACTCTACTTTGAAAATCTGCAAATAACCTATTGTGGAAATTATGGTAATATACCTGGCTATGGCTACCAACAAGCGCATTTTTGTGACTGTTGTCGTAACATGGCGCATTTTCTTTGTGGTGTAGTCGTGTAGAAACAGCAAAGCGTTTCTTGAAAGTACATTTGCATTGCATCGTCAGCAGCCCGACATAGATCAGCAAGATGTTGACGCTGCCCCCTGGAAAAATTTCTGCGGACGCCCATGACCGTCAGGGGGCAAATTGTACGCTCCTTTCCGCAATAAACAAAGCATGCAACTCGGAGGGAAGCCTCCATACGCAAGAAGCCCCGGCAGGGGGCAAATGTCAGGCTTAGGCCTGCCGCTAACTGCCGTCACTAAAAATCAAATCAAAACAAAATGAAACTACAGGCACTTTACCAAAGAAACAATAATTTCTGTCGTCGTCCAGATTCACGTATTCAGGAGATATATATTAGCCGAGTTTTCAACGCGAAAAAAACAAAAAATGGGGAAAACCTGAAAAAAAGGCGAAAAAACAAAAAATTCAGAAAAAAGCGCTCTGTCGAGCTGCTCTCCCGGGAAGGAAAATGAAAGGTTTTGGAAAAAAAGTTGCATTCGGCAACCTGCATTGCCATCCATGCCGGACCGAGCTTTGACATACGCTTGTGAATGAAGGAGAATGTGAGACGAACACAAACATCGCGGCGAGAGACATGTCACGAACAAACTGAGATGCAGAACCGCAGGTGCGCACTGTAACTTAGTCCGCCACGTGAATGTACCCGAAAACTCGGCCGATAGTTCCGAAGGAGAACTTTGCCACGGTAGCCACATCTAGCTGCGGGCGCTTTCTTCCGAAGGTCGCATCCGTTCTGAGCGACTTAAGACAATTTACAGTTCGTTCCTGTAGGTCATCGGTATACCGGATCGGCCCTCCTGAATGTCACTGATCGCGGTCTCCCCCACCTTCTGCTCGAGCCCCTTCCAGGAGCGGTCCGCATAGAAACGAGCTGAAAAACACAAGCTTAAATAGTTTGAGTCGTAAACCCAGCACAAACCTTACCATCTGCTCTTGCAAATAGCACGTACATTGTGACATCACGTGAAAAAGCAAACAGCCGCATGAGCAGAAAGGCAGTCAATAAGTAGACCAGAGGTGGGACACCCGTTTGCCATCACTGGCCGCATGAATTGTCGAATATCGCTGGCGAGTCCGGCTCCAGGCGAAATGCCGAGCTGCTGCGCTCCGGTTCCGGTATCAAGCGAAATTTCTGACTTCACGCTAGTGTTTCCAATTCGGGGCAAATTTTAAAACCCGGGTTTCGGGTAGCTGAGAAAAGAAACCCGGGTTTTTTTCGGGTTTTGAAATGAATGCGATTTTGAGCGATAAAACTCAATATCATTGTGAAATTACCACTGTTGGTCCCTCCACAATTTATTAGCGAATTATTAATTAAGTTAGCCACAGTTTTTCAATGATGTTCATAATACTGACGCATGACATTCAAAACACACGTTCATCATTTAGTCTGTTTCTGGCTTTTGTGACAAATAGTCCCGTGGCAGAAAAGGCCCTCTCTGGTTCCACTGATTTGGGTTCGATTGTACTTAAGGCATGGAACAGTTCTTTTTAGGTTATTTCACCTCTTCTTTGGAGCCTCAAAAAGACTCATTTCCTTTTTCACAATTTGTGATCGGATCTCTTGCTGTTCGGGAACAGTTTTGTGGTCTTCACTCTCAAGGATTGACATGGATTCTGTGCTTTGATTTCAAATGGTCGATTAAACGTTCGGTGCTTGAACCACCTGCATTTGATTCACGGAGCACAAATTGCGCTTTGGTGTTGGTTGAGCGTTGTTTTATACGAAACTGCTCTAAGCTTCTGATTTTCTTTGATTACTAACGTCTTTTAACTGATTGCGCATGATTAAAAATCTACTTAAAGTCGCTTCTAAAGGAAATCCAAATAATTTGTAGAAAATTATTGCAAACTGAAAAGGACCAAACCAATTTTGCAAAGAATCACAGCTTGTGTATGAACTGACATGTAACAACTTATAAACTGACTAGTAACTAGGAAAGTACGGCATACCTTTGAAGAACTAACTCACGTGGTAGTTAATCAATTAGGTTAGCGAAAAAAACAAAGTTCGCGTAGACACTCAGTATGTGCCAAATCACCTCACGATTCGTCTAAATAGGTTAATTGAACGAAAATATAAGCGGACCAACCACGAACGTACGATGGTTACAGAGCAAAACCCGCACCTCGTGCTTCAGTATAATAGTTAAAAGTTCAAACGTGCTAATTTGGCCGTTACACGCGCCAATCTGCAACGTTAGTGTTATCAGAATCAGTAATATTTGCATGCAACAGCAATTTCAGGTTTTTCAAAATACCCGGTTTTACTAATTGAAAAAAAACGGGTTTCGGGTAGTAGAAAACAGCCAAAAAAACGGGTTTCGGGTTCGGGAAAACCCGGGGTTGGAAACACTACTTCACGCCATGTACGCATGCATTGTACATATCAGATATGCTGAGCAAACTGATGATAGGGCTTAGGATTTGTTGTTTAGGTAAATGTGTCGGGTTAGGGTTAGAAAAGGAAAAATAGTTGAGGTCTAAGACGAGGTCCAATATTTTTCAGTGGTTATAGTTATTCCCGTACTGTAGCTTGTGGGTATCTGACATCTAAACCAAAAAGTTTAATTTACATAAAACACACCAAAAAAGTAATTGCCAAACTTTATTTCTTTACTCTGAGAAGCCAAACAACCAACAAACGACAGGTCAGAAATTTTGCTTTGACACCGGCCTCCGCAGCCCAGGTGGTTATCACTTACTTTCACGACCCCAATACCGCTTGAGTGCCTCTCAACAAGAAACCGCGCACCGTGTAACTCGCAAAGAGGCCGTTCACTGTGTTCGTACCTAAGGAGCTGGTGCTTTTCTGCTTACCTGACGAGTGAGGATGGAAAATCTCGAGCGCTTTGTCTTTGACTGTTTCCAGCTGACCATCAGCGGAAGGAGTGTCGTTGTCCTTCAAACTCGCCGTGTCGCGAAGCTTTCCGGAAACTAGAGACACGTCCGCTCCGACGCGGGGGAGGAAATCCACGTAATTTCTGCCGCCTGGATTGACGTGAACGTAGATAACGATATTAGCCGAATATTCGAGAAAATAATCCGTTCGGTCATGCAACTCATTTGTCTTCGATCACGCGCAATAACAGTTTTTGCTGTTTTTTTGTTTTTTTTAATGAATAACAATTTTGCTGTTATTTTGTTTTTTTTAATGAATAACAATTTTTGCATTTTTTTTGTTTGCTTTTGTTTTTTTTTTTAACGAACAATTCCGATTTAAAAAGAAACGAGACTTTCGAGATACTGAAAATGTGCGGCAGCAATTTCAATCAGCTGAGATGCCGCACAACCGCTTGTTTTTTGCAGGAGCTGCAAACATTGCAGTTCATATTTACTTGTGCTGATGACGGTAGCAGTGGTCAGCGAAACGTTTACAATGTGTCTCTGACAACTTTTGCTTTGGCCGTAATTTTTATCATTACGCTAGGGTTTTGAAAACAATATTTGCACAACACAGGCAAATACCGCAATCCTCAGGCAGAAGCTGTTTGCAATATTGTCATTTGGCGAAACAATCCACCCGACGCTGCGCGTACATCAGCTCTGGCCAACTTTTTTGAATTCGTAAGGGGAACTCGCGAACACCACCACTACAAGTTAGCAACATTTACTAATTGCGAAAACATGTTAAAACAAAAAAAAAACTGCTCATGAGTAACGCGTAACGCACTGTTGCAATCATGGACGTCGGAATGATTTTTTTCTGAGAAGAACCACTNGGGGATTTTTCCAAAATTTTTCTAGGCGGGGCCAAAAAAGGTGGAATTTCGTTTTTCCCACTCGAAACNAAGAAAACAACCTTTTTTTTGCTGAAACTTTCGAAGTCCAGGTGCGCCCTGCCCCGACGCCCATGATTGCAGCAAAGATTGTTACGTAACAAAGTCCCGCGCAACACCCAACGCAGCAAGTGTCATGCTTTGTATACAAGGCCCGCCTATCAGCTTTTTGTTTGTCTCCAAAAAGCACCAAGTTGTCAACAAGGTGATCAGTCAGTGCGCTCNCAACACGTCACAGCGGAGTTGTTTGCTAACCTGGCAACAAGTCCGTGAAATCGGTGACGTAGCTTTCCCCCCACTCCCGGTTCGAGTTGCAGGCGACCTCGACCTCGAAGGGCGTGGCGATCGGCTTGTAGAAGGAGGCCGAATCGACAATGGACTCTTCCGGGCAAGCGACCAGAACAAACACGTCCACCTGCACGCGAGGTGTGGAACGGTGAACAACTGGCAGAGGTTAAAAAAAGGCTCGATCGCTTGATGGCGAACAACCGATGCTGTCAGGTGACAGCTGTTCGTGCCGATCGTGAAGGCACGGCAAGCGCACGGTGCGAATGCTTCAGCAAGCATGTGTGGTTCACACGGTTTTGAGGCCTTGGCCAGTGGCTCACAAGCAAACAGCCGGTCGTTCTATTTTAAACTTTCGGTAAATTAAAGCACTGACTAATGACTTTCGCGACCTGGCAGGAGCGCAGCCTGTTAACGGTAAGAGAAGATGACTTTGCACGCAAACAAAGCCACTAGGTAAGTGTTCGGAGAAACGAAGTAGTGTTTCTTTCACAACAATGTCGTGCTGCAATAGGTTTAAAGCTCAAATTTTATGTTACACCTGCGAATAGCGGCGCCATTTTAACAGTACTTTTTCACAAACATTAAAATTGCACCCGACAAGCACCAAAAGCTTCCTCGCAAAAATATCCCTATTTGAATTGTTTATTTAACTAAACTTCCACATCAGGCGACGAAGTCATCCAAGCAGCATGTATCACCACGTAAAAAAACTGAGCCTCTCGCTTGCAATTTGCGACATCGTACCTCTGGAAAATTGGCCAATTTCTGCGGATTAAGTTTCCCGACGACGAACGTGTAGCTCTTTTTTCCGGACAGCTTCAGGATGTTCTTCAAGTGCTTGATGATGTCACGGAAGCCGGCCATGCCCATTGTGCCGACCAGGATTCCAACCGTTCCGGCGTCCCTGACTTTCTCCATGACGTAGTACCGGCGCATCAGGGCCCTGCTCAACACGTGACCGAGCAACATAGCTTTTCTTCGAAGCCACAGAAATCGGCAACGCTTCGAAAGTCTGATCGCACATCGTCGGAAAGACAGGCGGCATTTTCAGTATTAGTTCTCGGAAAAAGGGGAATGCATCGCTGTGCGCACCGAAAACTCAACCCGTTTTTTCGGTCATAGACCGAAATTTTTTTGAAATGATCGAAAAAAGTTAAGTCATTTCGGTCAGAATGTCTGAAAATATAGGCTAATGAACACTGTTATGGCGAGTTTTGACACAACTGTGACATAAATGACCGAAATGTTTCAGTGACCAAAATGTCTCAGGAAAAAATGACCGAGATGTCGCAACGAACAAAACAGAACTCACTCGCGCTTTTCACTAGCACAACCACGTGAAATGAATGGCGATTGTTACGTCATAAAGGCAAAATTATGAGAACGCGTTTTCTTGAGCGGAACAGATCAAGCGACCAAAGCACACTCTTGTAAACTTTCTCCAAAAACGACCGATAAGCAGTTCGCACGCATCCATGCTTAGTACGAAACACGACGCAGGTTGCGAATACTGTACAAACATTCAGCACATTGCATTACCTAATAACGCAACACTTGTTCAAGAGAGTAAGGCACTGCTTTCACGTTATGTCAGTGGTGTTTATGCAAAATTGGTGAAAAAAAACTTGCCTGCTTATAGAAGTTGGTACAGGACAGCATTCTTTACTTTGGGGGTCGAATGAATACCCCTTGCACGAGGGGTGCTTAAGCAGGTAGTTGCGTAGCGTTTCGGATTCGCTCGACCCGATGAAAAATAACGAGTAGTCATCCATCGCCGATCGTTCGTCAAGAACAATCTCGTACGCTTCGAAACGATGAACCTTGCGGGAATGTCGGCGACATGTAAGTATATTTACTTGAAAAACCATCGCACACTCGGAGACGGGACAGTCAACCTTTGCCGGGGGCCGGCCTACTGCCAGTTGTCCTTAAATAAACAAATAATAATAAATCGGTAAATGGTTGGTTGGTAGTTTCGTGCTGCAGCATTTCTGCAACCAGAGGGGAAACCGGGAAATTGCTCCCCCCGAAAAAAATTTAAAAATATGTTTAGTTGTTACGGACAACAAGTTATAATCGTTTTTAACCCCTGAAAATATCAGCTGGTTGGTTGCGGCCTTGTAGTGTGGTTTGCATCATATGCCTGGTAAAGTATTCAACAGAACGCATGGTTCTGATATGTTTTCAATCCTGCGACCCTCGTGCAAAACACGCTGATCTTCCAGCATTTACTCAAAAGTTTGAAAACAACGACATGCATTGAGTTATTCGAAATCATAGTTGCAGATTTCCAGATTTCAGCAAAAACGCTAGCCAGCGGTATTTGCAACAAACTAAGAAGGAAAAATATTGAGCATCGTGCAGCAACCAGCAAGTTAAAATAATGTTAAGCAACCTATGGTGTTTCAAAGTTGAACTTAAAACAACCCTATTCTGACAAAACAACACCGAGCTGGAATAGGATTCCCACAACAGTTCAACAATCGAATTCCATGACCAGAAAGGGAGGCGAACAATGCGGTCGCCTCGTCCCCCCCCTTTTTGTCAGAGATGCCGTGACCCCCGTAAGAGCTTCGCACTGTCTTGTTAAGAAGCTTATGAACCACTCTCGAGCCACATTTAAGAAACTCTGAAACAAGTCATTCGTTTTTCAAAATAAATCAAAAATTATGTGCAAATGTGCCGAAGGGGACCCCTCAACAACTTTAATGTGACGTTTTGGGACCTCTTTCTGAGAGTTTGCCTCGGTGCCCTAAATTCAAGTATCCACCCCTGGCTATGACTATTAATGAGCAAATTCAGAATGTTTCATGACATTTCTGCATTTATCTAAACATTTCTGTGTTGATTTTCTACTCTAGTTAATAAACATTACATAGTGGGGCACTTCGCTCATTCATAATTCAAACTGATTTACAACTTGAAAAAACTTCAGCACTGAGTAAAATACTTGCTAACACTTGTGCAGCAGCCATCAGAAATTGCTGAAACGAATTACTGCCGTAGACTCTTTACTCACTACAAAATAGGNTTCATTGGCCTGAGAACTTCATGAGACCAATAGCAGTAGTCAAGTTCATATATAACAAACCNTAGTTACTCATAAAATTTTTCTTTAACAATTTTTCTAGAATCTTCTTATGTTGCAGACAAAATTCCACGACTCACAAATTTATAACTGGCCGCCATGCCCATGACAACCAAATTTTCCAGAATTTTTAAAGTTTTTGCATGACCGTGGGAACTTTGTGGTAAAGCGTTGCGCAGAAAAGCAATGAGCACTTCAGGGTGGTTCCTCACCGATGCATCTCCCCTAGCAACTTTTGGCTTTTCATTGTTCCCACTGAGTCGGCACGAGCAGTCCGGGCACGAATTCGTACAAAAGTCTTCCTTCAAATCTGATTTTATTACAGAAGATGGCTGCTCCGGCACTTGGAGCTTAGCAACGGCGATCTGGGCATAGTCTTTCGACAGCCTCTTCTTAATGGCACCTGAACCAAAAACCTTGTTTTGTCAGATGGTTTTCTAGTATCGACAATACAGAACCATGCCTTTAGTGTCATTTCTGCAAAAACTACAAGTATGATCAATTTGCTGGCGAAAATGCTGCGTAAATGATATGTAAATTTTCGTAAATAGTCGAAACAAAATTCTAATGTCGACCTAAATACGAAATAGTTGTCATAAATGTGTGTAACTACATAAAATCCAGCTTCTTTTTTTCTCCAACGTAACTTAAGTTTCCAGAGTTTTCTCTATTTTGCGAGAAAAAAATAGTAACCAATGCGCGTGAGATGAAACAACTTGACACGTCCCTGAACTAACTCATTTCACAATTCCCACTTCTCAGCTCACACAGCAGTGGCCTGAAGAAGTCCAACCAGACATTCAATCCTTCTCACCTAAAACGTGACAGTAAGAGACATCAGCAAAAATGCACACTTTTACGTCGCTGGTACGAAACTGTTCCGCGAACGAATCACAAACACTTTCCACGTCCACGTCACGTCCGCCAAAGACGTAGAGCGTCGGCGTCTTCGTGTTGGCAGTCACAGCTGCTTTGCCGTAGTGGATGATTAGGTCGGCTTGGATGTGCTGCGCTGCTACCTCGTCAACGTCATAACTGAAAAAAATGACACATGAACTCAATCCCAGTTGCCTCGTTACCCGCGGCATGCGAAGCAATCACCGACAAAAACATTTTCAGTTATCACAAAGTTTCCTAGTGGGAAAGATCGCAGTCCAAGTTGTATGAAAGTGGATTTTAAAGCAATTTAGTCAGAAAACCAATAGGTTCCTAGCTTCATAACTTACAAACCACAGACGAGAATACCGTATCAAAAGCAGAGAACAGTAGAAAACATTTGGCTGATCATTGCTCAACTTCGAATGCTTCAGCTGGCTGAAGCTAAAAAAACACTCCTACTGTACAGCACTATCAGCAGTGGTGAAAACGATGAGGTACTTTTTACCATATGCAATTGGTGATGCATTATTATATATGATACCAGAAAACATACTGCGTTCGAGGTGGGTCAGAATACTCATCCTGGAAACCTCATTTAACAATATCAACAACTCAGAGTGCACATCGTTTCCGTTGGGAAAGATTCACTCTGCAAATAGCACTCTTTCACACTACAATATGGTATGTGAAAGAAAGAAATGAACCAATAGATCTTTTAGAAATATCAATGATAACAAATATGCAAACTCGAATTTCCAGAGATGCTATACGAACTTTGCAATGAAAAACAGACCTTGAATCACTTGCCACTCACAATTCCTATCGAGATCTATGGATTTGCACACTGCTATTGATAGTGTTGCAACCTTTCCGCTGGCGTTGCGCTGAATGCGCGGTTCATCACGAACAGAATGTGCGCGAAGAACAACACCATATATATGTGGCGCGAAGAAGCAATAACAGAGTGATCGCGGCGCGTGATCTCTATTGTTACTTGCTGCCACAGTGTGAAGCTTTGCGCACTTTCCGCTCGGGCTTTCTGATCGCAACAATAGTTTATTAAGCTCAGTCAAAAATAACTGTTTAAAATTTTAGTGCAAATTTAATGCATCAGAATATACCTTCTACTTACCTAATTTCTTTTTCTTTGTTCTTTCAAATGACGAAAGAACACTGTTTGATTAGCACATAATATCTTTAGGTACAGTCTCAATTTGTCTTAACTCGTAACTTGAACCTTGTTAAACAGAAATCACAATATATGTCTAATGCAGCCATCTCAAACCCAAATGAAAAAGTATATCACTAATATATCAACAGTCAGTACATATTATACCCATAACACTGTGAATCAAAGAAACTGACTTGTTATGAATAAAAGCGTTATAAAGGAAATTTCAAAATGATCAGTACCTTCCATAAGAAGTGTCAGCCAATACAAAAAATTCTGCTGATGTTCTACTCTGCAACTCCCTGGCAACTTTAGCCGCATCAGGAAGCAAATAATCTGGAAACTGCAGAGCAACATGTGAAGAACCATTTTCCTGTTGAATAAAAAAACAATTTTTTCCCACTCACAATTTCCACATTTCAGTGCAAATATGTTGTTTGCAACAAAGCTGAATAGCTCAAACTGAACTTGAAGAAAAGTTTACCAAAATGTATGAAACTCTTTAGAACTATGATATAACTAAACACTATCATTAGACATACAAGAAGGCTGCAACCATGATAATCATTTCTTGTATGATTTGAAGAGCTTCAAACATATTAGTTATTTATTTTTGTTTCAACAAGTTAAATAAAATTTTAAAAAATTAAGTGAACTGTCACAAATCATATACTTTGCCAGTGTAAAAATCTGCCATTAAAAAATTTTTAAATGGCATACAAATAAGAGTTGGCAAATAGTTTCACCAACACTGAAAAAGCCTTCAAATATCTATACATGTTTCATTTTGAGACGTTTTGGATTATTCTTAATCCATCTTCAGTTGAAACAATAAAGCAACACTTGACAATGCTAGCAATTCAAAAACAAAAGACTCTGAGACAGAAGAAATAACTGTTTGATGCAAAAGGTGTCAAAAGCAAAACCAAGACCATTAACCCTGTCAAAATCGCTAAAAGTAAAAGCAGGACCAACAGCTATGCAGAAAGTGCTAAAACAAAGCCTATGTAAGGTGATAACCTATGAAAACAAGCCAACACCAGCAGCAAGAGACAGTTCACAGTACACTGCAANCGAAGGATGCCAAAATTTTAACAAATAAGTACTACAACCAGCACCACAGGTCGACGTCAACACCAACAACAACGCACAAAACATGTATCAACATAAAAACTGAGCATCAGCCTAATATTTGACATAACCATCTACATATTGAAGAGGTATACAGGGGTGAAAAAATAGTCTACATTAATCTCAGGTTGCTGTTCTTGTATCAGAAGTGTCTTTTTAATAATTTGTGGTAGTCAGCCAAGATTTCAAGATTTTTAAACTCCATGAAATGCTCTGGAAATATGGATAAATGTTTGACTACATCGGCAGTTTGGTGGTTAGATTTTAAAGGATTGTGTTCATTCAGGCGAAATACCAAATTTTTTTGAGTTTTTCCAATATAAGAAGAACCACATAAACACTTAAGTTTATATCAGGGATGTGGAAGCGGCTATTTCGTCAACCGCTCCCGCTTCCACACCTATCGCTTCCGCTTCTAACAGAACCTGGACTCTAACAGAGCCTGAGCTCTATCTCATCTATGAACTTGCTGACAAGCATGACTATCAAAACCAGCAGCTTACGATATAGAAGGACACATTACTAGTTAAAATATCGCATAGGTTAGTATCTGTCAGCACGGTACTGCTACTCTGTTCTTACAAAAAACACCACCTAGAAAACTGTCTTCAACACATCAATACAAACAGCACTTACAACAACCTGACCTTAGCCCAGGATTTCTTAACATAGGGTGCACCCCCAAGGGGTGCTGAAATCAATTTCAGGGGGTGCTGGGGAAGGACACAAATGTGTCGGCAAAAGGTAAAAGGAATACGTTTGTCTTCACTTTATCCTTATAGTAACCACGTGTTAGCCAATGGCAGAGGTGTTGAACTGCGTAGGCATGGCCAAAAGGAGTGCTGAGGTAGAAAAAGGTTAAGACACTCGGTTTAGCATAACAAATATCAAGCTAAATTGCATAGCGTACCTTAACCGTTTAAAGTTTCTTCAAAGCGCTTTGATTGTCATACATTATTACACCATAACAATGCTTTGAGCAAAATTCTAGAGCGCAAGGTTTTGGACAAACTTGTTACATCTTCAGTAAAATGCGAAAAGATTTTTAGACTGAGTTGGCAAACACATATGTTCAGTAATATCTAAGTTAAGTTCACACAAAGTTATGAAAAAATCTGGATTCAACTTTTTCAGCAATTTATTGGTATTTACAGCAAATCAAGCGTGACAACTGGTCATACAAAATGTTAAACACGAAACATTATATTGCTAAGTTCACTATTTGATATAATTGTTCAGCAAGTTCGTTTGCTTTCAAAATGGTTAGTGAAGGTGGAAGGGG
>JGI24159J19872_10010567_pt1 | contig 12112 bp, 7 predicted proteins | sample Ectturendosymbi4_FD_19872 | JGI IMG/M metagenome (IMG submission 19872)
TTTTTGTTTCATATGTCGACTTTTGCGCAGGACTGAAGATGTGTAACACACGAAACTAGTTTCCTCACGCAATAAATTGCGATAGATTCGCTTGGTGTGGGCCACTGTTGTGGCTTTACAAATATTGCTGAAGCAAGGAATCTATGGCAGATATTTACTAGGAAATCGATTACACATAACACTACGCTTCGTCAGTCCTTGCATCTTAGTCAAAGTGAATCCAGATGTCGTGGATGTGGATACAAGATAAAAAAAAAACCAAACACCCATAAAAATGCAAAAAAGCAATAACCTACTGAGAACCAAAAGAAAACTAAATGTCAAAATGTCAGCTAATGGGAGGCTGGTTTGTGTATTTATCTTGCCAGGGAGGGCGGCTCGGCCCCGTCACGGCTGTCAGTTACCCCACTACTAGTGCTGGAGGACACTTTTAATGCAAACTAGAAGACATACCACATCTTTAGAGGGTTTGAACAGCTCTCTGACTCAATTGGCTGGCGAGTTATGGTGATACAAAGTGAGGCCAGGAACGTGGCTCACGTATGATTATTAAGTACGAGTACATCGTACACCTGCTCCCAACGTGATAACTCACTGCCAAATCATAATGGATAATGGAGTGAAAACTCAAAGTATTATTTTCAATCCTCAGCTTGTGACTCATGGTGAAGTCTATATTGATAGCATTACACAAAGTTTTACTCAGTATGAAATTTCAACTTGGTTTTTATCCATTAGCTCTTTGTAGCCAAATGGCATCGTGTGGTGTTTATTTCACAAGTGACCAGCTCTGCATGTTGTGCAAAAGTATTGATATCATACATTCCACATGTTTTTGTAGAAATTTCACAAACATCTATTGGTCCAGTACTACAAGTTGGAGAAGTGAGTACAATATTTTTAAAATGCATTGTAGTTTAAGCAAAGTCAGTTGCAGCATGAAGTTCAGCCTTTTGTCATAAATGAGGGGCAGTGGGGTTCGACGTGTTCATTGTGATATTGTTTTGCATGCCTCTGAAAAAATAAAAGTTTCAAAATGTATTTCTGCATTTAACCATTGCTGCTGGTAGTGTTCAAATGTCACGGAATGTATGTGCTATAACAAGTGACTTCCAAAAACTTAGAGGGAACATAGTTTAAATTATAGGTGAATGTGTCTACAATACATTTTATCAACTTGGAAAAGCAACTTTTCAAAGATATTTCTTACCAGACTTTTGTATTTGCAGTATAAGGCCTTCCTCCACAGCTTAAGCCTGCAGCTGGAAGAAGATAGATTGTGAGTTATGATATATGTGGATAAAATGTTTTTGAGATGGTTGCTGTCACTTTATAAGGTTTTATTGATACTCTGTGTGATGTGCTATGCTAATGCAGTACATCAACATTATACTATCCGGCCAGGCCGTCTACCTAGTCGACAAAGGTTGGTCTTTTGTTGTTTTGGTTTCCATGTCTATAATGTCATTCATGCATGACTTTCGCTTAGTTAGATAGAATATACTCTAGCAGCAGTAGCGTATTGCTGAGATAAATGGCTGGTGATGCGCACATCTTACAATTGTTGCATTTATTTTGCACATTGGTAATGAAAATGGTAAATCTACGTATGAAATTAATTGAAAATAGACATATGTAATGCGTATGCCTTTCGAAGAGATGTGGGATAGAGATGGGACGGTTCAAGACTTTTTGTGCCCAGGCTGCCCATGGACCGATGACATTTTATCTTTTTCAATCTGGCCCAGCCATGGCCCACTTCACAATTAGGAAGTTTACTTACAAATATCAAACAAAATAAGTTTATTGCTATAGCAGTTTTTTTAAGGAAAATGTTAGGTACCCGATAGGGACCTGATTTCTCTGATTCTAGGGGCCCGATTTTCTCTTATCCTAGGAACCCGATGATAATTTTCTCTGATTCTAGGGACCCGAATGGGGTCTATTAATTTTTAAGTGACTAGTCTCATCACAAACCGGGTGGTTTCTCTCACTTTTCAAGCCACCGAGTGGTTCTTGTAACTCAAAGATTTCTTTAAAGTTTTCACGTCATTATCGGGCAGGAGAGGCCCGGTGAAATCTAACCGCTAAAAATATCATTAGCAGTCCGCAGGTTCAACCTTAGCGGCCCTGCCATCTCTAGTGGAGCCAGCCATCCGTGCAATCCAGAAAACATTTTTGAGTAGGTCCAGAAAGTTTTGAACACAAAAAAGTAAACTGAAATTACAAGTGGTACTGTTTAACGTCCGATTGCATTACTGAAGGTAAATATAACGTTTGTTTTAACGGCTCTTCCACTTACAGCATAGTAGGCTGTTCAGATATTCAACTGCAACCGCAAACCAGATTTGTACAATAATGCTGCACAAAACTTCCGCTTTTTCGACTTATGAATACATGCTTAATTGCATTAGTATTACATTTTCACCATTGAACATCATCTCTGCACCAGCATCTTATAATACATCTGGGAAGCACGCAGTCTCAGACCTTGAACGAAAAACCAGCAACTTTTCTGACATAAACCGTCCAAAGCCGACACTCGTCCACCTTCATTAGCAGCCGACGATTGGCCTTAATTCTGCTGAGTCAGCAAAATTACTTCCAAGTATGGTCTATAGGCCATCTCCTCGGCCTATAGTAAAGCAGCCATGGAAACACAGTAAATGTGCTATTTTAAGTTAGCCCACCCCTGCTGTTTTTATGTTCACGATACATTTTTAATTTGTTTTAGGAATATTGCGTTGAACCGTTTTTTCCAAAACGTTAGTTTGTAAGTGTCTTTCAACAGTTGCTTTTATTCGTGGACAAGGTTTAAGCATATAACATTGGAAAAATTGCAACATATGGGATATGGTAGATTTCCTCTGGTCGATCAGGTAATCCGGTCAGCCACTAGATTGTAAAAGGAAATCTAATCAAGAAAATGCACTAGTTTGTATCCGCTTGTGTTGGTCACTCTTCTTTTTAGTCAGGCCGTGATTGTAGTCAATATGCACCTGTTTAAGTGCGAAACCATTTTTGTAATGCATTACTGCACAACGTCACAAAGACGTGCTTGTTATGTAACCATTGACCACAAATGATACGCGCGCCCCACTATAAAATTACGTGATCTTTTGTTACCTTCGGATGTAATCCGTGCTTGTACCGATGTTAACCTAAAAAGCCGACTCTGCTGCCCCTCATTATGAGTCGCAAATCATGTAAAGCAGTAGATCTATTGTCTATGACTATGGAAAAAGTTCCCATTGTTTTCAACAATATTTTGTAATCGAGTCACGCGAAATTTTGCTGCGTAACCATCTATCCTTAGGTAATGTGCCTATACTTGTACTGCAGCGTTTTCCTCTGTATTGGTCCCGGTGTGATTATTTTACATGTTGATTATTATTTTGGCGGTATTCAGGAAAAACCCATCTATTCCTTAACTGAAATGTAATATGAGATAGTGACATTCTTGCTCTTCAATATAAGTAACTTCGTCTAGCATCGCATGTTGAAAAAAAACTACGTTCTTCGTGTTGAACTTCCCATTGTAGGGAATATGGAAACCATTTGTAAACATATTTAAGAAAGTATTATGTTTTTTGTTGATCAGTGTGCAGGTTATGGGCCTGTACGAGCTGACATTTTAGTGGCCCGTCATGAATTAAGCCCAACCCGCTCAATTTCCAATTTTTTAAACTCGGTCCAGCCCGACGCTCAGTTTAGATATTTTTAACTCGGTGTAGCCCGTCCACTAATGTAGAGCTGGTTTCTCCAGGAACTTAGTAACTTACAGTCGGACATAAAGCATATCTTCTGCACAAAGGTGTAGATAAAAACGTAAATATCACCTGGTATGTCACTCAATAGGCACTGCTGGAGTGATTCATGAAGTGATGTTTTTACTGCAGGTGTCAAGCGAAATTTTTGACCTTTGCGAAATGTCTGATTTATTCTTGCATGTCAGTAATTTCGCTTTTCAGAGCAACGCAATAAACTTTGGCGATGAAGTTTTTGATGTCTGTTGCGAAATTGAAAACTTCAGTTAGACGTGAGATAGTCACTTAACCACTGAAAAATAATTGACTTAGTCGTAGACGTCAATTAGTTTTCTTTTTCTAACCCTAAAACTAAACCCTAATCTTCAGTTCTCAGCATATTTGATATTTCAATGAGCAGCCACCGCTTGCAAAATGCGTTACCTGGAAGATAACAGATGGCGTGAAGTCAATGATTTCGCAAGTCAGAAATTTCACTTGACACAGGCCCGAGAAAATCCCATGATTCGACCCGACCTGACCCATGCCCCTAGCGTAGATCAATTGCGTTAACCACTTGTATACTCTAAATAGTATTGAATATGTGAAGGATTTTCTTATAGCAACCTTTCATAAAAATGCTTTAACAAAGATGTTATTCAACTCTGATTTCTTTCCTACGGAACTTCAGTCTGGGAGTGAAGTCGCTAAACTTTTGCATTTCAAATGTCTGAGTTGTTTGAGGCTTGCGTATGATGTGACTTAACCAACTGATGTAACTGAATTTACCGGTAGATCTTTACGAAAAGAGTTTTGAACTGGATATACTTTTTACACCAGTTCATAAGAATTCCTAAATCCCAAGCTTGTTTACAAATCGACGTTGATTTGATTAGTTGAAGTTTCGCTATGCCTAAAAGACCGTGTCTTAATTCCAGGCGAACATTTGATTACTGGCCGTCTACCAATGTTCGAATAAACAGTCATGCGTTCGCATCAGATGGATTTTACTTTGTTGGCGTTGGAGATATGGTAGAATGCTTCTGTTGCATGTTGCTTCTGGGAAACTGGGCAACCAATGAAGATCCGGAAATCAGACACCGTCGATCCAAACCGAATTGCAGGTGTCTTTTTGTGGTTGTGCTTCCCTGCTGAAGTTCTTTGATATCATGTGATGAAACTAATGCAATAGCTGCGTTTTTAGTCATATGTTGCCCTGATAAAAATATAGCAGTTGTACAGTATATCTTGAGATTATCGTCTCAGCTTAAATTAGGATAGGCAAGTTTATTTTGGTTTTTAAAGTAGAAACTACAGTGCTATCCAAGGGTAAAAGGTATGGACTCTCAACATTTATCACACGTTGCAACAGCCCATTAGAAAATTCCTGATTGTTGGAGGTTATTTTGTAAGAAAAATCGAGAAAGTGTTTCCAGGTGCTTTTCGTCAAGATCGGTTTTACCGAAATTGTGTGGTGTGACACGCTATTAATAAAATTTTAAACGCTGTACGGCTTAATTGATGAATTCCTTTTTTCCCTATAAAATTTTTAAACGCTGTACGGCTTAATTGATGAATTCCGTTTTGCAACGAAATTCCTTTTTTCCCTATGGACACTAAGGGAAGCAATCCTGCCGAATTACATGATGATGCCATTATGCATTTATGCTTACGTATCGGTTTAGATATACGTGTGAGTGGCAGTCGCTGTCATCTGAACACCCTGGAACTTTCGAAACATTTGAAAAAGCGGTGGAAACAAGTTAAAATTTAAATGGAAATTTATCTTTTTTAATGCAAAAATTTCTCCTCTGAATCTTTGTTTCAAAATTTTTGATGTTGGCTTCTGTTCTTTGCGTCTTTGCAGGGTGTCCAATTCGTGACGTGCTGTTACTGTGAGCATTGCTTTGTGACGCCCTGCTAGTTACTTTCTTTTAAATCTGTGAAACACACGCGGTTGGACCTCAAAACGTGTGTAAACACATCTTCTATTCCGACGTGGAATGTTTTATTGTCTTAATATAATGTTGGATACATCCTACTGCATATATGCAATGCAGCCGGTTCGTTTCTGCAATGGCTTGGTCCGCAACTCTTGCTGTCGTTGCAGTCACTTACGTCAACACACGCGTTCATGTTCGAGAACGTCTTCGTGTGAGTATATTCGCACCGGTCGACGACTAAGTTCTACGTCACGCAATCAGAGAAATATTTCTCCAATGCAACATATTCAGTCACAACAGCAAAGATCAAACGTAAGTCATGCTATTGTTTTGGTGTGTTAGCCCAAGGCCGCCGATAGAGAGTCATATCACGGTGACATCGGTCAGTGTGCCTGACGTTGGGTTGGTGCTCGCTGGCGTTTGTCCATCATGCAAAACTACCTAATGAGGATGTGATGAATTTAATAAGCTGTTGAGTGTCCTATCGGTGACTTTGTAAGTTTTAGCAATAAAGGAAAATCATCAAATGTTGGTGAGCGCCGCTCATTTTGGCCTTGGACCAGAGTGGGTTTTTGGGATGAGTGAGTACTGATTACGGACTTGTTTGGTTGTATATGATAATAAACCGTGTTGTTTTGTTCTTCATTCCTTAAGGATGTTTGCTTTTTTACTGTTGTTGGTTTTAAAATGCGAAAGAGCCAGTGTTAGACGGTGGCACAGTATGCCTTTCAAAGTGGTAGGCTGCGTTTCATTCCCGGTCAGGTCATACTGTAGACTTAAAAAACGACACTTAAGGCCGGTTTACACTGCAGCGACGTAAAGTGGAGCGAAGTGCAGCCCAGAATTTTGTAACGGTTTTCATCTTCGCGAAGTCGAGTGCGGGGTTTTCCCCGAAGCCAAAAATTATCTTGCTGTGTTTACATACTGGCACACGATAATTGCTGCCGGCCTAACACTTGTGGCTAAAAGCTGTACTCTACATGGTGTTTTTTTGATTACCAGGACTTGCGCACGACCAACTACGAAGGGGATGTGCAAAAATTTCTCGTTGGCTAGTTGCACCATTTAGTATGAACATGTTACAACAATATTTTGGTGAAATTTACTGAGGATTTTCGTTTTCAAAACAACTATTTTGAAACAGTACAGCTTTTAAAACCGAAATTTTTTAGTTTGAGTCTTGATTGTGACCACTAACTAGCGCGCAACCCAGCAGGCAGGCACATGTACATAAGCAAAATCTAGCTCCCTTATGTCCGAAGCATACATCTTGATGCATTTAAAGCAGTTCTTACATGTTGTTCAAATGTTTGAAAACGATTTTCTTTCTGTATTACAACCATCTCTTTGCGATTAACATGCATAAATAATATTGATCTTGAGTGATCTTAACCTATTATAATGCATAATGTTGTAGATTGATCTCAACTCAGCAGCACAACGTCTGTAAATGAAACGTTTGACCTTCCTGTGAACACAAGGAGAAATTGCTGTATAAATGCCAATTTAAAACAAGTACTAAAAACTTACAGTGACTGAAACATCAGGTGTATATTTGATTGCACTGTTTATTTGTAGAGGGCAACTAATTACATATTTGTAGACATATGATATAACATGCTCACTTTTTGGTATACCATAGATTGCAAATGTATAATGACTTCATGAAAAAACACTCATGGTGGTTGTGATGTGGTTGCTATTCAGGATATTCAGAACCATATTCCTAAATAATCGAATACTTTTCCAATGGTATAGTCACTTGAAGTAATTATATGAAACTCAGTGCATTTCAAAATCCACACCGCTATCAACCTAATGCAACTTCTGAACAAATTTTTTTTTAATTGTTCATTAAAATGTGGTAAATCTTTGTTATTAAGTCTTTAAGGAAACTTGCTCTGCATCACACATTTCAAAGAGACATTTGTATATGATTGACACAATACATACAATCTCAAAGCCTTCAGTTGATGTTCTCATGGATCCACCCTTTGGGTCATAACTCCTTTCATATGACATTTCTTAAGCAAACTAAAGAAATTGGCATAATGAAATGTCTGTAACCTTTTGTAATGTAACCAAAGTAAGCCTTTTGCAACTTAAAAAATGTGTTTTGTTCATCTTCTGTGACAATCTGTGTCCAAAAAGCACCATGCTGCAGATCATTTACGTTGGACAGAATACCACTATACTAAGCTGATGAAGCAAAGCGGTTTTGAAACACTTTCAGCATTGCACAAAATTTGTCTGAGGATGAAACTTTTCTACAATTTAAAAAGTTAGTTTAATTGTGCTCAGAACAATTGATAAACATAAAGCAAGTTTCAATGTACATTACCTCTTGCAAACCTTTGAAAATCTTATACATTGCATTGCTTAATACCTACAATACCATGCTAATTTTGTGGTCTAGTACAACACTGACAGGACTTCAAAATTTATTCTAATGCTTTACAACACCTGACCTGTCCTAAAAATATATTTCTGGTTTATTATTCATTATTAGATAAACATAAAATTTAAAACTGAATTTAAAAAATCAAGAATCACTAGCTTCAACATCATGTACCCAGAAGTTTGTACTTTCTCAAGCAAAGTTACATCTTAACTGTTACTGCAACTTATTTTAAGCAATAACATATAAGAATTGTAACTGAATATGAAAGCCGGTAAAAGGATACTATTCCATGCAAACATGCTAATTAATAAAAGTTGAGCTCACATTATCTATTGTGCTGTATACTTGTCGTGTTGTGCTGTATACGTGTGTTATTTTAATCCTTCACGTTACCAACGCCACGACCCCAGGAAAAAACTTGCACTTCACTCAGCTTCACGCCAGTTGGAACGCTCCCGAAGCGTTGTAAAGTGTAGCCGCGCTCCGTGAAAATATGCGACTTGCGCGTGGTCAAGTGAGGTCACGCTTCATTTTCGAGATAATAAAACAAACAAGGAATTGCACTTCACCATACCTTGTGTAAACCCGGCTTTAGGGTCGAAACGGAAAACAAAGCGAACGATATTTAGAGCCGATGCTCTTGTGTTTAAGCGGGTGCTGTACAGCTTGAATTTTAACTGTTTGTGATTTGCATGGACTTTATGTAATGAGCAGGTAATCTGCAGAAGAAAATCAAATCTGCCTCTGTCACAACAAAACTCCAATCGTGAAATCATGAATCGTAGCTGATGTAGCAAGCCTGAAACCCATCCCTGATATTAAATTAAGTTTCACGACATCTGCGGACTTTTGCAAAGATGTGTTTTGTGTATTAGCTCAGTCTTAAAGCGTTTTGATTTGAGCGTTTTGTTGTATGACGTCAGTGCGTTCCAACCGTCTGCACTCTGCTTGCAACCAGGGCCGCAACCGGTCCATATTCTCAGGGGCGGGCAAAATGATTCGTCCGCTCCCTGGTTGCGGGCCTGCTTTGGTCGTCCGTTCCCTGGTTGCGGGCCTGCTTGCAGCTGTGAATAGTTGGGTTAATGCAGGGCTGCACAACCTGCGGCCGCATGCAGCCTTTGATAAAAATTTATACGGCCATGCACATGTAATTTAAGATATAAGCTTACGGCGGTCGTCCATCAATAAAATCTCTATCTGCTCTATAAGGGTACTTAGAAGTAGGCTAGGCTCAGTGTGTAAAAGCTGAGCAGAAACAATGTAAAAAAATGAAAACATTTTGAACTCACTGGCGGCCGTCATTCAAAAAAGAAACTTTATGTGGTCGGCAATAGCGAAAAGGTTGTGCACCCCTGGGTTAGTGACATTCGGACAGATTGATAGAAGGTGGAACGGTGAACGTGCTTCTTGTGTAGGGCTTCCCTAAACATGAGAAGCTTTTACAACACTTGCGGTGTGATTGAGTTTCAAACCTAGTATCGACCGTATCACAAACATCTGTGAAATATGTTGGAACAATTGTATGACTCGCAGCATGTCATTTTGCACAGAATGAAGTTCTCAATCACGCCCACTATTTTTCAATGAGAGAAGTGTCGGCAAGGCTCAGAACGTTTCGGAATTTTCGACCTGCAAGACAACTTTGTGTATCTGACAGGCAAATTGCCGACGCAGGATTTTACGCTGTTGGTGAGTATTTGCATTTGTGTTGTTCGAAGCGTTTCTATTCAGAGATGCATCGAACTGCTGCTGATTTTCGCTGGCGTTAGCCAACGTCACTCAACGTGAACTTGTGCGAGGAGCCATGCCACATTCACGACAACTTTGCCCACAGATAAAAAATGCCTGACAGTTTTTGCCTGCAAAAGCTTTTACACAGAAATGCTGCTCGTTGCAGGTTCTTGTTTCGAGAGGTTTTGCAGGCAAGTTTGTATTTCTGTTATACCAGGATCTGCTGTATCTGTGCGGAAAACAGTAATGTCGTTCTCGCACTGTTTTGCTGAACCCATCATGTCCGCGTATTTCAGGGTGTGCCAAATAAACCCCTTTTCACTGAATGTATTAAATATGTTACGGTGCAGTTGTTGAATAAAATCGCCCCTATGAGCGTCGTTCGACTTCGTGGAAAAATACTGTGACGTTGTGAATCGATGTTGCAACAGGTGAAGGCGACGGAGTGATTTGCTGGTTTTGCGGAGGAGGCCTTCAGAATTTTCAAGCAGAAGATGACCCGTGGGTGGAGCACGCCAAATATTACCCGGAGTAAGCTCTTAACCTATTCGTGCTTGTGTCGAATCTGTCTCCTGCGTTTCTTTCGCATTATTTTCAACGTTGAAATCATTCGTTGGTTGATATCGCGGGTGGCGTTGAAAAGATTGTTGAAGGTTTTGGGATGTCAGTTACCGTAATTTTATGCTCCAGATTAATTTTACCGATTTCGAAGGTAATGTTTTAGAGTTTTCTCATTTTCCACGAGGGCAAGATGAATGCAGTGGTGTCAACAGGTTTTCACGCGTTCGTGTGCGTTTCATCAAACGGACAGGACGTCGACCAAACAGTAATTTAATGACATGCGTCTGTCAGACGTAAACATGCATGTTCGTTGTGAGCTCATTAGCATTCAAGGCCTTTGGTAAACATCACTGAAGTTCTGTGGTAAGTTGTCCATGTCGAAAGGACGGACTTTGGATCACTGATTTATGTCTAGGTTTAGAACCTGTGTTTGCTTTCGGTACTTCCAGACACACGTTGAACCTGAGTGTACGCTGTTTTCACTGAAGCTGGATATTTAGACCTCATTTGCTAATTTCGTGCATTCATAACGACCCGATTTGATATCGTGCTGGCAACAGCCAGGGCATTTGCCAGCAAATCTACTTCATTTTGCCAATGAAATCATAAAGCCATACGGTTTTGTTAAAATACAAACGTGTGTGCGTAGCGTCAAAAAGCTTGTTGCGTATGTTTTAGAAATAAAACGAACCTGACGCGGAGATTAAGCTAATGATGCACGCATTCGATACGTAAGTTAGTGCTGGTGGTAAACTAAGAATTTGTATAAGCTCACAAACAGTGCACTGTACGGTCTTAACAAACTGTATTGAGTTCTACACTCTTCGCACCTTATTATTTAATGCAGTAGCCTGCCGTTGTCATCTTCACAGTAGTCCAACCACTTCGGCTAGAATCCATGATGATATGATAGTCTGTATGCTTAGGTCAGGGGTTCTCGACCTTCTTTCTCCCGTTTACCCCTTGCCAGCTTCCTAACAAAAAGCTTACCGCCTGTTTTTTGTTTACCTGCTAGCTCTGTAGAAAAATGTACAACAGCGTCATTAAATTTACCCCCAGGATAGGTAAAATTAACCCCCAAGGGATACATTTACCCCCATTTGAGAAACCTGGTTTAGGTAGATAGGCGACATTGGTTTGGCATTCCTTGTCTTCCAGCAAATTGAATATCGACGAAAGTAAAGCTGATAAAACGGCAAAAGGCTGCGAATAACTTTTTTCAAAGCAAAACAAATTAAAACTTTTGCTGAAGGATCAAACCTACTGTGACTGAGCTTTTTCACTTTTCAATAGTGTTGTAGAAACTTTAACGTAGGAAGCCGTTTTTGGGTAAGTAGTCTTGGAACTTACCATTTGTCTAAGACGTTTTCCCTACTAGGTCGTCACCACTGTACGGTAAAAACTAGCGAATTTTACGCTTTGCTGTCATGAATTTGCATATAGTTGAATGGTAAAGTAAGCTATGCGCAAGTGTTCCATTGTCGAAAAGGGAAAGCCTTGGAAAAGATTCCCAAAGCTTATTCAACAGTCGAAGAGACAAGAACCGCGAAAAGCACACATTGCGATATCAACAACAACAATTTTATTCTTTTTTTACCTCAACGCAAGTACACTTAACAATCTTAACAATACAGACACAGTAAGGCCGGGAGGCGGCGAAAAGACACTTCGGTCATCCCGTCTGCCACCACCCAAATACATGTTGTCAAAGACCCTGAACGAACGCGCTC
>JGI24159J19872_10010568_pt1 | contig 12112 bp, 7 predicted proteins | sample Ectturendosymbi4_FD_19872 | JGI IMG/M metagenome (IMG submission 19872)
TTCTTAAACTTTGCAAAAATGAAGAAAACGTGGACGTGAGAAATATGCTTTCCGACAGTAGAAAAAAATCATAGATCAAAACAAAACTCGGCTGAGACATGAAATCAAGGTGGTTGGGTTTTACGGTCGTCATGAAAGAATATCAGAGAAACAAGATGGCAGTTTAGTTGGAGGGACCCCAGGTTTCGTGGTGAGTACAGTCAACTGTTTATCTACAATATATGTGCTTTCCTGACTATTCTTATCACAAGCAATTTTTCCTTTTCATAGCTTTTACTTCCATAATTTCAGCCCCCCCCTTAGAAAAATCCTGGCTGCGCCCCTGGGTGTGGGAATCAACTACGGTACAAGCAACCGAACAAATAAACCCCAAAACGTTTCCCACGGTCCTTATCTCTTGCTTTCGAAAGAAGCATCGTTTGAATTCCTGTGAGTACTTCAAGAAGAGCAAATTTGTTCAACGTTTTTCAAATCTCTTCACAATTTTTCAACGTTGTTGTGTTGAAATTAAAGAATTTTTAAAGGATTGGGTGCGTCTGTGCATTTTTAAAAAATATATGTGAATTTCGCTCAAATAAAATTTTAGTCTATTTAAAAACTGTGGGAAACCTGTCTCGAACAAAAAGCTGTGCTGTTTCGTTTTTATACTTTTATCAATATAGGTGGTGTAGAAACTTTCCCGCCTCTTGCAGGCTTTTGCCTTCATGCTTATTACATCACAAATGAACGTAAAATTTTTCCCTCAAATCTAGTGGCCTCAGCCTTTTTGCCAGCCGCGTGGTGAGACGTTAGCTGAACGTGGAACTTGATAGTGATTTTGTCGTGATCTGCTGGAAAAAACAAAGCAGTTTTAGTGTTTGCGTTTTCGCTTCATTTGCGCTTCACCTGTGCACAATAAGTTTATTTGGAACTGCAAAAATATGTTGCGTGATTGTTGACTGCGGTTAGGCGTGGCGTGAACGTCAAACTGATTTCCTGTAGCGAGGCTATAAGTTTGAGGCTCAGCTTCCTACAGGTGGCAATAACATCGGTTTGGCGCATAACAGTTACTATCAATTTTTCACTTTTAATTTTCGAATATTACCAACTTATCCTGGCATTCAACTAAAATCAGACCAACGAAGCAGGGTTGCGGGGTCGTAAGGGGTCGGACGTTTTTGTTGGAGTCGGATTACTAACAATAGTAGGAGTCAGAGTGGGTGTTGGAGTCGGATTTTTTGTCCACCTCCGCCTCCGGAAGTCCAATTGGATCATTTTTTGCATCACACACCTATGGGAATTGCTGGTGAAATGGTACAATTTATGGAAATTTTTCTTGAAGCAGAGAATTCTTGCCGTGTACCACGATTTCCATTGAGTGCTGGTTGCTACAAAATTGTTGACAGTCAAACTCCATTCACTTAATGAGTCGGAATCGGAAATTTCGAAAAGGTCGGACATTTTACCTCCGACTCCGCAACCCTGCAAAGAAGGGCACTTGCAAAAGATGCAAAATAATTTAAACTTGATTGAATCGGTGGAAATAACAAGGTAAAAATTGTCAATGGCACGACTGTTGCAGACTGTGATCAATTATTAGGTCTGCAAAAACAGTTCTTGGAAAAGTAGTGCTTTGTTGTTCCCTGTAGCTGCTTCGACTCGTTTTAATGACAGGAAAATTGAGATACAGTACAGAATGTAGTCACTTATGAAAGGTGAGAAAGTTCTGCCGAGCAGTGCATAGAACCGCAACTTGATTTGTCTTTATTTAAGTGTTACCCTGAATACTTTTGAGAATTATTTAAATTTTTTCGAGACCTTTAAATTCAGAAATTTTACCATCAGAAGTTAATCTCTCCCTTACTGGCTGTGAGCATCAGGCGATTATTAAAGAAGACAGAACTAGAAAATATGAACATTTGCAAGTAGCAACCAGATGGTGAAGGTTCGAGTTTTCTCATTTGGTGGAATAAAGCTACAGTCGATTTCAGCTGATACCACACAGTGTCTGTTACCTTCCACCAAAAGCTTACATTCGATAAGTGGTGTTTAGTTTTCAATGGTTAATTCAGGAGCTATCGAAACTAAAGATAAATTTCTCTGGTATCATTTAGAAAGAAGCGAGAAAGCAATCGTGACTAAAGTTGTCATAGGTTTGTACGTCAAAAGGAGTTTTGTTTGCCGGAAGTTTTTTCTAAATTCTTCTTAGACAACTACTTTTAGTCGTGCTGTGCGACTCTTATAACATCTTCCTGCATAACTCGTCTTTGATACATATATATCTGTTGCGATTTTTGCGCGCAAACATTGCTTTACTACAATAATAACTGACCCCCAGTGGCGTAGCAAGGGGGGGGGGCTGGTGGCCGCGGGCCCAGGGCGGAACTTTAAGGGTGGCCGCACTTCGCTGACCAAAAATTAATTTTTGAAAGAAGTTTAAAAGTCTAGCTTTTCGTTATTATTTTAAATGCATTTTTAAATGTTCTACCGCTTTTCGATTTTCATGTTTTGAAGCTCTAGACTGGTAGGCTAGCCTAAAAGAACACAACATGTGACTTTGGAGTGAGTGAATTGATAAAATGTTTGGGGGTGAAGAGTTTTCAGAGACGGGCCCAAATTTTTCAAACTATGTCCGATAGTTTTAAACTACGTCCAAAACATTTTTCCAAGGGGTGCGAAAAATTTTGCTGCGCCCCCTATTTGCGGGCATGCTTATTTGGGGCTCAAATGTGCCCCAGTCCCTACACCTTCCTCGCCAGTCATTTCAGCTATCTCAGTCAAAAGTCCTTTGCAAAAAGGAAAGAAATGACACTCGACCGCAGACTTAAAACGTTAGGGCTCCAGTTGTTTTCGGTTTATATTGCCTTTGCTCTCAAAATCTGATAAAAGTTTGCACGAAATCACGGTAAATAGTCAAGGCTAGCTTAATCCTTTTTCTTGTATCTTTGGTTTCTCAGTAACGTCCCAACTGCACATTATAACATTTCCTGACACTCAGGCATTAGCGACGAACATTTCGTTGGGGTGGGGATGGATAGTCCGCCTCTCAATCAGAGGGTTGAGCGTTCGATCCACGGCCACTGAGGGAATCGCCGTGGTGCTCCTTGGGCAAGATCGTTCACCTCAACTTCCCCGGTAAAAAGCATATTTCAGGCATTGGCATGCCGCTAATTTCCGTCGCCGAAATTATAAAAAAAACATTTCTTGGCACATCTCATGCTATTTTTTAATGTTCAGTGGGGTATTTTCAATAACTGCCATAAGCTGTAGCCCAGGCATTAGGTGAGTTAATCAACGTTAAGTTTTGGCGGTTGAAGTAAAGAACTTTGCAAAGATAACTTTTCTCAGTTTCAATACAACTGCTGTTTATCTGCATGACGCAATGGTGCCTGAAAATGGCTTCCCTGAAGCGGGGGAGTGCAGTTGGTGTATTTTCGTGGGTAACTTTGAGCGCAGATTATCGGTTTGAACTGCAAGTAGAGTGGATAAGATCCAGCCGATAGGCAACGTGGTTTGTTCAACAGTACACTTAAAACATTGGCAGCCATAGAAAAAGTTATTTCATTAAGAAAAGTAAACAAAGGGTTGCTCTCATGTTTATGAATTTGAGGCAAGAACCTTAGTCTGAAAACCTAACGCAAGGGTAAATGATATGTTTAGATATGATCGTGGTTAACGCTTTTACTAACAAGAGCGTTAATGGAAATGGTTGTACAGCTTGGCAATGGCTTCAATGAATAAAGTTGTTCATCCCAATACCATCGAACGTAAGACGTTGTAGTCACTGCTGAGCATCCAAAAGGCCTATGTCACAACTGGCATGGTTTGGTAATACAGTTTTCTAAATAGACGTCTTGTTGGTAACCAGTCCCGTCGCCACGGGGGCTTTGGTGGGGCTAGTCCCCCAAAAAAGCTACAAGTCCCCTAAAATTGGAGTATGAAAAACTATAAATCAGTGAATTTTTTGTCAAATTTTAGAATGTCAATCCCTCTGCACAAACGTAGTCTCCCAGTTGAAGACCTTCTGGTGATGGTTCTGTTGGTAACGAACAAAGGCAACGAATAATACTATACACGTGTAATTCGAAGAAGTCCAACAGCTAGACCAAGTGTGCAGTCACAATGAAGACTGCAAACCAGCGATTCTCAACCATAGTCTTATTTAAACCTGTTTAAAATATTTTTTCAAATGGGTTCCTGCACCTATAGAGGGCTCAGCGCAAGTGCCGACAGAGTTAACGTTTGAAGCCTTTCACACATACTAAGAGGATTAAACCACTACTGAAACGTGAAGTGAACAAATGAAACGTCTTTTACATCACTGAGATCATATTATGAAATTAATATTATAGCCTGCTATACGCAGTATATATACTTTTTTAGTTAAAGATGGGGCTACTACACGAAATTTTAACATACATAAATGTTTACATTTGTAAAGTAGGTATGCCGCCATCACATCTCTTAATTTTTCCGTTTGATCCCCTGGATGTCATGCGGTGAGCTTAGCGGAGATTTCAAAACCGACAGTGAGGAAAATTTGACGAAACATTTGAGGTTCGTACAAGCCTATGCAAAGAAAGCCAAAAATAGGAAAATTAATGATGAGAGCGGTAGCGACAAGCAGAAAAAGCAAGAATCGTACTCGAAAAAAAACAAGACACATTTCAGTTTGATTGCGATTTTGAAGAAGCTTTATTAATCCTTATATCTTTGAATAAGCACGAAACATGATCTTTTTTCATTTAAAATTTTTGTAAGCAAATTTGAGGGGTTGAAAGGGCGGCACTTTAATGGTCGGCCCCGGGCGGTACTTAGCCTTGCTGCGCCAGTGCTGATCCCTTCCGTGTTTGGAACAGAGTAAAGTCCGTAAGCTCTTTTTTGCGTAGGGGATATCAGTGAGCTGTCACACAAAACGCATGTCCAGGGTTTTTTAGGTTTGACATTGCTGACCGTAAAGACATTTTGAGATGCCGGAGCTACTTTATGTGCAGGTGGTCATCAACCAAGGTTTCAGTGTATTTTGGTGGTGGTAGTAAAGCGAGTTTCTACTGTATTTGACAAACCGTTGGAAAAATTTGAGAGACCGAAACGGTCTCTCAAAATGCGTATAACACAACTTTATATAGTAACGCGTTAAGCCAGGCCTGCGACCCGGAAAACATGTGACCAGTAGATAACCACTAACACGGAAAACATGTGACCAGTAGATAACCACTAACACGGAAAACATGTGACCAGTAGATAACCACTAACACGGAAAACATGTGACTAGTAGATAACCACTAACACGGAAAACATGTGACCAGTAGATAACCACTGATAGAACAGGTGCGGTATTACTGAGGAATTAGTTCTGTGTTTTCTGTGCCATACTTTGCGCGTGCTGGGCTGCAACTAATACAGCTTGTATAACTTAATAAGATACAAAGGTCCATTTGAGTAATTCTGAACTGTTTTGAGCGCAGGCACTCGTTGCTTCTGGTAGTGGCAGCGACAAGCAAACAGCTAAAAGTTTGCAGCAGCAGAGAATTTCAAGGAAGATACACAGGTCAGTGTTTGTTTGTGAAAGTGAAAACAAGCCGATTTGCCAAAAACAAGCCGATCTGCCGTTAAACTCTGGGTTGCGATCGGTTACGAATCAACCTACTAAACAGCTCTGGCGCTTCACTCAAAAAAGGCTAGACACCTCTGCCTCTACGCACTTCCTGTTTTGTGTGAAGTCAGATGACAGCGTTTGCCTTGTTGAGATGATCGGGAAGTAATATCATAATCTTGCAACGCATAAGGCTGGTCTGTAATAAGGTTTTGCAGCTGTATGAAGGCATATAGTTTATTACCTCACATAGCCCTTTCTTTGGCAATAATTTCAAACAGGCAAGCGTTTCATTGGAGCCAGCAGGGTGCCGCGTGTTTCCAAAATCCACTCCTTCACGAACTGGTTGCATAGCACAAAACGCAATCGCTGTTCCTCTTAAAACCTATCATGGGCAAACCTCCTTGTAAAATACTTTCGCATCTACAGCGTTACACGGAGTTAACATTGGAAAGAACTGGACAACAGGACTTCAGCGAAATAGCGTAAAATGAAACTTCGGCAAAATCCCAGTCGCTACATTCAAGCATTTCAATTGCAATACAAAGGGGGGGTGTTCGGCCCAAAGGTGCGGTTCCGGTCTGTTTGCTACCATCTACTGAGCTGTCACAGTCAGCCCAAGCAAGTTTCTATTCAAAAACTGTTCGAACTAACATTTCAATGGCTCTCGGTGAAGCGTGAAAGGGCAACTTGCTTCTTTGCGATGTTAAAGTGCAGTTAAAATTCATATTTTTCTCAAAAAATAATCTCCGTCTCTGCCCATTTATCGAATGATGTCAAACTCTGTTAAATAACAATCAAAGGGTCAAAGGAAGGGCGCTTCACCTCGACAGCCCAGGATTATTTCAGTATATTTTACTGATTTTCAACTCAAAAGATTGGCCTTGTTTAGTTTACTGCGGTTATTTTATTCTTGCTTCTGATAGTTGCAATCGAATATTTCCAGCCTCGCCCGTGATAAACGCCAGTGAGCAAACTATGCTCACTGACTTTCGCCCCGCAGCGCTTCTGCAGTCATTTCAGCGAAGGGCACTTTGTGGCAGCAGCCAGGAAGTGGGCGGCACTGAATCAGGAAGTTCGATGTCTGCGCGTGACTTGGCTGAATGTGTATTGGACACAAGATCAATCAAGGACATATTGTGGAGCAAGTTTAAGAGAAAAACCTGAGGAAGTCGTACTCGTTTAGCAAATTACCTGTCGGATTGATATATACTGTGCTACATTTCATCCTGTACTGGGCGATATAGCCTTCGATAAAAGGCCTACCCAGGGTCAGTTGGGTGACATGACAAATCAACATCGAGCTTGCTTTCTAATAGCATCTAACGAACTGCAGCAAGAGCATTAGTCGATATGGACAATCTACCGAATCCACCATACCGTCTATGTGCAAGCGCTTGTTGACCGATTGTAACTGATGAACCCAAACACAGGTTGTTCAGAAAAGAAGTAAAGCGTCATTGTAAAAATGCATGTGAGTTGACCCATCTTGTGTCACAGGGTAGGCCCGTAGACAGGGTTTCAGGTTTGGGAGGGGCAAAACAAATTTTTCTGGGCACAACAAAATTAGGGGGGCACAAGAAAACTGGGGGTACTGATCCCGAATTCCCCCGTGGCTACGGTCCTGTTACAAGGTGATCCGTGATCCAAGAAGATTCAATCATATTATTATTGCTGTAGTATCAAATCAACCCAGGCTTCTCTGTTCCACGTAAATCATAGTTAGAGCTCCAAAGTTTTATTTTCCAGCTTCAGTGGATCAAGCAGCAAGATTATCTGTGCAGGAGAAGTTTAAAATTGTAGATGCTTATTTCACGTCGAAATCGGTTTTCTAAACTCAAAGACAATTAGGAGGGTTTCCAGGAAGAAATGCTCCAAAAAGTGCCACAACAAAGCGCCTTCTGAACAAATTCAGGGAGTCGGGAAGTGTACAGGGTACCATTAAAGGTCGCAGTCGCCGGCCACGGTCAGTCAGGACAGAAAATCTCATTGTGTCTGTGAGACAATGTTTGGAGCAGTCACCAAGGAAATCCACAAGATGTTTGCCTCAGGCGACAGACATTTCAAGCCGATAGGATATGCGCACAATGCACCAGGATATTTATCTGTTTCCGACAAAATACAGATTTTACAACTTCAGACCGATTCAAATAAGGCTGAGAGACGTGTCTTTGGGCAAACCATCAGTCAGCGGATCGAAGACTATCCTGATTTCTTGGACTTCATTTTTTTTCAGTGACGATGAAAATTTGCACTCTCGGTGGTCACGTGAACAAACAGAATATGCGCTTTTTGGCTCAGTCTCATGAGCATCAGTATCGCCCACTTAGCCTGGAGAAAGTGACTGTTTGGTGCGCGTTGGTCGTAATGGCATTATCGGGCCATACTGGTTCGAGGATGCTGATGGACACTCAGTAACTGTGAACACAGAGGCATACGTTGAACTGATGAAAAGAAAATTCATCCCGGAATTGAGGGGGGAGCGAGGAGTGGACATGGACACTGTGACTTACCAGCAGGATGGAGCATCACCGCATTGTTCCAGTGCTTCACTCGAATACCTCCGTCGTTTCTTTCTTGGAGAAGAACCCATCTCACGTCGCACGGACCATCCTTGGCTTGCACATTGTCCAAACCTATCCCATTCGGACTATTTTCTGTGGGAATATCTGAAAGACAGTTTCTATCCTAACAATCTCCAAACTATCGATGTGCTGAAGAATAGACATTCGAACGGAGACCAAGTGAATTCCCGGCGAGGGTTGGACAAGGTCATTGCAAAGTCAATGTGCTAGCACCGAATAACCACAGTGATTCAGCGCCAAGGAGCTTGTATGGAGCACGTTGCAAGTTGTTAAAGGACCACAACTGCCACGAACCGACATGACGTGGCACATCCCGATCCTACGGCGTTGCTGCACGTTGTGTTTGACCCGGTCGCCGAATTGTAATGTGCCACCTTTCCATAGACAACGCAGGGAGGCTTGTTACATTTAGCGCGATCTTAAAGCATAGCTTTGTTTGACCGCATTTGGCGCCGTCTTTCCAGGTTGGCGATTCGTTACTCCCTTCCGTCCATCAGCGCAGCCTGGCACAGCGATGACTGTGCATGAGTCTGCAACATGTTTTTTGTTTCTCCGCGTGAGAAACTCGCCATTAAATTGCCCCGGCGATATTCCAGGTAGTGACGTTTTCGGCACTGCGTGGAGCGCATATTCTGCCATGTGAAACAGCGAGTTCTCTGATAAACTTAAAGACCTAACATTCGAACTGTGGAACCCACATCGTTTGGTAGTCGACAATGAAAAACCTCACTTTAGTAAAATTTGACAAGCGCTGCTTGGCATTGAAAATTTGCTTCGCACCATACTTTTCAGTAGAACTTATATTTTGTGAAATCTTTCACAACATTCCCAAGTGTTTGGGCGGAGGCAAGTCCGTCTTTTTTGTGCGGAGGCACAGAGGACGAGGTTTCATTATTCAGTTAAAGTTAACATTCGTACATGATTCTGCAATAAGTAGAACGTGTGGAATCTAAACAGAGGCAACCTTGAAATATTTAAATTTGGCGGAGGAGCCGGTTTCAGGGCAGATGTTCCTGGAATGTGAGGGATGTGGAGTGAAAGAAGCAAGACTCCAACTAAGTCTCTCACGGTGTTCTTGAAATTAAACAGCTGATGCAAGTTACAGCCCAAATCTTCTTGTCCCGTTATGCAAATTTTCTCAGGAATAGAACTCTTAGATAGTGAAATCCTTTTGTGCGCACGCGAAATATAGAAAACGATTTCGGTGTTAAAAGAGGTTGCATGTCATCAGTTGCTCCCAGTCATTGCTGCATTTATCAAATCCTCTTCCGCATATCTTGCAGGATTAGCCTTCGTCATCACTTCATCCATGGTGCATTATTCACCACTTCCGCATACTTTCCTGTGTAGGCTGCCTCACTGTCCTCAACAGGGTCAACTCGCGGTTTTTGAATCATAAGTTTTAAAAAGCGCGTGGTTTACGTGATGTAAAGTAACTACATTACAAGGCGTTGTTTAAAAAGTGCAAGCTAAATCACATTGTGTATTTTCTTGGCAGTGAAAGGTTGAGTTGTGGAAAGTTACCAAAATACAGTAATTGCCAAATCTGGATTTCACAACAGACTTCTGATTACTCTAAAGCAACTATGTCCAACGCGGGGCCCTCGGGCCGCATGCCAGGCGAAGGTTTTGTGCGGTCCAGTTTAGGTTTTCGTTGTAGTAAAAGTATTCTACATACTGACAACCTTTCCTTGTTTTGATAACCTTGAATTTGACATTTTTGATGCAGGTGCCTCCTCAGTGTCACTTTATCACGTCTGTAAACATTGCAATTAAGGTTCGAACGCTTTCAGTGTATTAGCTTCAGTTACATTTCGTTTGCTCAGATATAAGTTATTCAATGTGGGGCCCTTATTAATATGTCATCAAATGTGCGGCCCTGGTTAAGATAGCGACTTGATTTCTGGCCCAGTAACCCATTTGGGTCGAACATAGCTGCTCTGAAGCAACGGTGCACTACCTGCGGCCGTCGATAATGAAATTTGCGGCCGTACATATGTAATTTAAAATATAACATNTGGCGGCCGTGCTGGCGTATATTGAAGCAAAACTAACGCAAAGCAAGACACGATGCGTAACAATCTGGATGGTGATGTTTCTTTAAATCCGTTAAAATGTTTGACATTTTATTGTACTTTTAGGCACAAGTAAATGACATATACCGGATAAAACCTATTCTTTAATCAAACATATCTCATAAGTATAACTCGAACTCATTGGCGGCCGTACTTCATACAAATAAAAGTAATGCGGCCGGCAATAGCAAAAGGTTGTACACCCCTGATCTAAAGCTACGTATGGTAGCACCATTCTCCAAAACCCATAGTTAGTCATTTAGTGTATATGTAGGGCTTTTGAAAAGCAATCTTGGCAAATAACAAATACATTGTAATATGAGTAAAAAAATAAGTTTGGACACATGCTTCGTTCCAACAAACGTACATCCCAAAGTGGCAAGTAGTAAAAATGCAGCCAGATCCAATTTTGGTTGTGTTATTTCATTTGGCTTTCAATCTACCGGACCTAGTCTTTGTAGGTCACTATATGCATGATGCTCGTTAACCACATGCAAGGCTACCATCGATCTAGAACCAAAAGTAAGGACGGCAGAGGAAAATTTGATTTTATTACCTAAAAAGAAAGCAATTGTTTCTGTTTGCACAACTAACGTCCGATCACATCTTTGCCTATTTATCTCAAGGAACCATTTGCTTCAACAATGTCTTGTTCTCGACTTCTTTCCTGGAATCGTCACGGAAGACGTCTTTTCGTTTGCTTATTTGATGAATCAATTAAATGCTAAAACTTCGCTACAAAACCAGCTTTCCAAAGAATCCTAACCAGAGTACACAGCTCACAGTACTAGCAATGCCTAATACTGCGTTACGTCTCTGTGCTGCAAGATTATACTATCTTTATGACATCAAAAAACTTTGATTACGAAATGTTTATGATGAGATAGAAATGTTCTGTATCTACGTCTATCAGATATTGCTTATTTAAAATTGTTGTACTACAGAAAATAAGAAAAAATAAGGACGCAAGTCACAAGTAAGGACATTTCTTAGAAATAATGACAGTAATATTTTCTAAGACGCAGTACTGCCAAATAAGGACAAATCTTATAAATAAGGACGGTATGGTAGCCCTGACTATATACATATCTTAATTGGTAAAATATTCGTGTTTTTTCAGCCCCAAGCCTGTCCCTATGAAGTGCAAAAGTACTGCTCACGAGTAGAAGGTTGCCACAATGTTGTTTTTAAAGTTAACAGAAGGACGTTAATGCAATGGATGCGAAGGAAAGGCATTGCATGTCAATGCTGTGGGTTACTTCTCTGAAATGTTGATATTTCACTGACGAAACTGGTTTTGTCTCCATTGCCGCAAATGAAGTGCGTCAACAGACGAGGCCACGCAACAATTTCGTGGAAAGATTGCAGTTCTTCCTGTTTTTAGCATCTGCGTTTAGGAGTGCTTTTACTTTCAAATTAGGAAACAGCTGTCTTCCAAATCAGCGAAGAAAGGCAAAAACAGTCACTATCTAAGTCACAACCCACGAAACGTGGGGTTCAGGTGATAAGAGGCAAACGCTTAAACATTCAAGTTTTTTTGCCGATTTGTGTATTGCATTTGTAGAAACATTGTACTGTAGGTCATCTCTAGACTGCCCGACTCTACCTTCGTAGTCTCGTTTGAGGAGCACGCACTTTGAAATTAATCGATTTTTTCCCACTGGTTGCGAAACAGTCAACAACGCAAACAAATTTTGAGCACAAATCTTTCCTTGTTGAGATGTCTCGTGCAATCTTTATCAAAGCATCCACTTTGGTCAACACCGTCATGCAACCAGTATTCACGGCAACACTTTCAGTTGTTAGTCACACAGGAAAGAGCGCTCCTGCCCACGAAAACACAACCGAAGCCGCTGAGCAGCTGCCAAATGAACCGT
>JGI24159J19872_10010570_pt1 | contig 12112 bp, 6 predicted proteins | sample Ectturendosymbi4_FD_19872 | JGI IMG/M metagenome (IMG submission 19872)
TCAAATGAAATATCAGTACAACTTAATAACATGGAACAACAGTTGCAATCATAAAACATTCACAATAAGAAAGACTAGTCAGATTTTGGATTTTTCTATAGGCCTATGGTTTTTCATCTGCTGTCTTTGCTTTTCTAAATATTTTTCATATTTTCTCTCTTCGATTTTTTGAATGTACTTTTTTCCTTTCAACTGCAGATTTAGCCATTTTGATATTACGATCTATAACAACGTGGTCCGACTACAGGCCCGCTGGCCGCATGGTGGCCTGCCACAGTGTTTTCAGTGGCCCTTGGAAGCATTCAGGAAAAATCTTCAAATCTGATATTTGTTGATAAGTGCGTGAGGTCACATTTGGATAAAGTGTATTTTCACAAAAGCAATACCTTTTCTGTGTACCATTTTGTTTTATACATTTATTTTGTGATCAAATCAGAAGGTTTACGGTCCTCCACTAATCCCCTGACTAGATAACCTCTTGTGTTTTTTGGGCGTTCCTTGTCTTGAGGAGTACATGTGTGGCCCAATGAACTCAATACCGCCAAATAAATCTGTCTACCTATCTGCTGAAAGTGGCTTTCTCAAAGTTACCCTCGAGCCAAATTAATTGTTTATCCCTATAATAGGCAATTTTCATCAGAACATGCATTTTACTAAAAATGTAAAATGCTAACGGTAGTAGAGACTGCAGAGAGCTTCTGGAATTTCGTCAGCAAAGAAAGATTTTTCAAACTGAAAGATTTCGCACTAAAATGCTCTCAATTTGGAAACACATGTGTATGAGGGTACATTTTCTGTGATGAAGCAAGTCAAATCTAAAAACAGAAATCTAATGGCAGACGAAAGACTGAGTGTTAGTCTCCGAGTTGCACCACTAACACTGGTATTGATGAAGGAACGATAGTGTCAGAGAAGCCTCGACCACAGGTTTCCCACTGATAGTGATTTGTAATAAATTGGTATCTGCTATTGTGTAATAACTTCAATGACACACTTACAGATCTTCTTTTTTTTTAGTTTTAAATGCTGCAAATCTGTTGTTTCATACATCATTTTTTTAGAATGGGCCAAGATTTGTCACATTTTTGTAAAATGGCCTGTAGGTTAAAAGTAGTTGGACCATGATGTGGTTGGTCTAAAATCAACAAGTATGCCAGCTAACTCTAAACAGAAAGATGCACAATTAAATCAAATAATGCTAATGTGCACAAAACAGCATTAAATTGCTAAAGTGTTAATTAAAAAACTTATTGCCATATTACTAAAAGGTGCATCAATTTTAACAAGAGGCCTCTGGCATGAACTGCCACTTCACTAACAACTACATGTCTTCAAAGGTGGGTAGTAGGGTAATAAAGCATAGTGTAAAGGACAAATGTAGGTATGATGGGTTAACATAAGAAAGTACAGTAAGACTTAGAGGTGGGTTGTACAAATATGTGGTACAGATAACCTTTTAAATACATTTTTCTCTACTCAACACCATCACAGAAACCAATATTTGTAAAAAGAAAGTAGCTTGTCCTTTACCCAAATGAGTAACTTGGTGTTTCATTTCTAAAACATTTTTTTTAACAAAACACATTGTGACTAACGGGACAAAATTTTTTTCACTATAAACAAAGAAACCATCAGTTTTGACAAAATTCTCTGGTTTAATTAAAAAGTACACACTAAGTTATTAATTAATCTGAGGCATTGTGTAGAAAGCCGCACTAGGTTTTACAAGAAAGAACTTTAACCAAAAATATCTGACTAACAAGACATCTCTTTTAACACTTTGAGAGCTGGCGTACCATATATTTGTACTTCGATTTCAGCCTAAAAAACAGCAGTTTTCAGTTGCCTTACCAACACCCTAGCTCCTCCGCCAATTGCGCTAGAGAGCTGTTTAAGGGCTCAAACGGATCGGCTAGTCTAGTAGATTGCACTCGAAAAAAATTTTTTGCTTGGGGGGTGTGGATTTTTTATGAATGACGTCATGAGTGAAATAGTTTGGGGGACATTTTGGCTCATGCTACCTGGCCAAAGGCCTAACCGCCAAAGTGTTTCGCTGAAGTTTTCATTGGAAACTAGGCGCAAGTCCGAGTCTTTTGAGCCTGTGATCGACTTTCTAACGTTTCTGGTTCAAAAGTTATGATCTAAAATAAACAAATTAATTAATTAATTAATTATCTAATTAGTCAAATATTTTTACTAGTTTAGATCATAACTCTTGAACCTGAAACCCCAGCAGGTCATCCAAAGTATCAAAAGACTTGGATTGTAGCCTAGTTTCCAGTAAAAACTTCAGCGAAATACTATCACCTAATGGTTGGTGCCCAGGGCCAGGCAAAGTGGGCCAAGGTGGCCTAAAAGTCCTCCACTTATGACATCACTCACAAAAAATCCGCGCCCCCAAGCAAAAAATTTTATTTTGAGTGCGGACTAGAAGACTTGCCGTGTCTTTTGAGATTTTTACTGGGTCTGTAGAGCATACTGGACTGGAGAAATTCCCGCGCAAAACCACGTGCGTTTAGGCGTTTTTTTTCCGAAAATCCCCAAAAGGAGCCGGACGCCATAGAGTTAAATATGCCATTCTGCATTAAGTTAATGCTCAAGTCATTCCATGTCAACTGGTCCAGGCCATGTCACCCAATATCACATATTTTACTCAAATTTAATAGAAACAAAGAAATTTTCAAGCTGATTCCAGCTAACTAATTTTTTTGAAAATCGGTTGAGGTTTCATAAAGTTATAGACTGTACAAAATGGGCACTTTTTGGTTTCAGTGATGCGGAACAAATGCTGTGAAAACCATCATCTAATTTCAAAATCAAATTATTCGCATCATGCTTGTTCAAATGTCATGAAATTTAGAAAATATTTTGCTTGATGTATCTTTTCCCTGCATATGAAGAAAAATAGCAAAAATCCATGCCCTTACCCCAACGTGTGGGTAAAGAAAAAAGGCGTTTTAGTTTTTGCCATTATAAAACCGATTTTCAAAACATTGTCTGCTGGAATCAGCATAAAAAGTTCTTTCTGAGTATTACATTTGAGCAGAATCTGAGATTTTGGGTGACTATATCCACTTCTTTTGGATCAATTGACATGGAATAATCCGCTGACAAAATATTTTTAATTTATAAATAAACAAGTACTACTACGTAAACTGAACTGTTGTCTTGTGGATGTGTATAAAATTTGTTTCATGTTCACATATTTTTTACTGATAAGTCTGTAAGCACTGCATCATGTATTTTTTGCACATGATGTAGTTCTTGAAAGACATTAGTGTTTTATTTAGCTAACTTAATCTCCCATTGTCTATCCAAAAAATACATTATTCGGGTTTGCTTTTTAAAAATGCACCCTATGAAAAGCAGTTTTGTATTTAACATGAACAAAAGTGTCATCAACTCAAGTTACGACACCTGGTTAGCCAGAATTAGGTATGTATAAAAGTACTTCAGACTTACTGCAAATGCTATTTTTGGATCCTGACTTGGAACTTGGGGCCACAGTCAAAAAAGGGGATACTGAAATGTATTATCAAATTTGAACGTGTTTTAAACACTGAGCAGTGTTATAGCACTATAATTATTCAATACTAATTCTCAAATGAAAACATGTCATGACTCATGGTTTGAATACTTTTCATCCTTTTTTCACACTTTGCCTGCATTGGGTTGATGCTTGCAATTGCAATAGTGTAAAGCAGTGCTTCTTAACCGAGGGAGTGCATCTTCCAGGGGGTTGGGCGCTACCCCTTATGCACCTTACAACATGGAAGTTTGATCAATAAATTTACCAGTAAATACATTTGTTTTTGCAGCTTATTTAAAGTCAGGGGGGCTTGAAACGAAGGACAATTACATAAGGGAGGTGTAGTAGAAAAAAGGTTAAGAAACACTGGTTTAAAGCACAGGTATTACCTACATTCTAAGCCTAGTTGATCATTTTTGTTTGTGTTTTGCTTTTGCAGCAAAATGTTACAATCGCATGTGCTACTAAGGGATTCTTGCATGTGTCACCTGAACTGCTATTTATTTGTATTTCAGTTAGGTTGCATTAAAGTGTGCGTTTTGATTTAGCCTAGATTTATTTGATCCCTACACTTGAAAAGCTGTTTTAACTGGACCTGGACGGCATTGGATTTGTTAAAAGCCAGTGAACTGACCATAAGACAGATTTTTTAAACTTGCGATCATCACTCATGTGAGTTTCTTCTTCGTACATAAACGTTATGCTGTTGCTTGTAATAAAATCTGGCAGAAATTGCTATGTGCAATTAATTTTTTCTGTCACTATTAGGTTTGTCCATTTCTATATCTTTGNGAGTGCAAAGTCCATTTTATCAAATCAGATGTTGGGTAGACGATTGTTGAAAACAGTACTGTGGAATATATTTCATGCTTGATCTTGTGCAGCTCCAATATATATTTCACACAGCGGTAATGTAGTAAAACAGGAGAATGTCTTTGAGTTTTACCTGTTACAAAGCCCAATGTATGCATCAAATGTAACATTGATTTTTATAAATAACTCTTATAAGAAGCATATCCAACACTATACTTTGTAACTTCAACAATGTTGCATTATATGCATCCTTCTATTTGTGCATAGTATGTACAATGAACAGCGATTCCTTACATAGGTTTGTACTTCATTTGTTTGATAGAATTGAAGTGCCTAGTTGTAAGAAAGTGACGGTTGCTGTTTGCTTAAATTTTTGACAATTCTATAACCTTGTTAGAATCAATCGTTAACATTATCTCGGCATCATAGTTTTGTAGCTGATGTGTTACTGGTGAATAACATCTGCAAAACACGTTAGTTAATGAACAAAGCTATCGTATGAAAATTAAATATTGAGTGATAGCAGTGTTGGATAGTTGCCATCTTAACGCAAGGCCCAGTTTTTCGATTCTGGGCTTGTGCCATTCCAAATCCTTTCGATCTTGAATCAATTTCCATTGCAAATCGAAAAGTCACCAAGATTTGGCTGGAATCCAAGTATGAGCAAAGAAAACAAGTGGCAAACGAAACACAGCCAGTAATTCTCTGAAGATAATCACACGTACATAAAATGGAAATGAATGTAATTTTCCATTTCTAGGTTAACGGTCACGACTGCAAACCTTAAGTTCCTGGACTAAAAAAAGAATACAAGCCGAACTGTGGTGTAGTGTCAACATCAGCTTTATTCCTGAAATTAATCTCAAATGTTTTCTGTCTTAGTTACGAGTCTTAATATAAATGTGGTCTTCGTTTTCTTCTTAGCCTCAAGTTTCTAATTTCCGACTGCGGTATGGAGACTACTTCGGTCTCAACTGTTTTTGCTTCCACCTAAAATAAACATTCTACAAACTGAAAACTGGTTAAAAGTTGAACTAACGTAATCCCAAAAAGCGTTCGACCAAACAAACTTACTGTAGGCGTTCATTAACTAGGGCTCATGGGACGTTTTTAAGGTATCCGTGTATTGATTTAAATCTTAAACTGAAAAGGTTTGTATATAAACTTAGCGCTTTCAGTGATGAATTACATTTTTCGATACCAAAATTAAACGTAAAAAACTCGCTGGAACTATTTCAGGCAATGTCTAGGTCACGCAGGATTTGAACTTACGCATGTCCTCAGTTCTCATGTAAAAGGATGGAAAAATGTTACAATGTTAAGCATTTGCTAGCAGGTGGTCCGGTAGGCAGAATTTTCATTAGCGATTTCTGGTGTTCAGTGCGGCAGGCATATCCTTTTCTGGAAAAGGAAGTTATGACTGCTGTGATTCCTTTTGCTGCAACATACCTTAGTAAGCCACGGTTTTTATGTTTGGTTACTATATCGCAGCCACTTGGTTGCTAAACGTGCATGTGTCTTGCTCTGACGGACACCATGTCACAATGCCATCTTCTTGTTGAAAAAAAGCATATGCTTCAGGGGAAACAAAACCTTTGAAAAATAATTTGGATTTGTAAAATATAACGTAATTAAAAAATAAAGCAATTTGGATTTGTCATCCGACTAATTGTTTGAAACATACTGAAATACGTGTGCTTAACACTGCTGCGTTAATTTACATATGATCTCCATGGGTCACCACGGAACCAAGGACACCTCTTAAATAAAGAAACACTGGTTTAGTAAAATTGGATTCCCATGCATCACGAATTTGTTTCGAATGCGCCACAATTTACTTTAGTTTTGGGTCCTGGCCTCAAAAGGATACTGATGCGTGGTAGTTGAAAAGAGACACCGTCTCTGTTACAAATGTTTCGTTATCGTTGCAGCAAGTGAGTTAAGGCCTTGAGAATTCCGTTCAATCTTACCTTTCTGATATGGGGAACTTGATAGCTCCACCGTTTAAAATTTTTCAAGGGCACACTACGGTTTATGCGTAATGTAAATACGGATGGCTGACAAAAATAACCTCAGCATAGGAATTAATTCCGTACGCATAGATCACAACTGATGATATGCCAGCGCTGCAGCCAGAACCAACTATAATGTGAGCATGAATACGTGACTAGTTACCACTTGCATCATAAAAAACACAGATGCGAAAAATTTTGTCCACAGTTTATTTGGTTCATAGCGAGGTTTATGGTACTGGTACCCATCTGCGCAACAAACAAACTTATATTTTCACACTGGTTCATCATACGCTTTGTTATTGTGGCTGCTTCGTGGTAGCAAAACGAATTGAAACTACAAAATGTACGTCTTATCAAAACGGCAAGTTCAAGTTAAACACTTTGCGAAACATTCGATTCCAAGTATAAGCAAGAAGCTCATACGCCGTAAAAACGAGAGGGTGCTGTTATACTCGACGGTCTACCACCAAACCAGTCTGAAAACCGTTGCACTTCATACTCCTGCAAACCACGTTAACAAAATATCAAAAATCACCTTCAAACTTAAACACTACACAAAACTAAAAGTGAAAAGTCGCAAACGTAACGATTAGCTGTATCGAAAATGTTGGTTGCGAAATAGACCGTCATTGTTTCGGTGGTTGTAGCTGTCAACTCTTAGTTGCAGTTAGACGGTCTTGATATCAGGCGACGAACATATCGAATCCTTCCTCCAGATCGTCCAACAACTCGGTCTATGTGGGACTGTCATGTGTTGCTGTTAAAGCCTCTCTTTAAGATTGTTGCTTTTGGCATCCGATCAAGACAGCTCGGTTGAGTGTGTGTACCTGTTTCCGGTCCGCATAATGTTGCTGATGAATTGACAGTTTCATATTGAAATCTTAAGGCTGATGCACACAGCACTTTGGCTGCGGGTACGGTCATGGGATAGTTCCGTGTCCAGCGGCTGTCAATGCACACGTGCAAACGGAGCTGGCGGCCACTGGTGGTCCACTTAACATTAAAGAATACTTACGTATGTCTTTAACTAGCATTACAAATTTTAAAGTTCCAAATGCTATTTCCTATTAAACTCAAGAAAATTATTACTTTTGGCACAGAAAGTAGTGGTGTAGGCTAGCCAGGCAGGTTAGAAAGAGTTGGCAATGTAAGCATAGTTGGCAGTCATACAGCAAATCCAGCTGGTGGATAAAATTTTTCATTCTAACTAGCCTACCTGTCCCCTATGATCCTGGTATCCTTACTTCCAATTCGCTACACCACCGCCACCAACTCTGCACTGGGAATGTGGAAATGCAGTAAGCTAATTCCCCGTGCTACACTGGGAATGTGGAGATGCAGTAGGCTAGTGTTCAGTTTGAGAAATTCAAACTTCCGTAAGTAGCCTACTGTAATATCTAGCACATTACCTTAACAATCAGCAATTCAAAGCGTTCACAGCTGTGAATCATGCACACAGTCAAAAGACAGCGCTCTTCAAAGCATACCTACAAACTGCAATACACCAACCATAGGCACACCTTCTCGAGCCACGCGGTTCCAGCGGGAAAGTAGGATTTTTTCTACTTTGCCGCAGGCACCGCTGAAGTGAGAACTTTACCCGCGGGCAGCCTGCAGTTGACCCATCTACGGCGCCCGCAGAATGAATGCATTGAACACCCGCGCGGTCAGGTGCCGCAGCCGCGCCGCAGATGGCTCTGTGTGCATCGGCCTGAAAGAGTGTTGAAGATGCCATAGGCTGGCCATTCTTCGCAATAAATCACGGATCTAGACTCGCATTCACCTTGAACAAGTGAATTGAGTGGGTATTTGTCTCTCTTAAGAACCCGGAAATACCGACAGTCATTACCTCTCACGAGTCCAAAATCCCAAGGGCCATCAACCCGCTGACCATGATTCGCGTTTTTTTCGCCGAAAGCATCGTCAACACTGCAGTGTTGCACTGATGATCTCCGTTCGGGTGTCTACCACGATTGCATTTTCTGCGCCTAGCAAATCTGGCCTCATCGATCTAAATATGTTTCCGATTCTGTGCCTACCGTCTTTCCTCTGGATGAAACAATATTGGAACACACCTCTCGACACATGTTGGAGCAAAGCTGATGTGGTGCAGAAACCAATTCAGATGGTCACTAGAGAGGAAATTGTAAGAGCAATGAAGGATGTGAAACTCGGAAAGGCATCTGGACTCTCTAAAGTCTGAAGTAAATACGAAGATGATAACGGAAAGATTGGTATTGCTATGATTCTGAAACTCTGTCAACACATCGTAGCTGGATATGGCATGCCGGATGACCGGTAAGTTGTAGTGTCGATCTTCAAACTAAAGGGAGACGTGATGAACTGTGTGTCATACAGGGTAGTGAAGCTTTTGGATCATGGTATGAAGCTCGTGGAAAGGGTGTTTAAAAGAATGTGGGCGTTGGTGGACTTCGATAACATGCAGTTCGGCTTCACACCAGGATGAGGGACAATGTATGCATTGTTTATTTTGAGAAGAATGCAGGAGGCATACCTAGATAAGAACAAGTTGTGTATGCGTTTTGTCGAGCTTTTGGAAAAAGCTTTTGATGCAGTCCCGAGAAGAGTGATGGAATGGGCAATGAGAAAGAAAAGCACACCAGAAAGAATGGTAAGGGCAGTGATGAGCCTGTATCAAGGAGCATAAACGAAAGTCAGAGGGGAACAAAGTTGTCAGAGGAATTTCCGGTGCAAGATGGTGCATAACAGGGGTCACTGTCATTGCCATTGTTTGCAATTGTGGTGGATGTGGTTGTAGAGAGCACAAGAGAAGGCTTGATGAATGAAATTCTATATACAGATGACTTGGCATTGATGGCCGAGACTATGGAGGACCTGAGTGAAAAGTTTCAAAAATGGAAGCCTGCGTTTGAGAGCAAGGGGATTAAGGTTAACCTTGGGAAGATGAAAGTGATGGTGAGTGAGTCAAAAGGGGAAGTACCTAAGAGTAAGATAGACCTTTGTGGCATGTGTGGAGAGCGAGTTAGGGCAAACTCGTCGTGTAGAGTACAGAAAATGAATTCATGGGAGATGTGCAAAGATAAAGAGGGTGACACCCAGCATGGCGAGACATTTCAATTTGTGAAAGTTGTAAGAAAAGATGACATGGTAGAGCCAGTTGAAGAGTTATGTGATGGGGTTAAAACTGTAAAACGGTTCTGCTATTTAGGGGATAAAGGTGAATGTCAGTGGGGGATGTGAGGCAGCAGTGACGGCAAGAGTTGGATGGTGAAATTTAGAGAATGCGGTAAGTTGCTAAGAGGGAGAAGGTTCCCACTGCGGACACAAGGGAAAAAAGTTAGGAGTTGTGTCAGACCAACAATGTTGTAGGGCAGCGAAACGTGGTACTTGAGAGAAAATGCAATGGCGATTTTGAGACGAACCGAGTAGTATGGTGAGAATGGTGTGTGGAGTCAAGTTGATGGGCAGGAAGAACACAAAGAAAAGTGATATTCATGTTGGGATTGCAAGATACGGTGGATAAACTGACAAGAACAAATGGGGCATGATTGTACCAGGTATATACATATTTTGAGAAGGGATGAGGAAGATAAGCTTGGAAGGGCGTTGAACTTCAAAGTAAATGGACGACGAGGAAGAGGAAGACCAACTAAAAATGGAGAAGGCTGGTTGAAGAGGAAATTAGGAAAATTGGCCTGAGCCTAGAGGACGCTTTAAATCGATAAAACCGGAAAGCTGAAATAAATTGAACGTCATCAGGTTAATCCGGCCACCTCCGTACCGGGGATAATACCGGATTTAAAACGTGAACTTCTACTACCAGGGAAAATCATGATAAGCAGCTGAAGAATGGCTCTCAGTAGGAGCCTTTCCATCAGGTGCGGATCTAGCCAGTAAGGTTGGGGGGGGCGATTTCAGTAATATTTGGTAGTCAAATCTTATTCCGGGTTCACTACTGTAAGAGAGATGATGTATATTTCACAACACGGCTGTGACAAAACAATAGACGGTAAAATGGCCTTATATCACGAATGTCGTTTTCCGAATTGTTCAAAACTATGGTAAATAAAGTTACTTTCGTTGGTTTTAGGTAGGTCGATCGTTCCCCTGGATCCGCCCCTGCTTGCCATGAACGTTTCCGTCTTAAAAGGAATAATGGGATCCCATGCTGCACAGATCGTGTTGTCTGGCCGCCTTTTTGGGGGCATCCACGTACGGCTCGGAGTTGTCCTCATCCCGCTTCCTGCTTTGTTTCATCACCGTGCTGTACTTGTAACACATACGAGCGTAGTTCGGAGCTTCCAGGAGGCTATGACGAATCAAGTAGCTTGCTGTTGTTTCTGCAGGAATGACGGTGTTGTAAGATTCTTCTTTCAAATACATCTTAATGGGTTTCGAAATGCAAGTGGTTGAAGCGTTTAATAAATTTGCAAATAAATGAAACATGGAAGTTTTCAATCTGTATTGATTCACACCACCTTTACTCGACATGCGTGACATTTTTTGCAACATTTTCTGGTATAATGATGGGATTAACGTCATTCCACTCAACTAAGCACGGCATATGTAAATCAAACATTGCACATATAGGTAGACCCATGGCAAGACAGGCGACTAGCGGTAGATCGGATTATCACGGTGTACCCTCAACTAAAATGGTACCAACTGGAGTTCGTGCTAGGAACAACCCAATACCGCTTGAGAGTTGTATTTGATTCTGATGTGTAAAAGCACAACATATTTATAAACGCACAATGGAAAACCCGACATATCATACACACAACTACGTTACAATGAAGATTTTTGTACTGGTGGTGAGTGATGGAATGTTTCTTGCGGTGGTAACGGTACGATTGTAAGCAGCTCATGAAATGAGTTCGAACCGAAGTCATGCATCAAACAATGTGGTTAATTCTTCATGCGTTCATTAGAAATGTCATGATTTATAAAAAAAGATCCGATCCTGTAACGTTCTATAAGACCTTGAACTTTGGCGTTTCACTCCACAGCTTGCAATGCACACGAAGGCTGTAATGGTATGACTAAATATTATTTGCTGTTCAGTATGCTTATCTTAACTATTGACTTCATACAGGGCAAAAGTAACCTTCAAAATCATTCTTACGTCAGATCCCAAGTTGCCATATAAAGTGTAAGTACTCTGTTATGCATTTTAGTATTAAATCAATTTTGCTATAATGCAGTGTTGCATGCGTTTTTTATGTGCAGCCATACCCGTCAAATTTTAAGCTTAAATCCACGAGTTAACTTTGATTTTTTAATTCAAACATGAATACTCATTGCACAAAATGAATCTCGAGTAGGCTAGGATTTCCTGAGTTTTTAAAATGGTGTCTAGAGCAGTGTTCTTCAACAGGGGTTCCGCGGAAGCCCAGTGTTCCGCAAAACATGTGGGTTTTAAGGGTTCCGTGAGGGTTCCTCGTTTTGTTTAGGAGAAATGATTTCTTCAGTATGTTGATGCGTCATGAAATTTTTCAGGTCACCGTGCCGCATTCAGACTCCAAGTGGTCAGTTAGTTGTACAGGAGGTTGAGTGCAGTTAATTGCCGAATAAGAAGTATTGATAGTTCTTGCGTCACTTGTTGTGCAATAAAGATGAACGTTATTGTTACATAACTGTTATACGATGTTGCCGATGTAGAGTTCACAGTAGACTGAGCAGAGTTGAGTTTATTTGGCGAAAGTTAAGAATTTCAAAGACGAGAAAGAAACCATAGCAATTGCAAAAACGCCAGGGCACCGAAAAAAACGCA